>Ga0308164_10001293_pt1 | contig 30230 bp, 25 predicted proteins | sample PhyTR2_FD_201031 | JGI IMG/M metagenome (GOLD analysis project Ga0308164, IMG submission 201031) | Phyllosphere microbial communities from UC Gill Tract Community Farm, Albany, California, United States - DLSLT.R2 | ecosystem: Host-associated > Plants > Phyllosphere > Unclassified | place: USA... | reverse complement strand
CACCCAGTCACCGTGTCGCTTCAGACCGGAGACATAGGCGCCAGAGCGGGCGTAGCTCAGGGGTAGAGCACAACCTTGCCAAGGTTGGGGTCGAGGGTTCGAATCCCTTCGCCCGCTCCAGTTTTCTACAGTGACTACAAACACTTAGAGGCTGGCCGCCGCGGCCGAGGGTATCATCTTATATCTTTGGGGTAACGCTGGGGTAACTCCCGGTAGTTCGATTGCTATTGGGGATTGGCGCGCAGCTTCGACGAAGCCCGAAAGCGTATTCGTTGTCCTTTGCCATCGGTAAGTCCATCCAGCTATTCACGTCGCATCAGTCGCGCGGAACCTTTGAAGCGCGTTACTGAGGGGGGGCGTGATGGTGCATATCTGCCCAGCCTGCGGTCATTGGGTCGAAGGCGACCAGCCACAGGTCAATGCTGAGTACAGGCGACAACTGATCGGCAACGGCTTGGCTCAAGATGTTTTGCAGAAGGCCGCGAAGCCCGCACCGACCGGCTGAACGGGTCCGCGCGGGCGGCTGAGGCTGAGGTTTGCGTGGCGGGCGGCGGGGTTGAGCTAAGGCTACTCCGCCGCCCTTTTTACACTTACTTGAGCAGGACGGTTTCGACAGCCTTCCGCGACGTGTCGAACAACTTGTAGCGATAGCCGTTCTCGGCGTCCCAGTCGTACTCAAAGAACCCCGCGCCATCGTACCACCCTTCGGTGTGCGTAACACGGCGACCGAAGGCCCCCATCATTCCCCGGAACTGCGATTGCTCGAAATCGAGTAATTCGCAAAGCTCACTACCCAGCAGCCCGTCTCCCCCGGCTTTATGGAGTGCCACTAGAGCCTTCTTCATGTTCTTGGAAATAGTGGGGAGACGACTGAGAACGCGCGTAGCAACCTTCTGTGGTAGCGGCTGGATGTCTTCGTCGCCATCCTCATCGGTTTCATCCTCGCCATCTTCAGTCTCGACAGGCGCAATCTGCGCTACGGCGGCGGTCATCGGCGCTGCCACGCCCATTGCCTTGAGAGCCTCTGCCACTTCCTGCGGTGTCCCATCGAACACTACTGCCTTCATTGTCTTTCTCCACCCTTGCTGATGCGGACGTAAATGGCAGTAATTCGTGCTGGAGTCAAGCCTCCAAAGCCTCCAGCTTCTATGAGCTAGCTAGGGACTGCTCACAGAAGCATTGCCCGACCAGACCTGCTCAGATAGCCTAGTGCTATGTCCATCCTCTCCCGCTTATTCGGTCGCAGGCCGCCACTGCCAACACAGGCCATCCCCGCCGCTTCGCCGCCGCCAGTTCAACCCAACCCTAGCCGCGTGGACATAGTGACGCGCATCGACGTGGCCGCGCACAACGACCTCCTATCCGGGTGGCGGTTCGTCGCGACCATGCAGCTTCGCACCCCGCTTCGGGTGTTGTCGCGGCACGGTGACGTCCACAAGGGCTTGAACAGCGAACCGCCGATATTTGCCCGTGAACAATGGGAAGGCATCTGGGTCACAGTTACGCGGTCATACCGCGAACTGGGCATCGACATGGATGAACCCACTCCCACCATCATGGCGTCCGACGTGGGGACCATCCCTGCTGACGGCGGCGACTATCTACCCTTCCTCATCGCCGTGCGGACGGCGGCTGAAGGTGACGGCTCGATTGCCGAGCGCCGCGAAGCTGTTGCCGCCGTTCTGCGCGATCCGGCCCACCGGAAGTTCGTTCACACCCACGGCGGCCAAGGCGCGGTCCTTGATCAACTGTTCCCTCCGTTAGCGGCGGCGATACCCCGGATGTCGGGCAAGGTCGCGCAAGCCCTCGCCAGCGCGGGCTACCGCACCCCGGCAACGATTAGCGCCGCCTTCGACAAGGAGCTTCGCGCTGTGGAGGGTGTCGGGCCAGCGACGATCAAGTTGCTGCGAGAGGCGGCGGAGGCAGCGGAGGACCAGGGTGCGCGGTACGTTGATCGGGTAATGCGGTAGCGGCAGGGAATGACAAAGACGGACCGCTCAGGCAGAGAGGTGTTCTTGTGCCCATGTAGCTCAGTGGATAGAGCGCCGCCCTAACGAAGCGGTAGGTCGCAGGTTCGAATCCTGCCATGGTTTCGGTGCGATGCACCCGAGCGGGCCGCAGCCTCAACATGCGCGGCCCGTTTTGCCTTTCCGGGCCAGGGGTCGAAACAGGGGTCGCGCTTTCCGCGCATCCTAGAACCCCAGCTTTTCAGTGCCCCTTTAGATACCCTCCGTCTCCGCCCGCTGCTGTTCCGCGATGCCGATAGCGGAACCGCCTACGTGAACACTTACCAGCGACAAGCAGCTGTTCTCTGCCGACCTTTCGGTGACCAGCGTCGGCGCGAGCCGGGTGTCGTGCGTTTCTTTGGCCTAAACGACGTGCGAATAGGGCAGCTTAGTGTGGCGGGCCAAGCTAACTTCGTGGGGGTGTGGCAGCAGCATGAAACTAGCCATTTTCGGTTCTCCGTGCGGTTGTGGCAAATAGCGGATTATATATTTGAAACTCATTATCAAAGTGACACGCGGGTAGCGTCGATTCGCGCACGTTCCCATTCTTTGTATGTTTGGCCGGTATCGGCCTCACGCCACTCGATAGTCCCGTTGGAAGGACGGCCGTTGACGGCAGCCGCAGCGGCGCTTGGACTTTGAAACACATAGTTCTCTGTGAAGATACGATGATCTCCGTCAGCCTCCAGGACGCCCGCGCGGCACAGCTCGGCATGCATCTGAGCGTAGGTATGGCTCGCTGAGCCATCACTCCACTCAAAGCGAGATTGAGAACCCTGAAGTACTATGAACTCTCCTTCGACAAGCATCGCTTCGGCCGTTAACCCTTGCCTTGTATTATTTAGTTTAAAGCGTGGCCACTTATCCTCCGTGATTTTAGCTGGGATCGGCTGGTCAGAGGTGGCGGGTGCCTGAATCACTCGCTTCCGCTCAACAAACATGTCGATGCGCAACGCGGGAAGCACGACAAGCAAATTGCTGAGAAATGCCTCCATTTTCGATATGTCTGAAGGGCTTAAGCTCGGAAGAGCTGGCTGGTTCCCGTTATCCAACGGCATACGACCGACTGCACGGGCTCGGCCGATAAGGTGTGATTCCAAATATCTGATGTGAGCTTTGTTGAGCCGGTTTTCCGCCGCGGTTACGATGGCGACCTGTGTCCACCAATCCTTATTGACGTCATGGTTGCGGATCCGAGCTGCAATGTCTTCGCCCTCTCCAATATATGCGCGCGGCGTACCCGCTTGGTCTTCCCCAATAAGCAGATAGACACCGGAATGCCTCGCTTGAGGGTGCTGCATCATCCGGCCCAGCTCTGTGCGGGGCGCTGTGAGTACGCTACCTGTCCAGTTGAACATTTCTGCCGTGACAATGCCGTCCGGTCGCCCGTCGACATAAAAAAGCTCTAGCGACTGGCCTGTCATGGTCGTTTCCGGCCGATGCCGACGCGCGACAATCCGGTCACAACTTCTGGCTTCATCGTAAAGCCGTGTGTTTCATCATCGTAGTCAGCCAAGATGCCTGCCTTGAATGGAGCATTACGCTTTTCAGCCCAAGGGGCGGGCCAGAGATATTCCTGCCGATCCCACCCAACTTTGCCGAAATGGAGTTGCCAGGCTTTGTCTTGCCAGCCGATAGCTTCCGTCAGAGTGGTGGACGATGCCCCCGGATTATCCAGTAGCACCTGGAGGAGGGCACGCTCACTATCCGACGGCTGAACTGTGCTGAATGCACGTTCGACCTTAGATACTGGATCAGCATCTGCTTCTTGCTCAGCAAGCTTGGCGAAGGCCACGAGCACCTGACGCGCCGCTGTTTTCTCGACGTCCGAGCCGCTATCCGCCCAGGCCATAGCGCGCGAACGTATCCGCCGGCGTTCTGCATCGTTCATGCTGGGCAAGCTTGCTATGATGCGTTCGACGTCCATGCTGTCTCCTTCTGCAACCGGACAATGCTATCAACCCTACCACGCGACAGCCTGCCCGCTGCTACTTATCTAATGACTGACTACTACCCCGGTGAGCGGTCGCGAGAATGCTTAGGACCGTATCAACATCTTCTGCGGTCAGACCACTTTTTCCGTGAATGACGTCGCCTTGATCCCATGCGGATCGAAACGCTTTCAGCCGGGCGATAGAAGCGTTTTGATCGAGAGGATTATTCGTACGTTGAAGTAAGCCTGGTTGGACGTCGACGTGTGCATTGCCGTCGTCTTCCGAAGCCATATTGATCACCCGAAGCCGCGATAGCTCCATCAATATTTTATCCAGATACCGCAACCTCATAGGTTCCACTGACCCATAGACCGCGTTAGCCAAGGCGCGAACACGATGGTTTATCGTGACGGCGTCAGCGAAATTGGGCACCTGACCGTTGCGTAGGTCAAGCGAGATGCCGAGATGTCGCACCGCGCGTACGAGGTGAAGGTCGGGTTTGCAGGCAACCCCAAGGTCCGTGAAGAAATGAAGCACCGTAATATGTCCCCAGCCCGGCCCCATCTCAGACTGGACTGCACGCACGCTTTTACCAACCTCAGCTTGGACAAGCTCGCCATACGGAGTGGTATTAGTAGCCGCACGTGCTCGCATCGCGGCGGCGGCTCCTTGGATTGCGTAGAGGCGATGAAGCGCGATGCCGGTGTTCTGCCGGACCTCTACCGCTAAAGGCCCGACCAGCCGGAAGGACTCCACACTGCTTCCCTTGCCGATCTTTTCGATAATAAATTCGCCGCCTGTAAGCCCCAGGTGCGCCAGGCTCCTCGCATGTAAGGGTCAAGTTTTGCCGCCGAGGCTACCCCGATCGCTACCTTGATGTTTGCAAAAAGCGGCTTGTCCCAGACGCGCTGCCACACCGCGTCGGCGTCAGCTACCGACGGGTCAACGACTTGAGCCGCTAACGCCTCGGCTTCACGGATAGCGTTGGGATACAGAGCGGCGAGCTTGGCCTCCAACGCCTTAAATCTAATGGCAATGCGCTCGTCCATAAACGTTTGATCCGCTGCATATGCGCACCGTCACTTGCCAACGACCGCCGCCAGGCTTTAACGTTCCCTTGCCCGTCGTGAAAGCCGACGGGCGGGGCTTAGTAACCTCTCTCAGAGTCAGCCGGTCACCGTTTTCGGGGGCCGGGTGGCATGCGCGCATGTCCAGCCGGCAACGGTAAAGGCGCATGCGCCTGTTGGACTCTGACGGGTTACTAACATCCGTCTTCGGCCGTCGCCCCGAGTGGACATACGGGCGGCACGGGCTGGGAATGCGAGTGGCGCCCCATCAGGGGAGCTGTAGGATTGACCCTATTTTCGCGAAAGGCCATGGCCGCGAGCAGCGCTCTGACATCAGTCACCCTGTGTCTAGAAGCGTGCTCACCGGAGCCTACTGCAAAAATAACTAACTGGCAGCTGGAACGTAGCAGAGACAAGAAAAGCTACTTGGTTAAGGCCGACGTTAGCATCGAAAACCCCGGAGAAACTGGTTTTTTTCATCCGACAATAAGCTTGGTGTTTACTGACGGCTGTCAAAGAATGGGTGAAGGGTTGGCGACCATAATAGCCGAAGGGACGCGGAACGAAAAACTCGAATACAAGATTGTAACGCCACGCACGATTTATTCTGCAGCCATGACAGTCCGTTTCGACGAGGACGTATCTGGACCCTCGCGCAACATTTTCTCTGAGGATCGCGTGATAAAGGGATCAACTCGGCCGCCTGATTTTCCTAGGGTGTCATGCTCTTCGACACCATCAGGCAGCTCCAAAGACGCGAATTCGGACCCCGATATAAATATGCAGCGCGTTGGAAAAAACGAGGTTACTGCTACAGCGATAAATAGCGCAGGTTACCTTTGCGCGCGGGTAACAGACTCGTATCTTGATAGCGGCAGGCAAATGATCGTGCATTGCAATGAGTATCGAACCGGGCGTGGTCGAGTGAAGTACCGAATTGATCCTGTTGATGGCAGTGTTGCCCAGTTAAATTAGCCGCGCTGATAGCTCGCTTCCCGTGATGCGATGCCAGTGTTCGAAAAAAATTTCGGCCGCGCTTACCGAGCCCCGAACTGACCCCCTCCCCTATACTCTCAATGGGTCCCCGCTCGTTTTTGATCCACCGTCACTTTCAATTCTCTTTCGTCATGGCATCGAGAACGAACCATGAACTAACGATCGGAATTGAAATGACGGATGCAAGCCAGACCTCGGCCGAACGGCCGAAACTGGGATCGCGTTTAGGCAGCAGCCCTAAGTTGCTCGCACGAAAAGCCCTGGAACGCGCAAGTGAAATTCTTGGTGACGGGGAGACACTTGAGTCTAGCTTCCCCCAGATGCCCGAAGCCAAAGAGTCTGCCCTGGCGGCAGCTTCCTCAATCGAAGCCTGTGGTCAGCAGGACGGCCACGGTAAAGCTATGGTCTTGCCCGACGCACCCGCCAGCGTGACAAATCTAATGCTCAGCGAGCCTAGCGGGGGCGGCCTTGCAAAGCTCCCCGTGCCGCCAGTGGGCCAAGGGCACGCACCGGCTCCCACATGGTCTGACGAGGACGAGAGCGCCCTCCAAGCCCTTGTCACGAGGCGTAAGGCGGTAGGGTACCAGCGGCGTGGGCGGGACGTTGGCGCGCAACTGATTAGGGTCGGCGCGATCACGCCCAACCCAAAAACGGTAGTTGCCGTGATAGTTGCCATCGTCGCCGAGCACGGCACCATTGGGCGAGCCGAGCTATTGGAAGCGATGGCGACCGCTATCTTCCCTCACGCCAAGGCCCAGCCAACCGACAAGAGTTGGTGTCAGGGTTACGTCGCCGGTGCCGTCCGCAACGGTTTCCTCACGCTGTCGGAACCGTCTTCCGGCATCACGGAGGCGGTGTGGGCATGAAGGTTGTTTCGTACCTGCGCGTATCGACGGCTCGTCAGGGTGCCTCCGGTTTAGGGTTGGAGGCACAACGCGCAGCTGTTGAGATATTTGCTGCCGCGGGCGGTCACACCATCGTCGTCGAGCTACTGGAAGTTGAGTCGGGCGGGAAAGCTGACCGCCCTCAGCTCGCGGCAGCGCTTGCAACCTGTCGCCTCCACCGTGCGACGCTGGTGATTGCCAAACTAGATCGGCTGGCGCGTAACGTCGCCTTCATTGCCAATTTGATGGACGGCGGTGTCGAGTTCGTTGCGTGCGATATGCCGCATGCAAATCGACTCACACTTCACCTGCTCGCGGCGATTGCTGAGCACGAGCGAGAAATGATAAGTCAGAGAACAAAAGCGGCCTTGGCGGCAGCTAAGGCACGAGGGGTAAAACTCGGGAATCCTAACGGCGCCGCAGGACTGTTAAAGCATTGCAAGACTGCCGCGGCCAAGTCAGCGGCCCGGCGAAGCGAGAAGGCGCACGGCTATGATCAGGCGGTAAGACCCATAATCGAGCAGATTTACGCGGGCGGTACTACTTCCCCGACCGCGCTTGCTAGACAACTTAACGCCCTCGCTATTCCAGCTCCCACGGGTGGAGCTTGGTCGTGCGGTCAAATGCGAGTCACCTTAGCCCGCCTTCAAGGAACACCGTTTTATTCCCAGTCCGGTCGCAGTTAGAATACATCGGCGATAATCGAGTTAAGAACATTAACCGTTGCGCTATCGGGGGCGCCTTCAAAGCCCTCGACAATTTCAAGAGCGTTCTGAGCGACGTCAATCAACTCGACCTTATCTTCGCCTGATATAGTTCGCACTAAATTCTCTAAAATAAGCGATGCGTGGTAAAATATGAACGGCACATCCTCGGAGAACCGAAGTAAAAGCCAGTTCGGGTCGGCCCGAGATAGCTCCATCTGCATAATGGCTACTGCCACCAGTCGATCTGCTGCCCGCGATGACCTTTTAAGATCGTCAAGCATAAAAGATATAGAAGGGCCAATCGTCCGCATTTGAGCTAACACAGCGTCCATAGCCTGTGTGCGTTTTTGACCAGATGGTAGCTTACGTCTGATATCCTCATATTCTATACAGAGCTTCTCGACTTGATATCGCAGATCACCCAACGAAAGATCCTGCGAAAATACCTCAACCTTGGCGGCCGAACGAATTTGCTCTGGAGAAACAACACCTTTGTCCTTTGGTGACGCATTCGCAATATCAGCGACTTGCCTAAGCTCGATCTCCAACCAGCCTAGTTTTGCTTTGTGAGCCCTGCTCATCATTTCAGGTACCCGGTCCAGTCCAGCACTGATCGCTTTCCGAAAGTGAATTACAACCGCTGCTAAAAGTATGGGCCAGGCTAGCGCCGAGATTAGGGCAGCGAACGCCGTTACGATTGAAGCAATTCCAGCCATGCGGACCCCTTTGCAGCGGTCATGCACGAGCGGGCCTATGGGGTAAAGGTCGCCGCTTTGTAGGTTGGCCAAAGCGCACCGAGCGGCAAGCGCGGTTGGCCCCTGATTATGTTGCAACTGCCATAGGCGATCAGGACTGACTCCGCCGCCGCCACCTTGATAGGCCAAGTGTCTGGGCGCCAACGGAACATCAAAACCGAGTACGTAACCCAAACGCCCGTTTGGGTTCGTGGGTCGGGTTTGCACACAGAAATCTGACCGTAAGCAGGAGCCGGCTCACAGCCTTCACCTGCATATCCTTCCCGGTCGCTCGCCTGGTGCCAACGCGGGCACAAGCCACGCTAAAATCGCGAAGCCCTAGGTTGAGGGCACCGATCGCAGCGCAGCACTCTCCGTGGTGCAAATATCTGCATCATAATGGAGTGCCGGCCGAGCGCGGTGCTTCCGCCCGAAGAGAGTGGTCGACCCCTTTACGGGGGGGTGGAACCGTTCGGACTCTGCCGCTATCAGCATGGACGCAGAAAATCGTCTGCGGCGGTAGCGCGCCTCCCGCAATGCATGTTGCCGGAAGGGTTGTCGTACGCAGACCCCGCGAGAGAATGAACCATTTTCAATGCAAGTATCGTTAAACCAGATTACCCAGACCGACGGCGGTATCGAATTTGTTAGAGATAAGAAAAAAGCTAAGAAATCCGGATTTCGCGATGTCGCGGGTTCTATCCACACTTCGCAGACCATCTTAACAAATAATGCCCGGACCCTGATTGAAGATATCGGGCCCAGCATTGATGGTTGGGACCGTGAAAGCTTAACCGATAGCATTTTATCAAAGAATATTTTCTGCAAGCGCACCGACTCCGCCCGGTTGGGCGGCCTTCGCGACATGATTGCTATATACGGCTTTGATAGCCCGCCACCGGTCACAAGAGCATTGTTATCTTTGTGGCACGCGACACGCGACCGGTCACTGCTCTTGGGGCAATTAGCCATTGCCCGTGATCCGATCCTAAGGGTTACCGCACCCATCATTTTGGACATGCAGCCTGGCGAAACTTCTGGTTTTCGTACCATGATGGCTTACCTTGAAAGCCACTATCCACGACGGTTCAGCAGCGGCACCCTGCGGGCGGTAGGTGAGCGTTGCATTTCTTCCTGGGTGCAGATGGGACACCTCCGGCAAGGCCGAGTTCGCGAACGCGTTCCCGTTGTAGCTGAAAGTGCACATGCGGCTTTCGCCTCTTTTTTGGCGATTTGCTGCGGTTTCTCCGGCCGATCGATCCTCGAATCTGGTTGGTTTCAAATGCTTGACATAAGTCCGGAACAGGCAATGAGTTTATTGCGCCGAGCAGAAGCCGAGGGGCAGATAGACCTGCATGTTGCTGGCCACGTTTTTGAGATAGGTCTTGCCGGCGATCTCAAAATGATCGAACTTGGGCTGAGTGACAATGGCCTCTTTTGATCAGTTGGTTGCCGCCTACAGGCGGCATCTGCAACTTCCTTGGGCTACCAACCTGTCTGACGCTGAGCGTACCTGGGTGCTTTGGTACGATCCATCGCTAGAGCGTCGAGTCGCGGGATATTCCATCGAGTTCGAGCAGGCCGCTAAGCAAGCCGGATACGGATGGAAACAGATAGATATAGCAGCCATCATAGCTCATTGGCTTGCCGGCAATCGACATGCGGAACGCCTGATGCGGCGGCCCAACGAGGTCAGCGCTCTTGGGATGGAGCTTTTGGCAACTTTAACGCGGACCGTTGCTGCCGAAGCGGCTGCAATGGGAAGTCGGGACATCTTGGCGCTCTTTGGTGCGGGCTCGCTGTTTGGCTTCGCTAGCCTCGCATCACTTATTGAGTCGGTCGCGCCTGAGGTACAGGGACGATTGCTCGTCGCGTTCCCAGGACGCCACGAAACGGGACGCTATCGACTATTAGACGCCCGCGACAGCTGGAACTATCACGCAACGCCGATCCCTCCGACCTCGTACTAGTTGAGCACCCATGATCAATCGTGACGTTTTTGCGACCGACCCCGCGTCATATCAGCTTGCCAATCAGGGCGTTGCAAAGCTGTCTTTTCCGCCGGTCAACGAGGATTTTCGGACCCTTGAGGCGGAGCTGCGAAGCTTTGTATGCGATGGAGCCTATGCGGACGGTTTGGTTCGTATCATCGAGGGGTTCAACCGCGCGGCCGCTAACCAGTCGGACATCCCGGGTGTCTGGGTGTCGGGCTTTTTCGGGTCGGGCAAATCACACCTTGCTTCGATGCTCGGTGCGTTATGGACAAACATCGTATTTGCGGACGGATCCACCGCGGAGGGCCTAATCTCAAATCTACCGTCGGAAGTGAAGGCGGCCTTGCACGAGTTGCGCGCGAGCGCCAAGCGGGCGGGCGGGGCCCTTACTGTTGGTGGCACGATGGGGCGTGGAGCGTCTGACCCGGCGGCGGCAATCGCTGGTTTCGTGTTTCGGGGGGTAGGGTTGCCCGACGACCCGCGTGCAACCGCTGTAGCATTGTGGCTTGCGCGCGAAGGCGTCCTTAACGCGGTACGCGACGAGCTCGGCGACGAGTTCGAAGCCGAGCTTCGTACGTTCGTACTTTCAGAGAAGCTGCAGGCAGCTATTCTACGCGCTCGTCCCTCGCTTGCCGAGAATGTCGATGCGCTATCTGACCGATTGGCGGCGACCTTCCCCGATCGTGCGGGAGAGCCGATGTCGGTCGACGAAATGGAGCGGCTAATCGGAGAAGCGCTGCGTCTCGGACGTAAAGAAATTCCGCTGACCCTAGTCATTCTCGACGAGCTGCAGCAGTTTCTGGGCGAGAATCAAGAGCTAACGCTTCGCGTACAGACGATCGCCGAACGTATGTCGCAACGCTTCGATGGGCGTCTGCTTCTAGTTGCGACCGGGCAACAGGCGTTGACCCAAGTCCCATATCTTCAGCGTATTCTCGACCGTTTTAACTTGCAGGTCCAGCTTCGCGAGACGGACATAGACTCCGTCATCCGCCAGACCGTGCTTGCCAAAAAGACCGAGCAGCGTCCGGCGCTTGAGGCTATGCTGACCAACGCATCGGGCGAGTTGCACCGGCAGCTGCAGGGGTCCAAGCTAAAGCACACCGCACATGATGACGCAGACGCGCCGCTCGATTGGCCGCTGCTGCCTGCTCGCCGCCGCTTGTGGGAAACGATCCTGCGCGAGCTCGATTCGACCCGGATGCGATCGAGTTTACGCGGACAATTGCGCACTACCCTCGACGCAGCGCAGGAATATGCTGGTAAGCCGCTCGGGCACGCAGTTCCTCTCGATTTCCTGTATCGCAGCATGGCACCCGATGCACTCAACGCGGGCGAACTGCCACGCGACACGTGGGAACTGATCGAGCGCCTGCGCAGCGGCGATGCGACGAGTAAGCTCAAGTCTCGCGTTCTGATGGTCGTTTTTCTGCTCGCGCGAATCAGCAAGACCGTTGAGGTGCACGGCGTTGTTGCCCGCGCAGACATCATTGCCGATCTACTTATCGAAGATTTGGGCGGCGATCACCAGCTGCGTGGTCAAGTGCCCGATACGCTCAAATCGCTCGCCAGCGATGGCGCTGTCATCGAGATCGGCGGCGCGTACCGGCTGCAGACCAAGGAAAGTGCCGAATGGGACTCTGCGTTCAAGGCCGAGATGCGCGCCCGCGCAGCCGATCCTTCGGACACGGTCCGCCTACGCCGCGAACTGGTCGCCGCGCAGCTCGATAAAAGTCTGTCGGATGCCGCGACCGTAACGCAAGGTGCAACGCGGGAAAGCCGCCAGGTTCGTCGCATCGGACCGAACGACAAGGCCCCGGAAAACGCGATCGTCGTCCGCCAGCACATTGGCTACGACACGTCGACGACCAGCGTGGTGAAGGAGATCGCCGCCGCCGCACCGTCCGACCCTACCATCCACCTGATCGTCGAAGCCGCGGATGCAGAGCCGTTGTCGGCGCTATTGATGACACGGATCGCAGCTGAAAAGGTGTTGGCGCAACGCGGCCCGGCTGCGACTGACGATGGGCGCGAGGCGCGGTCGGCGATGATAGCGCGACGTGACGCCGCCGAACGGGATGCCAACGAGATTATTGCGCGAGCCGTTGCCAAGGCACGGGTGTTGCTCGCGGGTGGCGCTGAGGAAGACGCTGCAACGCCGACGGCAGCGCTGAAAGCCGCGGCGCAGCGTGCGATGCAGCGCATGTACGATCGTTTCGATACGGGTGACCACGCTGGGTGGGGTTCCGCTTACACAAAGGCGAAGGCTGGAGCGCCTGACGCGCTGAAAGCGGTCGATCATAGCGGCGGCTCGGAGACGCACCCCGTCGCGCAAGCGATTCTTTCGGCCCTCGGCAGCGGCAAGCGCGGGATCGATATTCGCGCGGAACTCAGCGCTCCGCCATACGGCTGGAATGACGACGCTATCGACACGATGCTGCTAATGCTGTCGCGGGATCACCTGCTGGTCACCGCAGCGGACGGTCAGCCTGTCGTTGACCCGGCCACGTTGGCCCGCGCAACATTTCGCGGCTGCACGTTCAAGCGGAACACTCGGCCTATCACCACGCCCGAGCGGTTGCGGGTGCGCAAGCTGCTCACCGATCTCCATGTGCCGTTCCAAAACGGACAGGAAAGCGACGCAGTAGCGGATTTGATCGCTGCGCTCGATAGGCTGGCGAACAGCGCGGGAGGAGACGCGCCCGCCCCTGCCGCGCCGGTTTTCACGGGGCTGGCGGAGGCACGAGCTCAAGGCGGGGCGGCGCGACTTGGGGCGGTTGCTGATCAGGCCGAAGCCTGGCGCGAGCTGCTACCGGCATATCGCGACGCAGCGGCGCGTATCGGTACGCGGCGGCCCGCGTTCGGGCTGCTGCGCCGGTTGATTGACCAAGGGGCCGACGGCCAGGCTGGTGGTCTGGCCGCGATCGTTGCGCAACGGTCGCTGATCGCCGATCCCGACCCCGTGCCATCGTTGCTGACCGCGGCCGCGGATGCGCTGCGGACGAAGGTCAACGCCGATCACGCGGCATGGCAGGCGGGTTGGGACGCGGCGGAAGCCGCGCTGCATGCCGACCCGAACTGGACCAGGCTCACGCCCGAGCAACGCCACGACATCCGCACCCGCAACCGCCTGTTGCAGCTCGACCCGCCCAAGGTCGGGACGCCCGAGGAGATCGCCGCATCGCTGAATGCCTGTTCGATCGCGCAGCGGCGGGCAGAGACGTCCGCCATCAAGGGGCGTGTCGAGGACGCGCTGATGGAAGCCGCGCAGGTGTTCGCGCCGAAGGTGCGTTCGGTCGCGCTCCAGCGGACGACGATTGAGGATGCGGCAGGGGTCGACGCTTGGCTTGCAACGGCGCGCGAGGCGCTGCTCGTCGGGCTGGCGGACGGTCCCGTCCGGCCCGGGTTTTAAACGCATGGCAACGCTGGCACCGGCGCATCGTCGCCTGCTCGAACGTGCAGTCAAAGATGCCCGCATCGCCGCTGAGGGTGCGGTGCGCGAGGAGATCGTCCGGCTCGGTGTCGCCGCCGATGCAGCGCCCGATCACGTTCGGCGCGATCCAGCGTTGGCAGCGCTGCGGCGTCGCCTGCGCGAACATGCGCGCGCGCTGGGGGACAAGGTCACTGCAGACAGCCGCCTTGACCGGTTGGTCGAGGCGTCGGCGTATCTGCGCTGGCACCGATTGCTGTTCGTCGCCTTCCTCGATGCGCGCGGGCTGTTGCGGCATCCCGACGGCGACGCGCTGACGCTCGACGACTGCCGCGACCTGGCGGCAGAGGAAGGCGCGGCTGACGGCTGGGCGCTCGCCGCACGCTATGCGGCGCGCATCCTGCCCGCCGCCTTTGCCGAGGACGACCCGTCGGTCGCGATTGTGCTTGCTCCCGAGCATGAAGCGAGTTTGCGCCGCATCGTCGGCGGCCTGCAGCGCGAGGTATTCGCCGCGTCGGACGCGCTCGGATGGACGTATCAATATTGGCGCGCGGCGGAGAAGGACGCGATCAACGCCCGGGGCATCAAGATTGGCGCGGACGAGTTGCCGGCCGTTACGCAGCTCTTCACCGAGCCGTATATGGTGCGCTTCCTGATCGATAATACGCTGGGGGCCTGGTGGGCGGGCAAGCGCTTCGCCGAAGATGGCGCTCTCGCTGAAGCGCCCGACGAGGCTACGCTGCGCGAACGACTGGCGCTGCCCGGCGCCGACTGGGCGTGGCTGCGTTTTGTCCGCCAGGACGAGGCGGGGCTTTGGCGGCCCGCCGCCGGCACCTTCCCTGGCTGGCCACGTGCGGCGGCGGCAATTACCCTGCTCGATCCATGTTGTGGATCGGGTCACTTTCTCACCGAGGCCCTGCCAATCCTAGTCGCATTGCGGCAGGCTGAGGATGTTACGCTCGACGCCGCGGGTGCGGTTGCGGCAGTGCTAACCGACAATTTACATGGGCTGGAGATTGACGGGCGCTGCGTCCAGATCGCGAGCTTCGCCGTCGCGCTGTCGGCTTGGGCCGTTGGCGGGTGGCAGGCGTTACCCAACCCGCATATCGCCTGGGCCGGATCAGCTCCAGCGTATACGCGCGCCGAGTTCGAGGCGCTGGGCAACGGCGATGCCGACCTGCGTCGCTCTCTCGGCGCACTGCATGATCTGTTCCGTCAAGCGCCTTTGCTCGGTAGCCTGATCGAAGTGACCGGCAGCCTCGACCTCGTCGACCGTGCGAATTTGGATGGGGTAGGCGCGGCGATGGCGCGACTCGCTGAACGTACCCGTGACGATGCGCCGGATCGGTCGGAGGGCGCGATTGCCGCACGCGGAATGGCCGACGCCGCTACGCTACTTGCGCGAACCTGGGTATTGCAGGTGACAAACGTACCCTATCTTGGGCGGGGAAGGCAAAGTCCCAATTTGAAGGCTTATCTCGAGCGGCGGTTTGTGGATGCCAAACCGGATTTAGCGACCGCTATGCTTGTTCGAATGCTTCGGGGCGCGGTCAAGAGCGGGAGCGTGGCGGCCGTAACCCCGCAAAACTGGCTGTTCCTGACAAGTTACAAGCGGTTACGTGAGATGCTTTTGGCCAGGACGTCTCTTGATCTGATTGCCGGCCTTGGCTCGCGCGCATTCGAAGCAATCAGCGGCGAAGTCGTGAATGCAGCGCTCGTAACCCTTACAGCTGACGAGCCAGACAGCAATACTGAAGCGGCCACACTTGATGCTAATGATGCGCCCAACCCAGCCAGTAAGGCTGAGGTGCTGGTCGGCGGCGAGGCGCGTAGGATAATGCAAGCGTCGCAAATTCGAAATCCCGACAGCAGGATCGGTGTAGCTGAGGCTACCGGGGGCGGCTTGCTAGCCAAATATGCCATTTCCAAACGCGGTATCGTTAGTGGGGACTCCGACAAATGGTACAGATCCTTTTGGGAGGTTCCTTCGTTCGCTAATCGATGGAAACCGCTGCAAGGAACCATCAAAGAAACCGCAGAATGGCAGGGTAAAGAAAGTATAGTTGATTGGTCTACTCAAGGTCGTGGAATGCTGCGCCCTGGCTACGACAATGAGGCTTATGGACAGCGCGGCGTCTCCGTCGCCTTGATGGGTGGACTCTCTGCGACTTTGAGTGATGGCGCATTTTACGACAATAACGGCGGATTTCTGGTTGCGTTGGATGCAGCGAATACGCCTGCGTTGTGGTGCTTTGCGTCGTCTCCCGATTTTCTTAGGGCGGTTCGCCGAATTGATCGGAAGATGAACGTTACCAACGCGACCCTTGTGAAAGTGCCCTTCGAGCTCGCTCATTGGACAAAGGTGGCCGCCGAACGCTACCCCAATGGGCTGCCCGAACCCTACTCCGACGACCCGACGCAGTGGCTGTTCCATGGTCATCCCGCACAGGCCGAGACCGGTACCGCGCTGCACGTCGCGCTGGCCCGGCTGTGCGGCTATCGTTGGCCCGCCGAAATCGATGGCGAGATGCGACTGTCGGACGAGGCGCGCGCGTGGATTGCGCGCGCAGCCGAGCTCCCGCGCGGCGATGCCGACGGGCTGTTGCCGCTGGTCGCGTGCGGCGGAGAGGCGCCGCTTGCCGATCGGTTGCGCGACTTCCTACGCGCCGCGTTTAGCGACGCGTGGAGCGCCGATTTTGAAACCCGGCTGGTGACCGAGGCCGACGCGAAACTCGGCAGCACTACGAAGCGGTCGGTCGCGACGATCAACGATTGGCTGCACACCCGCGCCTTTGCCCAGCACGTCAAGCTGTTCCAGCATCGGCCCTTCCTATGGCACGTCTGGGACGGCCGCGATGACGGGTTCGGCGCCTTCGCGCATTACCACCGCCTCGGCCGCGCCGGTTTAGAAAAGCTGACCTTCACGCTGATCGGCGACTGGATTGCGCGCAACGATGCCGATGGCGATACGGGACGTTCTGAAAGCGCGCGCGCGCTTCAGACACAATTGCGCGCCGTGCTCGATGGCGAAGCGCCGTACGACATATTCGTCCGCTGGAAGTCGCTGGCGCAGCAGCCGATCGGCTGGGATCCCGACCTCGACGACGGTGTGCGCATGAACATCCGTCCGCTTGTAGAGGCGGGGGTTCTGCGGGCGCCAGTCAACGTCCACTGGCGCAAGGATCGCGGCAATGATGTCTCCTCGGCGCCGTGGTTCCTGATCCACAAGGGCGAGCGCATCAACGATCACCACACCACGCTGGCGGAGAAGCGTGCAGCGCGCGACGCGACCGGCTAAGGCTCGCGCATGGCAGTTACCGAACCGACCGCGCTCGATGCGCTTATTGACTCGCTCGCGGCGGCGTCACGCTGGAACGAGGCAGTGGAAGCGCGCCCCGCTGCGTTATTGTGGTGCGACCCGAAGTCGGAATGCGCACCGCTGATCCCCTTGATGCGGGCGCGGCTGCCGCACTTGCTGACCTTCGGAACGTACGACATTGAGACCCGCACAGGTCCGGCAATCTGGCTGCGCGCCGCCGTGGCAGGGGTATGGCCTACGCTGCCGCTCGATCCGGCAGCGATCCCCGTTATCTGGCTGCCCGGCATCGCCCGCGACCAATTGCGCGGATCGGAGGGTACGCCGGGCCCGATCGCGCCGCTCGCCTGGCTTGCAGTGACGGGGCAGTTTTTCCATCATCGCAACGGCCGCGACTGGAGCCTGCGCGCGCTCTGCCAGGGGCCGCTCGGCCTCGACATCGCCGACGATGCCGCGACCCGCGCAGCGCTTGCCCGTGCCGCACCACGGCTGCTGTTGCGACCGTTGCGTGACCTGAACCGTCGCTGGGATGCCGACGCGCTCGACGGTCTTCTTACACCTGATCTGGACGCCGACTTGCTCGACTGGATCGACGGCGCGCTTGATCCCGCGACCGATCCGGAACGCTTCGCCGCTTTTGCGAGCAAGGCGAAGCGCGACTTCAACTTCGATCCATCGACACAAAGCCGCGACGCTGCCGCCCAGCGGCTCGCCGAACGATCTGGCTCATGGGACAGGGTGTGGGACCGGTTTGGCAAGTCGCGTGGCTATGCCGGGGTCGTGGAGCGGCTGATGGTCCGCGAGCCGCCCGCAGATCTTTTCGACAGCCAAGGCACCTACCCCAGGGCTAATACCCGTGAAGAGGATCGCCTACGCACCGCGCTGTCGGCGCTCGCCGCAGCCGACGCCGACATGGCGCGCGCACAGGTGCTTGCTTTGGAGGACACGCACGGGCCGAGACGTGAGAGCGTCTGGGCGCATCGCGGTCTGGCTCCGCTGACGCAGGCACTCGAGCACCTGGCGGTCATTGCACGGGCGGCGACGCTGCCAACCGACAGCGCGGACGCGCTCGCCCGCGCCTACGCCGCCACGGGTTGGCAAGCGGACAACGCCGCGGTGCGGGCGATCGCTGCCGTCCCGCGTGACGCCGACCGTGCGAGCGTTTCCGTAGCGTTGCGCGCGATCTATCTGCCGTGGGTCGAGGATGGCGCGTGCGCGCTGCAGGCTCTAGCCAAGGCTGGATCCGTGGCTTTCGCAGTCCCCGCGCCGTTCGATGCCGGGTGCGACACGCTGATTTTCGTCGACGGCCTTCGCTATGACCTGGCCGAGGCTTTGCGCGCTCGGCTCGTCGCAGAGGGAGTCGAACCGACTCTTGGCTGGCGCTGGTCCGGCTGGCCAACAGTGACGGCGACGTGCAAGCCGCTTGCGACGCCGGTCTCGCACCGGCTGAGCACTGGTCCTGCCGATCCCACGTTCCGCCCGCTTACGCCCGCGGGCAAGCCCGCCGACAAGGCTTCAGTCGATGCCCTGATGCGCGCTGAAGGCTGGGTGACCGGGGGACTGCCATTGGGTGGCGAACGCTGCTTCGTGGAGACGGGAACCGTTGACGAGGACGGACACAAACTGGGAATCCGTCTGGCCGACACGGTCGAACGCGCAGTCGACGATGCGCTCGGTGTGGTGCTGTCGCACATCCGAGCCGGTCGATCGGTGCGGGTCGTTACCGATCACGGCTGGTTGCTGATGCCCGGCGGGTTGGAGACCGCAGCTCTGCCCGCCGGGCTCGTAGAGCCCGACGGCAAGCGCACGCGCTGCGCCTTGGTGAAGGAAGGTGCGGAAATCGCACTGCCGCGTGTGCCCTGGACGTGGAACAATGAAGTGCAAGTCGCGGCGGCGAGCGGCGCGCGCAGCTTCTACAAAGGGTACGAATATGCCCACGGCGGCATCAGCCCCCAAGAGTGTATCCTGCCGGTGCTCGACGTCATGGGTGGCACAGGGCACCGAAAGGTGCATGTGGCCAACGCGACCTGGATGGGCTTGCGCTTGCGTGTCGAGATCGCAGATGGCGGCGAGCTGATCGTCGATCTATGCAACGAAGACGGCAAGAGCCTGCTAGCTGCGCCACGTCAGCTTAATGCAGACGGCAAGGGATCTTTCGTAATTCGCGATGACCATGAAGGACAACGTGCCCGCATCGTCGTTCGCAACGACGAAGGTCACGAACTCGCCGAGCTTTGGACAGTTATCGGGGAAGTAAGATGAGTCTAGACGTCCTCGACGAAAAGGCCGCTGACGCGTTTCCTGGTCTCCTCGTGCGCAAGGACCTCGTCCGTCGCTTCCGTGGACAGTTTCCGGTGCCGACCTATGTAGTCGAATTCATGCTCGGTCGATATTGCGCGTCGACCGAACCGAGCGAAATTGAGGAGGGCGCTGAGATCGTCCGTGAGCAACTCGGCGCGCGAACGGTACGTGCAGGCGAGGAGGAGCTGCTAAAGTCGAAGGCACGGACGCAAGGTTCGACCAAGCTGATTGACATGGTGACTGCGCGGCTCGACGCAAAGACGGACAGCTATCTAGCCACACTGCCTAGTTTGCAGTTGAGCGACGTTCGCATCGACGACAGCATCGTTCATGCGCATGAACGCATGCTCACAGGCGGCTTCTATGCCGAGGTCGAACTCGGGTACGACGCGTCAATCGCACAGGAGAAGAGCGGCCGACCGTTTGATGTGCGGTCGCTACGCGCAATCCAGCTGTCCAGCCGCGACGTGCTCGACAAAATCGCTGAAGGACGTGCGGCGCTGACCACTGACGAGTGGAAGAATCTGCTTATGCGATCGGTCGGACTCGAGCCGGAGATGCTAAGCCTCAGGGCCCGAGATATGATGCTGTTGCGGATGGTCCCGTTCGTAGAACGTAACTACAACCTGGTTGAACTCGGACCGCGCGGCACAGGCAAGAGCCACCTGTTTCAACAAGTTAGTCCATATGCCCACCTAATATCGGGCGGTAAGGCTACCGTCGCGCGCATGTTCGTGAATATGGCAAATGGTCAGCGCGGCCTGGTCTGTCAGTATGACGTAGTATGCTTCGACGAGGTCAGTGGGGTTTCGTTCGATCAGAAAGACGGCGTCAACATCATGAAGGGGTATATGGAGTCAGGTGAGTTTTCGCGCGGTCGCGAAAGCATCCGGGCGGAGGGCGGTATCGTTCTAGTCGGCAACTTTGATGTTGATGTGCAACATCAACAGCGGGTCGGTCATCTGTTCGGGCCGCTTCCGCCCGAAATGCGCGATGACACTGCGTTCATGGACCGCATCCACGCCTATCTGCCGGGATGGGACTTGCCGAAGGTCAACAAGACGCTGTTCACCGACCGCTTCGGACTCGTGTCCGATGTGCTGGCCGAGGCCTTCACTAGGCTCCGCGCGCAATCGCGGTCCGACGCGACCGCGGGGCGGATATTCTTCGGCGGCGCGCTATCAGGTCGTGATCAAAACGCGGTTAACAAGACTGTGTCCGGGCTGCTGAAACTCATCCAGCCCGACGGTAGTGTGTCAGCTAGCGATGAGGAGCTTGAATGGGCGGTGCGGCTCGCCCTGGAGTGCCGTCGGCGCGTCAAGGAACAGCAGAAGCGGATAGGTTCCGCGGAGTTCCGAACCACCCAGTTCAGCTACCAAATTGGTTTTGACGGGGTTGAGACGTTCGTCGCGACGCCCGAGCTGCAATCGGACGCTATGATTACGGGAGATCCGCTGCCGCCGGGACAAGTTTTTGCTATTGGAGAAAGTAACGGCGAAGGTGCGGGGCTGTACCGGATCGAAGTCACCGAAGCGGCGGGAAGCGGGACGCGCATCCTGAACCAGTCACCCCCGGCAGCATTTCGCGAATGCGTGAAAATCGCAGAGCAAAATCTCTACAGCCGTTCCAAAGAACTGGTCAGCGACCGACGGCCTAAGGAACACGAGTTCTCGCTGCAACTTCGCGCGCTCGATACCGCGCGGTCCGGCGGAGCTTTGGGCGTTGGCGTACTTATGGCGCTTTGCTCCGCACTTCTCGGCCAGTCGTGCATCGGCGGCCTCGCGGTCGTCGGCGATCTGACCCTAGGAGGATCGCTCGAGCTGGTCCACAATCCAGTCGAGCTCGTCGAGCTGGGGCTGGAAAAGGGTGCCAATTCGGTGCTGGTCCCTGTTTCCTGTCGCCGCCAACTCCTCGATCTTTCCGACGACGTGGCGACAAAGGTGCAGGTATTATACTATGCCGACGCCGCGGACGCGTTGCGCAAAGCTTTGTTGCCCTGATCCACTTTCATCCTCCGCTTAGCGTGAACTGATGAATCGCTCTGGCCGCACGTTGAACTAGTGACGACTGCGTGGCGAAAACGAGTTGCGCGTCGCACGGGCACAATGCGTGATGAGTTCGCCGTTGTTGGTACACGGGCTAGTTTACGCTTGATCGCACTCACGGCCCCCACTTTTCAGCATCGCGAGTAACATTTTCCCCCGGCTATGGAAAAACCGTCCCGGCGCCGCCGTTAACCTCTAAAACGCTCGCGCTGCGGGGTTGCGGGGTTGCGGGCTAACAACCAGCAAAAGTAACCGGCGGGCCGTGATGGCCCATGCAGCACACGGTGAGGCCCCACCACCATCACTCTGATTATATCTACTAGTTTTAGCTAAAATAACCCCGCAACCCCGCAACCCCGCATGCGCACGGTACAGCAGATCGACGAGATCGTTGTGTTCAGCTGGTTCGTTTGCCCGGTTTTAAAAATGCCCACCGCCACTGTCCATTTCGTCAGCCGCGGTTTGCTGCTGGGGCTCAAACTGCGCTGTGACCCATATCTTGTACTTAGCGACGTTCGCATGCCCTTCGGGATCGGTCGCTTCCCACTCGATGCCTAGATGTCGCAGGCCAACAGAAAGCCGCTTCAGGTTCTTGCCAAAAACGTTCGCAGCCGGCCATTTGTACTCCGCTTGCGAGATCCCTTTCAACGTTGAGAGAATGTCGCGTGCAGATGCGTAAAGCGGCGTCGCGTTCATCGTAGAGAAGTAGGCGACCAGCCCAGCGCCGATCGGATGGCCGTTGACCGCTTCCACCTGCATAGCGCTCTGGCCTTCTTTCAGCAGCGCCGAGAAACCGCCCATTGTAAGCCCGAGCATCTCACAGGCGCCCTCTACGAACTCGCCAAAATCAGCCATCCGCGGAAGCTGAAAATCGCCGCGCTCGACCGCGTCTTCGACTGCTTGTCGATTGCGCAGTGCGGCCGACACGCAGCTAAAAAGGAACCCGAGCATCTTAGCGCGATCCGCCTCGTAGGCCCTAATGACCGCCCGTTCTGTTCGGCGACTGGTAAGCGGTTGTGCCGTAATTCGTACCGATCGATCCAAAAGGTCGGGACGACTACTGGGCGAGCCAATACACGTTAGAATGATGGGGCGTATCACAATCATCTGACTGTAGCCGTCGTCGGTATATAATTTACGGGCTCCAGATCCACCACCAGTAGACATTCGACAGAGCGCGTCGGCGGCATCTGCGGAGAAAGTAGAGACATTGTCAAAGTAAGGCACGTGAACGCCTAGCGCGCCAATATGCAGATCTTGTTCCTTGGGACTGAAACTCATACGAGCGCTTTTCGTCTGCCGCGGAGGGTCCAGCAACCCTACGACTTTGTCGTTCAGCGTACTTTTTCCTGAGCCCTGTTCGCCGTCAGTCATCAAGATCGCGTACGAGGCGCCGACATTAAATGCACCGATCATATAGCCAAGGAGCCGTTTCAGATCATCTGGATTAAGGTTGAAGTGGCGTTCAAAGTCGGCAATTCCGCCTCCGTGCTCGGGGGCAGGTAGTTCGCCACGATTGCCGCGGGTGAACCGGATAGGCACGTCTGTAACGATGCGCCAGCCATCGCCATCGATTTCCACTGCGCTGCCGTCGGCGGTCCCCAAATCGACATAAATGCGACCTTCTCGTTCGCCTACCCGGAGCGCCGCCACGTGATGAACTCCCGCCTCGCGCGCTTGATATTCGAGCAAAGCCGCCGCGGAGTCTGCCTGATCTTTCTTCAATACCTTTGTTCCGGCAGCCTTGTGGAACCGGTTGGCCAGCGCTGCCTTATAGATGCCGCTGTCGATCGGCGCATGTCGTCGTACTTCCTCACCGCTGGGTAGCTTCGTAACGTACGTGACGTGCGGCTTGTCCTCCTTGTCCAGCCACAACTCGTCACCCGCGTCATCAACCAGATCAAGGGTGAAGGCAGCGGGGTCGACGTTCTTACCTGGGCCGCTGCGGCTACCGTTATCCTCGGTATCCGCTGACCGCCCGGCCGCCTTCTTGCTGGCACCCCGCGGTGGTTCCCACCCTAGCCCCTTCGCCTGCGCAAAGTATGTAGCGATCGTAAGGCGCTCGCCATCTTTGCGGAGTCCAATCGCGTCCCAGGCTTTGCGACATGCCTCCTCGGAATCGAAACCTTGGGCCGCTTCCGAAAAAGTTAGCCATGGCTTGAAACCGCGTTCGCCATAAGTGTTTTTAAAGGCAATCCCGAGCCGATTCCACGCAACATACCCATCAAGGTCAATAGCCTTCAGTTTTAGCAAAAACGTAACCGCCGCGATCCCGTTGGCCAAATCCGCTGGTGACGCAAGATCGCTGTCAGACGCTTTGTTCGATCGGATTGACGTGGCTTTTGCATCGCCACGCGCAGCAAAAAATACGCTGGCTTGTACCGCGTCTCGCAACAGGCTTTGAAGAACGTCACCGGCAGCATCAAGCATCGATCTGCTCCGGCATCGGGTCAGCTACATCCCACTTTTGTGGGAAGTAGTCGGGGACCTGCACGATACGGAGCTGTGCGACGCCAACGTCATTTAGCAGGGCAACCAGCTTCTCGGCTGCTTCATGCCCGCTCGCATCGTTGTCGGGCCAGATCGTGATATCACGGTCTTTCAGCGCCCGTAGATCTACCTGTCCCAAGCCTTGGGCGCCGCCCGGCCACGTGATGACAGCGTGATCGGGAAACATGAGGCGACCGGCGTCGGCAGCCTTCTCACCTTCAACCACAATTACTGACGCACTTGGCCGGTTTGCGAGCACGTCGAGCCCGTATAGTGGACGGGGAGCAGTGATTGCTTTTACCTCGAGGGAAGGGTTGCAGCCCACCACGCGGGTAGCACGGAGCGGAAGCACCTGCTTATTCTCAGTGGCATGATCCATGCGCAGGATGCCATAGATGACGCTCCCTTCTTCATCCCTGTACAGATGAAGCGCGCCACGTTCGTAGCCCTTGCTTTGCCACGCCAGGATCGCATTAGCGCCCCCGACGCGAAACGTCTCCATCACCATGCTGCGATCCCATGAACTGGGAAAAGGTATGATAACATCGTCTTCGAGGCGGTTGATCTCTCGACCGGCGGCCACGCGTTTAGCGATCGTCTGTACGTCATGATATTTGAATGACATCAAAGAATCCTTGATTAGGTCGAGGCGGCTGCACGCCGTTCAGCGAGCCACCTATTTACGTCGTCCGCCACGAAACCGACGCGGCCCGGCCCGAGGCGAACCTTAGGCACGAAAATACCTGCCTCGCACCAACGGCGAAGTGTAGTTATATGAACTCCAAGTAGAATTGCGGCTTACTCAATCGATAGAATCGAAGTTTCTGTTCTTGCCATTTCTTAAATCCGTATAATGCTGTAACAAGCTATAGTATTAGGCCGCATTTACGCCATGGACCATGACATACTAAGGTTACTCGGAGTGGTATGCTCAGCAATTGCTGTCACTCAGAGAATAATACTCTACGCCTATCGGCGAAGTGTAACGCACTTTGGTGTGTTCCCGCAGTGCGGGGCAGCCGAGTCAGATTATTTGAAGGCCAAGCGTCTGATCACGCCATCGCCGCCATTCCTCAATTTCATCCGCGTTCCAAAGGGCAACCCGTGGCGCAAAATCGATCGGAACTGGTAAACGATACCGTCGTGTAAGGAAGTACAGCTGAGCAGGCGAGTATGCGAGGCGACGGCATACCCGAGCGGCCGTCAGTAGCTCGCCTTCTTCGGGCATAGGTAGCACTCGGAAACGAGAACCATCCAAGACTTCCAATTCGTCATTGTTGTTCATAACCGAGATCCCTGATCAGATACATCTGCCGCGCAAGAACCGAAGGGTCTAGAGCCCAGCCAGGCAACGATATCGCTAGTACGCCAGCCTACGCGGGCCGGACCTAAGCGGATGCGGTCAGGGAAGTCACCGGCAGCAATTAAGCGGTATATTTGGCTTGAACTATAAAGAACAAGCGTCCGAACCTGCCGAAGGCTCAGGACGGGATCTAGGATTGGTGTTGGGGACGTTGCGTTCATTTGCATATCCTTTCTTGCTAGAACGCAATCCAGATATGCGGGTTAGCGGCGGCAGTCCAAACAACGCGCTGCTAGAGAAATATCGTCGACGCTCGGTTACTCTAGCGGTGCGGTGGCGGCAGAGCGCCGCGCGTCAGCGTCGATCGTTTCCCAGGCGCTATGAAGCTCCGACAGGTTAAATTTGACGCCGGCGGTTGTGAGCGCGTCGGCGGCGAACCGCTCGCAGTCTCCCGTCAGATAATCGATCACGTTCTCCTGCCGAACCGCAGCCGTCTTCAGTCCACCCATCGACCAGCGACGAGTGGGGCTAACCCAGCAACTACGGCAGGCAATCAGGGCGTCACGAATGACCATGTTCGGCACAGGACCGCGGGGGAGGCTGGTGCGGATGGGCATGTTCGCCACTGCCTCGAGCCGTCGATCGGCTGCCTCCCAGAGGCCCGCCGGGCAAGGATCTTGAGCGGAAAGCATCTCAAGGTCTGGCGGCTCAGCAGGAGGCTCGCGCATCTCGTCCATGGCATCGTCATCACCCGTGCGAAACAGCGATTGAAGGATATAGATTTCGGATGGGAGAAACAGGCTTCCTGGACCGCCAGTGTCGACGTCGAAGATTGCTTCCAAGAGCGCGGGCCTGAATTGCACCTGGTCGTCAAACTCGCGCCAATCACGGTGCAGGCGCTCCAGGCTCGCCAGCATTGCAGCGGCTTCCTTCTGCATCGACTTAGCTAACGCGAAGCCCTGCCGCCGCCGTGCCGCCATGCGTTCTGGGTCAAACGCATCTGTCTCCTGATCGCGATAAGAGAGGCCAAACAAATAATCCAGCAACTCTTCCAGTGCAGCACCGGACTTCAGATTATGCCTCGTTGCGAGGGCCTCCGCCGCTTCGGCCAAGTGCGGCATGCCAACAGCCCAACCGGCGCTCAGCGGCTTACCAGGCACAATAGGTTCTTCTCCCATTTCACCAACGCCTCCCGCTTTTCGATCAGATATTCGTGCCGGTTATAAATTCGATCCACCTTGCCGTCCTCATGGTTCATGACCTTACGAGCCACCTCCCGGGCGACGCGAAGCTCCGCAAACTTGCTGCGAACCGTGCGGCGGATATCGTGGATGGTCCAGCCAGAGGTGCCGGATAGCCGATCAATCTCCCGCTTGACCTTCGCAAAATTGCTGCTCGACGATTCACCACCCGTTGTCGTGAATATGAAAGCTTCAGCCCCATAATTCGTCAGGCTGGCCAGCGTATCGCGGGCGGTTTGCGTAAGAGGCACAGCATGAGCACGATCCTTCTTCACCTTTTCACGGGGAATAACCCACGTATCCCCGGTGATCTCGCTCCAACGCATCGTAGACACCTCGCTGCGACGCTGCCCAGTCAGCAAGAAGGTGCGGTACATTTGACCATAGGGCGCCATAAGCTGAAACGAAGCGTGCCACACAGCAGCGATTTCCGGGTCGCTGAGAACGCGGTCCCGTTCACGCGTGCGCGCTGGTGGCTTGATACGCACGAAGGGATTTGCGGGCACAAGGTCCCGGTCGGCGGCCCAGTTGAATAGCATCTTGATGTAGCGGAGCAGGTTCACGGCGGACTGCGGTTTGCCCTCCGCCATTACGGCGTCGATAACCTCCACCACGTCTGCCTTGGTGATCTCGGACACGCGGCGAGGCAGCAGGTGGTGAATGCGAGAAGCTTGTTTCCGCGAACCGACGAAGTAGGATTTGATGTTCTTCCAACTTTTGGCGTTCGGCTTGAGGTGACGGGCGACATAAGCGTCGACCAATTGCTGAAGCGTAAGATCCTCCCGGACGAGGCTTCGCTTGCCGAGCCCTGCGATTCCCCGGTCAGCAGCTCTCAACGTTTCTAGGGCCCGATCGCGGGCCTCCGCTAGCGTTACACGTGGGTAAGTGCCAATCGTCTGGCGTTGCGCGCGCCCGCCCGAGCGCACGAGCACAGAAAAGGTCTTGGTGCCTTTGACGGTCACCCGCAGCTGCAGACCTGGGCAAAGAGCATCGACAAACTGAGCCCGACCTTCGGCCGGTACGATGCTAGGCGACTGAAGCCATTTATCGGTAAAACGCTGAACTGTCATGACCACAACCCTCTTGATGAGGGGCGCTTAATAGGGGCAGCATTTTGTCAAAGGCAACAGAGCGCATGCCGTGACATACAAGTTCAGTCAGTCACACCAACGCGCATGTTGCGCCATCGATAAAACAAATATTTACGAACACAACCTCAGGGGTTCGAGGGGTTCGCATGGGGTACTGCAGGCGTGCTTAGCAGTGCGTCTCCGTGACACAGCATAACAAGGATTTTGAATGTCTGCGGTGTAAGATTTGCTATCATGACACTACATGAGGCTCCGTTTTACCTGGTTGCCAAGGTTGGGGTCGAGGGTTCGAATCCCTTCGCCCGCTCCAGTTTTCCCACTATATTGGGAAGGCTGACTGTCCATCCCGAGGATGGCTAGCCTAGTGGTGTCCCCACAAACATCTCCATTCTTCCAGTCACGACCTGCGGGTTTCCGTACGTGATGGTTTCGTCGTCGATGATCTCGATGCGATCGACCAATGCCTGGTGTTAGCGACGCGGTCCCTCCCGACAGTGTCGTCGCAAGTCAGCGACACTCGCCGATAGAGAGCCACGCAAAGCGAACTGCGACGATTGGCAGTACGGTGATGAGAACGCGCGGGGAGGGGCTGTACGAGCGTCTGGCTCGGGCGCTGCCCTGCGAGGCTGTCGCCCATTCAAATCGCTAGAAGAAAAATGGTGCCCGGAGACGGGGTCGAACCGCCGACACTGCGATTTTCAGTCGCATGCTCTACCAACTGAGCTATCCGGGCACGTCCGGTCTGGGACCGGAAGAGGGTCCGACCTTGCGATCGGAAGGGCGCGTTTAGTCGGCGTCTTCGGCGCTGTCCAGCCCCGTTTGCGAGATTGCGCGTCCGGGGATGCGATAGCCTTCGCCGAGCCACTGCAACAGATCGCGGTCGCGGTGCCGGCTCGAGCAGAACGGCTTGTACGCAGGCACCGCGGGCTGGTCGCAGATCGGGCATTTGACGGACGTGGCGGTCGTGGACATCAGGCGCTCTCCAGTTCGTGGACGACGCCCGTGCGGCGTGCGAGTTCCGCCAGCCACTCGGTGCGCGCCATGAGGCGTGCGTGGACGCTGGCAGGCAGCGTGTGGCGGCGCGACGCGGTCGGCGGGGTCCGCTCGAGCGTACGCAGCGTCGCGCGCACCGCGGCGCCGACCGGATCGGCGCGCAGGATCTCGGGGATCGACGCACGCGGGCGCGGGCGGACGATCTGCAGGAAGCCGAAGCCGTTCATCGCGGTGCGCTCGAAGGGGGGCGGCAGCGATTCGTCGATCGCGGTGGCGACGGCGCCGCGTTGCGCCTTGCCGGCGATGGTCGGAAAATCGATGCCGATCGACCCGCCGATCCCGTGCCGGCGAATCGCCCGCGCAACCGCGTGCGCGGCGGCGATCGCCAGCGCGTCGAGCGGCGGCGCGCCGTCCACGTCGAACAGCGTCATCGCCGGCGTCGGCGACAGGCGCAGCGCGCCGAGCGGAAAGACGATCTCGCCGCTCATCGCCTCGTCGAGCAATTCGGACCATCCCGCCGCCTCCAGCGCATCGGGTTCGTGCGCGCGCGGGCTGAGGACGGGCAGCCCGGTCGCCACGAGGCGATCGTACAGCGTGGGGGCAGGGCAGGGCGTCGAATCGCTCGGGACCGCCTTGGCGAGCTTGGCGCGGCCGGATTCGGGCAGTGCCTCGCGGACGATCTCGACGATCAGGCTGGCGCCTTGCGTGATTCCGGGGGGAAGGTGGTTGATCAGCGCGTCGCCGCCCTCGAGCGTCACGCGACCACGGCGACCCGGCAGCAGTTCGACAAGACGCGCGCGGGCGACGAGGCCGACCTTGAGCGCGCTATCGTCTTCGCGCTCGATCGCGGCTTCGATAATCCGGTCGTCCTGCACCAGCGCAGCGCGCGCTTCGCCGATGCCGGCTTCGTAGAGCCACACGGGCCCTGCGTCAGGCAAGCGCGACGCCAGCGGTCTTCAACAGCGCGCGCGTTTCGAACAGCGGCAGGCCGATAACGCCCGAATGGCTGCCCGACAGGAAGCGCACGAACGCCTCGGCGCGGCCCTGGATCGCATAGCCGCCGGCCTTGCCGAGCCCTTCGCCGCACGCGATGTACGCGTCGATCTCCGCGGCCGAGAGCGGCTTGAACGCGACGACCGTGTCGGCGATCCGGGTCCGCACCTTGCCCGCCGCGTCGATCACGCAGACCGCGGACAGGCAATGGTGGCGCCGGCCGGACAGCTTGCCGAGCAGGTCGCGCTGGATCTCCACCGTGTCGGCGGGGGGCAGGATACGGCTGCCGAGCGCGATCGTCGTATCGCCGGCGAGCACGATCTCGCCCTCGCCACGCGCGACCGCGCAGGCCTTCTCGACCGCGAGGCGCAACGCATAGGCGCGGGGTGGTTCGGCCTTGCGCGGGGCCTCGTCGATGTCGGGGGATGCCACGCGCGACGGCACGACGCCGAGCCGCGCGAGCAGGTCGCGGCGGCGGGGCGAGGAAGAGGCCAGGACCAGCATTGGTGCCTCGTTATGAAGCGGTGCGTGCCGGGGCACGCGCCTTATGATCTAAGCAGGGGTGCGGGTGCACCCACGCGCTTATTTGAAGCGGTAGGTGATGCGACCCTTGGTCAGATCGTACGGCGTGAGTTCGCACAGCACCTCGTCGCCGACCAGCACGCGGATGCGGTTCTTGCGCATCTTGCCGGCGGTGTGACCGAG
>Ga0308164_10001292_pt1 | contig 30242 bp, 28 predicted proteins | sample PhyTR2_FD_201031 | JGI IMG/M metagenome (GOLD analysis project Ga0308164, IMG submission 201031) | Phyllosphere microbial communities from UC Gill Tract Community Farm, Albany, California, United States - DLSLT.R2 | ecosystem: Host-associated > Plants > Phyllosphere > Unclassified | place: USA... | reverse complement strand
CCGGCCTAAATCCAGAAGACCCACAACCGGTCATTCCCCCGCGAATCTCTGCCTCCCAACTTCCGCCATTCGTTAATGTCCGCTGCGACCTGAAGCCAGTCTTTACGGCGATAGCGTAACTGACCAATCATCGCGGGGCCGCCGCCCACTCCCCGGTTTCGATGAGCATGTGGCACACATTTTCAGGCCAGACCTGTTCGTCGGTTACCTCAAGTTCCGCCTGGCTCCACCACCGGTGAACGGACATCACGGTATGCTCCATCTTGGTCCAGTTGGCGGTCGACACGCTACTTTGATGGACCCGAACAACGAAATATCGCTCGTCGGCCTCAACTGTCTCGCCAGTAGGTAGGACAAAGGATGCGAGCCGCTGTGCGACTTGGTAGCCCGCTGTTTCGACCACGACACCTGTTTCCTCAAACAGCTCACGGATAGCCGCCTGTTCAAAGGCCTCCCCTTCGGCAAGGCCGCCTCCGGGTGTAGCCCAGAAGGTTTGCCCGATCAGGGCGCCCTTCTTATGCTCGAAGCGAAACAGTAAAACGTGATCGTCTGGATCAAGAACCAACAATCGGGAGGACGGTCGTCGAAGCACATCATCCTCTAAAGCCGCAGGAACCGATCCGACAAGCTGGAGCCGCGTCAAACACCCACCGTTTGCAGCACCCGCGAGGCTCACGTCTTAGAAGAGCTTGCGCAGGCCGAGCCTGACGGAGCGACCTAACGGATCGATGTACGCGGCTTGGAAACGGTTTGGGACCCGCCCGAGCCGGTCGCGCACATCGATCCGATCGTTCAACAGGTTCTCTACCGTGAACTGCAGCATCATGGTTTTCGCCCAGGGACGTTTGACGATCTGATCGAGCTTGAGCGATGCGTAGGGCACGAGCCACGTCCGGCCCGAAAAGCGAAGGTCCGACGCCGCCAGATCGCTGCGGATCCAGGTCGGCCCCTGCAACCGGCCGTACAGCCCGATGTTCGCGGCCCCGAGCGATCCGCTGAGGTTCAGTTCGGTTTCCCAACGGGGCCGCCCGCCAGTGCCGGTCAGCGTGTCGCCATCCAGCAAGTCCAGCGCCGGTAGATCGCTGCGCAACGACAGGCGATCGTCGAGCCGCCACGTCGTGGTCATCGACACGTAGATTTGCGGCCTGGGCTTGGGCGCCGCGGGCGGCGGGCTGTCCTTCGCGGCGGTGCCGATGGGCGGCGTCTGCGGCGGAAGGGTACGACCGATCGGCGTCGACAGGCTGAGCGTGACCTGCATCTTCTTTTCGCGTTCGCTCGCGATGTTGACCGGCCTCAGGTCGGCACTCACGAGTTGGCCTGCGGCATTGCGCTGAAACGCGTCGGCAAACGCGGTCTGGAATGCCGCGGTGGCGCTGCCCAACGTCGCCGTCTGATTGCCGATGCGCGTTTCGAGATAATTGGCGGTAAGCCGCAGATCCTTTGCCTTGATCGGTGATACCGCCACGCCCAGCGTGACGATCCGTCGTCGCTCCGGGGCCAAGGCAGGGTTGCCACCGGCGATCGTCGTGACGAGCACGCTCGTGGCGGTGGTGAAGTCGAAAAAGGGCGTGTTCGGCGTGGTGACCGTCGGATTGGTCAACAGCGCGATCGCCGGTGGGGTCTGCGCGTCGTTGACCGATGCGATCAGCTGGATCGGTCGCACCGGCGACCATGTCAGGCCATAGTTGGAACTGACCAGCCGACCGTAGTCGGATACGTCCGAGACACCGATCATGCCGTTGACCGACAGTTGCCCAAGGAACGCGAGGACGTTCTGGTTGGCGGAGGCGATCGGAATATCCGCGTTGACGCTTGCCCCCTTCGTCGTGCGCGTGAGATCCAGTGTCGATTGCTGCAAACCCGGCAGGCTGCCCGAACTGCTCGATCGTGCGTAATCGCCCGACAGCGTGATCTGCGCGTCGCCGGCCGGCAGCTTGACCAGCGGACCGTTCGCGACCGCCTTCGTCAGCAATGTGCCCGTCACGGTCCGGCTGCGATAGTCCTGACGCAGCGCGGCCGCCGCAGGGCTTAGCATCGCCAGCGGATCGCCGCCCGCATCGATCGAAGCCTGCAAGCCGTCGATCGGGACGCCTTGTTGCGACCGTGCCAGCCCCCGCACCCGGTCGTAGCTGGTGGTAACGTTCCACCCCCAGCGTCGGATACTGCCCTGTACCAGGCCCGAACCGTGCAGGGTAAGGCTCGTGTTCCGCTGCCGGAGCACCGTGTCGGGCAGATAGCGGTAGAGCAGGACATCGTCGGCAAAGGGCAGCGCGCCGCTCCCCCCTGGTACGCTCAGCAGGGCGGACGCCAGACCGTTCAAGCCAGTGCTCCGCTGCGCTTCCATCGACAAGTTGAGCGACCCACTCATCGACTTGCCGATCGGTGCAGCGACGGTGCCGTCGATGGAGATCCTGTCGCTACGCTGCTGGAGCGAGCGATATCGCCCGATATCGGTAACCGCAGGCGCGCCTGCGCTGGCGACATATCCGGCCAGCGCCCGCCGACTTGTCGGGTCGTTCGGCACCGCGGCGATCGTAACCGGATTACCGACCAGCGCATCCAGTGCGGGATCGATACTCCCCCCGCCTACCCCCGTAACGTTGCCGTCAAGCGCATACAGCATGTCCGGATCGGGCACGATCGCACGTTCGCTTTGCAGGATCGGATTGAGCCGCAGATGCGACATGGTCAGCGTTGCCCGACGCGGGCCGTCGATACGGGCGGCGGTTACCTCGACATAGTTCGTCTCGCCCCCACCTTCTGTAGTGGTGCCGGTGGCCTGCTGATACTTGACCGCGCGAAACGTCTTTTTGGTGATGAAGTTCATCACGCGAACGGTGGCGGGGAAACCGAAGCGTGCAGCTTCGGACTCCGGCAAGACCTCGATCTTCTCCATCGCCTCCTGCGGCAGGCTGTAGAGCTCGTTCATGCTCGACATCCGTCGGCCGTTGAGCAGATAGACCGGATCCCCGCCGCTTGCCGACGTCGTGAGGGTCTTCAGGCGTTCGAGCAAAGTCTTCAGATCGGTCGCGCCCAGCGCCTGGATCGCCGCCTGATCCAGCGTCGCGGTGGGATCTACAGCACCAACCGCGCTACCGGCGGTCCGCTGGCCCGTGATGACGATCTCGTCCTTACTGGAAGACGGTGCCTCCAGAGGTATCTCCTGAGCCGATCCAGCGCCTGGAAATGCCACGCTCCCCGCAAGGCAGGTGAGCATTGTTCGAAAAGGGTGAACCTCCAACCGATACCTCACGAGCCGCAGATCACGATGGCAGGGGTGTCGATCATCGTCACGGTCTCGCGAGTGGGTCGATCAGCAGTGGAGCGAGCTATGGTGGCCGGAATGCGGCGCTTTCTGGCAACAGGAGAGGCATGAGCCTAGTTTGGTTCGTTCTCGATGCATTCGCAGACGAGATATCGATCTAGCGGCTGTCCTGTAACGCTTATTGACCAGGCCATCTTCACGAGATGTCGTTCTTTTGCGAACACATGACCGGTCCTATCAAGATCGGCGCAAAGTTTTCGACCGCCAAAAGCGACCCTAGAAACGCCATTTGAACGTCACGGCGGCAGCGGGCGTCGTAGCGACGGGGCTCTGGTGTTGAATGACGTGAATAGCCGTCTCGGCGTTCAGCGGCCCCTTGAATTCCGCGACCGAGGGCTTGGTAACGAATCCGCTTACGTCACCCAGCCAGATGTCCATTCCCTTCGGAGCGCACACGATGATCTCGTCTGACTGTCCTCGGTCCAGGCACGTCGGTTCTTTGGGGCGCACCTTGGCAAGGTCGAAATTCACGACATCGGGAACGACCGTCATAGGTCCGGTCTGTGATGCTAGGGCGGCGGCGATGAGAACAACTTCCATCCGTATCTCCCCTGTTCTTGAACGCCTGTCGTTGGAGGCGGCCGAAACTGGCCCTTGCCGATGCTGCATCTAGCACTGTTGTATCGCCCCATCGGGGTCCGTCACCTTGGCGAGTTCCTGCTTGTCCACCCCAACATGTTCGACGCCGCTTCTCCCTTGCCGACGCCACCGGACTAATGGGCGGTCGGGGGAGCAAAGATAGTGGGATCGATCGGCCCACATTGGAACGAGGCAACGGTCCCTCTGTCCATGACGGAACCATCCGGTGCAAAAACGTCCAGCCGATATGCGACCATGAGCCCGCCCGTGCCACGCCGGTAGTCACTGGCCTCAACCCTGACGGCAGGCGCACCCTGGGTGTCGACGACGCGCTGGATGAGGTGGGTGCGGCTATCGAACCAGACCTCAAGAGGTCGGCCGCCCTTTGGTGTGATTTCGACAATTTCGAACCGCCTGCCACCTTCTGCTGCTGCACGGACAAACCTGAGGGTGGCCGGGAAACGATCAGGGAAAAAGAAGCCGTTGATGCTGAGATAGTTGGTTGCGATCGCTTCTCGCAGCGACGCTGGATCGGAGCCGATGTCCGTTTTACCGGAACCGTCCGCCTGCCATCTTACCTTTCCATCGAACCCCATTGAACGGACTTTACCGCCTCGATCGCCATCGGTTCGCATGCCGTATTCTCGCAGACTGAAACGGGTCAGATAGGTAATGGCACCATCGCCATGCGTTCCTCGTTCGATGCAGCCCTGCGGCTTGTCCCACGCCGCGCCGCCCGTCGCGCGCTTCGACGCCGCAACGATCGTTTCGGCTTTTGGCGTGGGTGTACGGGCCTCGCTCATCCCGGCAATGGCAGGGCAGAGCAGCATCGCGATTGCAGTACGTACCGAAGACATCGTTACCACTCCTGAAATTGCCGTTGCCGGCGATGAAGCCAGATAAGCAGCGCTGGTACTGCGACCGCTTGCATCAGCAGTGCATGGAACTCGAATGGCACGCCCGCGCCATTCGGAACGATCGATAGTTGGATGGCAACGGCCATGCCCGCGATCACGAGAGCGATGCACCAGGCTGAGGCGAACAGGCGGACCTGCCCGCGGCTAAGAAACCAGGCCGTCGCGAGTTGAGCGGCGCCAAGCGCGAGAAAACACCCGACGACGATTGGGCGGGCGACATCGTAGTTCGCCATAACAGTCGATGATGCTCCGTGGCGTAGGAGTGCGTCCCGCATCCCGTCACGAGCACCGAAGAGGACGGCCACCCCGTGAGCCGCACAGACCAGCTGGATGACGGCATAGAACGCCGTTGTCACGGCAATCGTCCATAAACAGACTATGCTATGCGTATGGGCGTCGCGCACGCGCTCACGCAGGGCAGCCAGAAGGCATCCGCTCGCGAAGGCCAACGCTGCCCGATCATCATCCGCATGCCACAGCTCGGCGATCATGCCATCGGCCCATGATCGCCTGCTCCTGGGAAGAAGACGGAGTGCGACGTTGCACAGGATATGTGGAAGGCGCTGCATCATGCCGGCATCGGCTTGTTCCCACCCTCCGCTCGAGGCATGGCATCGGTGCTGATCAAGGCGAAGGCGACGCCCGCCGAGGTAAGTCTGTAAGCATGCCGCGCTGGCGCGCCGGCGCGATCGGATTCACGCCATTCCGCCTCGAGCAATCCCTTATCCGCCAGTCGAATTAGCACGGGATACAGCGTGCCCGATTGCAGGCCGATTTCCTTGGTCAGATCGTAGCCATACCGCCACTCGCCTGAGCGGAGTAAAAGCGCCCGAAGAACGAGAATAGTCTGTGGAGAGGGGCGACGCTGGCGCATCTCGTAACTCTACATATATGGATAAGTACGTCAACTGTGGGTTGCTTGCTCTCGATCTGGGTTCCCAACTTCCCGTTCGGACGGATTACAAAAGGCTATCTCGTTCTCTTTTATCGATCCCTCGCGAATAAGCTCCGTTCCACAAATTGACCTTCACCCTTGGCAGGCCCCTACCAAAGAACGGCGCAGAGAGAGATGACTATCAGGCAACCCGTCCTGGAGGGGAGACCCACAAGGCGACATTGAGTGCCCCTGCTCGACGTCCCGTAACCGGCCGCTCGTTCATCTCCGCGTTCGGACCAGATTTCGCGGCTGCGGATATCGTGGCGTCATGATTAGCTGCCCGTCACCATTGGGCGGTTCACCCGCTTTTGAATGGTAGTCATGCCCTCTTCGAGGAGGATAAGAAGGACGGCTATTGCGCCCTCCCGACGCTGGTCGAACTCGCTTCCGGCGTCGGTGTCGACGGAATGAGTTATACGCCAACGCGTGGCGAGTCAGACATTGAGCATTCAGCCGGCGCTGTCCACCAAGGCCAGGTTCGGTCATGGAGAGACAATGTTAAGCTTCGTTCGGTGCATATCGTCAATCATCGGCGTCCCCATCGCCCTTGTCGCTACCCAGCCGGCTGTGGCGGGGACTAAATGCCCGACCCATTTCGCTGACGGAGTGGAGCCGAGACTGGTCAATCCGAAGCTTGCCCGTGCCGCTACCGAACTATGTAATCAGCGCTTCGTCGTCCTGCATTCCGCCGTCACCCGGACTCCGCTCTATGTCGCCGAGCATTTGACGCGTGCCGGCATCGCGGCCGCGCGCGAATATGATCAACGTGACAATCGCTTCCATGCTGATACCGATCTGCGCCCCGCCGACCGGGCGGAACTGGCGGACTACGTGCGGTCAGGCTTTGATCGTGGCCACATGGCCCCCTCTGGCGACATGATCGACGAAGAGTCGGACTATGAGAGCTTTAGTCTCGCCAACATTGTCCCCCAGATTGGGGCGCTGAACCGCAACAGTTGGGCAGACATGGAGAACTATGTCCGCAGCCTGACAACGAAGCTGGGCGACGCCTATGTCGTCACGGGACCAGCCTATGAGGGCAAGACTATCAAGGCGCTGAACGGGCGCGTGCTGGTGCCGACGTCGACGTGGAAGGCGGTGTATGTGCCAGGTGAGGGTGCTGGTGCCTGGATCGCCACAAACACCTCAAACCCGCGCTGGCAGGTTGTCTCAATTATAGAACTGGCGCGTCGGACCGGGATTGATCCGTTTCCACGGCTGGCGGCTGGAACCAAGGGCAAAGTCCCCGCATTCCCCAACTTCGGGCGTGATAGCGCCAAGCGTGACAGGTGAACCGATGACGATGAAGCCCTTTGCCGACGATTCTACCTCCACTACGATCGGTGAATTGGCCGCTGAGAATGGTGCAAACGCCATCACGTTGGCAGGTTCGCTCGAAATCACCCGCGACAAGGCGGGACTGAAGCGGGCGAAGGCGCTCAAGACGCTTGTCGATGCGATCTGCCAGGAACTTGAGGTTGGCGACCTGCCAGATAATGCTGCAGTCGCGGCAGCGACGACGCAGGACGTGGCCAACCCGTTTGCTTGATCACATCGACATCATGAGTAAAGATGCCAAAACGGTCGACAATCCGCTTACGTAGAACTTGGGATTAAGATCACTGATTGATCTTCCCTTATTGCCATCGCTGTTCTAGCCTTCTCAGATTGTGGTCGGAACTCGATTTCGGCCGAACCGGGGGGTAAGGGATGGCATCTGCCGTGGGGGCGGTCAGCAGCGACGATCGATGGCGCCTAGCCGTGCGTTCTCATCTAGGAACGAGGCGAAGGAACGTGTCCGGGGGAGTCCTGCACGTCGACGAGGCCGGCAAGTTTTTTATGGCCGATGACGGGATGCAGGCTCGCCTGGACGCCGACGAGCTCGACGATGGTGACGTCGCGTTCCTGACACGGACCGGTCACCTGCGTCGACCAGGTCTGCAGACGCACGCCGCGACGTTCGCCGCCGCCCGCAGACGGTGCACGGCCGGTCCGTTGGACTACCTCATCCTCGTTCCCACGTTGCGCTGCAATCTCGCCTGTTCCTACTGCCAAGTGTCGAGGGCAGATGTTGGCTCGCGGGGGCATGATTGGTCCGAGAAGACAATCGACGCCGTGCTGGCCATCGTTCGCGGCCTGGACGTACGTGCGGTCAAGATCGAGTTCCAGGGTGGCGAGCCGACCCTTCGGCCTGACCTGATCCGCAGGATCATGGACGCGGTTCCTTCCGACGTCGACGCCACCTTCGTCGTTTGCACAAACCTTCAGGAGGTCGGATCAGAGGTGTTGTCCATCTTCGACCGCGAGGACGTCCAGATCAGCACGTCGCTTGACGGTGCAGCTGCTACGCATGAACGCCAGCGCACGGGCGCGGTCGATCGGACTGACCTCTTCCTTTGCAACCTAGACTTTCTGCTCGATCGCTACGGACCGGGGAAGATCTCTGCATTGCCGACCATCGATCCCGCCTCGCCTCCTTCGGCGTCCGAGCTGATCGAGGCCTTCTCCTCGCGGGGTCTCCACTCGATCTACCTGAGGCCGATCAACTACCAGGGTTTCGCCCGCAAGCGGCATCCCCACGCCCGCGACCTGAATGCGGACTGGCGCAGCTACCACGAGGAGTTCGTCCGGACGTTGATCGCGCGGAACTGGGCCGATCATACCGTTGTGCTCGAGGAGAGCTACTTCAGTCTTCTGCTGCGGCGCATATTCCGGCCGGGACAGGACCGCCACGTGGATCTACGGAACCCGAACCCGGTCGGTCGCGACTACGTCGTGATCGACCACGATGGGCAGGTGTATCCCACCGACGAGGCACGGATGCTAACCCGGTCGGGCGTGATCGACCTCGCCATCGGGGACGTAGAGAGGGGCTGGGACACGCCGGAACGCGCGGCGCTCGACGCCGCCTCCACGAACGACGGCGATCCGCACTGCGAGGCGTGCGCCTACAAGCCGTTCTGCGGTCGAGACCTAGTCGACGACGTTGCCCGCTATGGCCGGGTCGACCTGCCGCGGCCGGAGACCGAGTTCTGCCGCCGGCACCTCCACCTGTTCGATCTCGCCTTCGAACTGATCCATTCGGAGGACGAGGCCGTGCTCTTCTCCCTGCGTCGCTGGCTCGGTCTGGCGGGGGACGACGTCCGATTAGCGGTGCCGAGGTGATCCCGCTCGCGCTCGCTGCATCCAGCGACTCCGAAGCGCCGTTCGTAACGCGGCTGGCGGGCTCGGAAGGCAACGGTGCCGGCGATAGCCGATGCATAGCCTCGTCTTCGGAGGAAAGTCTGTGGAGCGGACCTCACGGACTGCTTAGGATTGAGCATCCGCGCGAGGCGGTCTCCGGCGACGTCGTACTCGTCCGTCCCGCCGAGGGTCGGCTCGACCGACTTCTTCGATCAGGCTCCCGGCACAATTCGCTGCTGGTCACTGAGCAGTGCGATCAGCTGTGCGTGATGTGCTCACAGCCCCCGAAGAAGACACACGACGACCGCTTCGACCTTCTGCGCGATGCGTGCCTGCTGGCCGACGCGGGCATGACCATCGGCATCACGGGCGGGGAGCCGACGCTGCATCGCGAGAGGCTGCTCGACATGATCGAGGACGTGCTGGCGGCCCGACCGGATCTGTCCTTCCATGTGCTCACCAACGCCCAGCACTTCCGGCGGGAGGACGTGTTCCGCCTGAGGCGTCCGGAATACGTGAAGGTCGTTTGGGGCGTCCCGCTCTACTCAGCCGATCCGCTTACCCACGACCGCATCGTAGGCAAGATCGGCGCCTACGAGCGACTGATCGACGGTTTCGCGCACCTGATGCTGGCCGGAGCTCGGATCGAGCTCCGGACGGTGCTGACGCGCACGACCGTCGAGGGCATCGTCGATCTGGCGGACATGGTGGCGCGGGATCTCGCCCATGTCGAGCAGTGGTCGCTCATGGGCCTGGAGAACATCGGCTTCGCGCGCAACCGATGGAGCGAACTTCACGTCGATCTCCGCGACGGCTTCGAACCCGTCGGGCACGCCCTCGACGTGGCGACGCTCCGCGGCGTACGCGCCAGGCTCTTCAACGTGCCGCTGTGCCATGTGCCGGAGCCGTTCCGTCACGCTGCGGTGGCCTCCATCTCCGACTGGAAACAGCGGTTCGGCGAGGCCTGCTCCACATGCCGGGCGAGATCAGCCTGCTCCGGATTTTTCGAATGGCATCCTCCAGCCCTCCTCGAAGAGGTAACACCCCTATGAAGAAGCGCAGGTTCATGATCTCCAGCCTCCTGATGGCGGGCATCGCCCCACTGCCGCCCCTGTACGCGCAGGATGCCGGCACGGCGCCGCCCACCGGTGGCCCCGATCCGGACGACGGGCAGTGGGTGCAGCGGTTCGCGCAGGACCACGGCTTCCTCCTCGCGCAGCACCGTTCGCACTCCAGCCACGCGTCGCACAGCAGTCATAGGTCCGGCTCGAGCGGAACCTATCGGGCACCCGTCTATACGCCAAGGGCGCCGAGTCGACCCCGCGTCACGCCTCCGTCATCCTCGTCTACTTCATCCTCGACGCGCTCCCGTTCACGCAATACGCGAAGCACGCCGGATTCCTCGGTCCTGCCGTCGTCGCCGGCTATCACCGATAACCCGTTCTCCGCCTACACTCCGCCGAGCACGGCGACGGTCGAGTCCGTCGTGCGGCGCGTGCAGATCGGACTGCAGGCACAGGGCTACTATCATGGCGCGTTCGACGGCGTCGTCGGCAAGGAGACCCGGGCGGCGCTCGTCAGGTTCCAGACGGACAAGAGCCTGTCCGTGACCGGCACGATCACTCCCGAGGTGCTGGATGCGCTTCGCATTCGCGCGCAATAGGGTCATCACCCATGCGCTCGCGATCGTCGCCGGGGCGCTGCTCGCGTGGCTGGCGCTGCCGGTATGGCGAGAGGCCGTGATGCGCTGGAACCAAAAGGACTACGGTCTACTGGTCGAGCAGTGCGACGGCGCCATGCGCGATCACTATCAAGCCAAGATGCGGGCGGCCGACGAGCCGTCGAGGGATACGGGGCTCGCGTTGCAGGCCGGGGAGGTGGGGCTGATCGTCTGTCAGGACTACGACCTCTACCAGAAGCAGCTGGTCCAGTGGGGTCTGAGGGAGGACGAGCTTGCGCAGATGCGGCTGAAGGCAATCGAGGCGCGGGCGGGCGATCTGGACGAGGTGGTGGGGACCCATGAGATACGCTTCTAACCTCGCGCTCGCCGTCAGCTCGGCGCTCTTCGCGGTCGCCGCCCTTGTCGCCTGCGGTCGGAGCGACGAAAGCGACGGAGCGCCGGCTGCGGCCTTCGCAGATCCACCCGCGACCGATGCGATGAGGCTCGGAGCGCTTCGAAAGGCGGCGCTCGCAAACGGCTTCGTGAGGGCGGGCGAACTCGCGGTGCCGGTCGTGCCCGCCCGCCACGACGTCGGTCGCCTGATCTTCGCCTCGCCGATTATGAGTCTGAACGGGCAAATCAGCTGCCAGGACTGCCATCTGGACCAGTTCGGTTCCGCTGATGGTCTGCCGAACGCGATCGGCGTCGGTGGAGAGGGAGCGGGCGCCGCGCGACTTCACAGCGGCGGACGCATCCTGCCCCGCAACGTCCTTCCATTCTGGGGTCGTGGAAGCCGCGGATTCGACACGTTCTTCTGGGACGGACGCGTGCAGAAGGTAAATGGTCGCGTCGTGAGCCAGTTCGGCGTCCATGCACCCTCGACCGATCCGATGATCGTGGCCGCCCATCTCCCATCGGTAGAAGTGCGCGAGATGGTCACGGATACGCCCCAGATCCGAGACGGGCTCATGTCCGAAGACGTGGGTGCGGCGGCCTCGATCCAATCGACGCTCGCTCGCCGCTTCGCGGCCGATCCGGCGATCGGTCCGAAGCTGGCGGCCGCCTACGGCCTGCCGCGCGACCGCTTGTCCTTCCGCGAGGTAACGGATGCGCTCGCGTCGTTCATCCGCTTCAACTTCCGCATCAAGCCGACCAGGTTCGAGCGTTTCGTCCACGACAATGGCCCCTTGTCGCGGCGCGAGATGGCGGGAGGGGTACTGTTCTACGGGCGCGGTCGCTGCGCCGGCTGCCACGGAGGCCCGTACTTCAGTGACATGAAGTTTCACTCGGTGGCGTTCCCCCAAGCTGGCTTCGGTAAGAACGGCTTCGGGGTCGACGAGGGCCGCTACAACACCACCCTGAATCCGAAGGACCGCTTCCTCTTCAGGACGCCGCCCCTCTACAACGTGGCCAAGACCGCGCCCTACTCGCACTCTGGTTCCGTCGTGCGGCTCGAAGACGCGATCGTCGCGCACTTCGATCCGCTGCGCTTGGTCGACACCCGCGAGATGACGGTGCGCGAGAGGTCGGATCTTTATGCGAGGCTCGGTACCGCCTCCCGCGAGACGCTGCCATCGGCGCTCACGGACGAGGAAATCCGCCAGCTCACCGCGTTCCTACGAACGCTAAGCTTCTAGGAGAGCGGATCCGCTCCATCTGGCGTGACAGCCGGCGCGGTCGCCTTTTCGTCCGTTCGGTCCGTCTCCAGCTCGTCCTTCTGCAGCGCCTCGCCGCCATCGGTCGTGATCGTTTCGGAACCGTCCATCGGACTGGCGACCCCGACGCTCGAAACGGTCGGAGCGGCGGTCGGACCGAGGGCCTCGACCGCGGCGGTGACGCGTGCGATCCGAACGTCGACATCCGTGTCACCTGAACCGAACGACTGCCGATACCGATCGACCGCGGACTGTTCAGAGAACCAGAACGCTTCCGCCTGATCGGCCGTCTCTTCGAGCAGGCGCCCGGCGATACGGTCGAAGGCGAAGCATCGGTCGCGGATGCCCTCCGAGGACTTGGATGCGAGCGCCGCGTAGCAGTTCTCGCTATACAGCCTAGCGCCGGAGGATCCGAGCGCCTCGACGGATCGCCGCGCGTCGGCGGCTGCCGTTCCGACGACCGTCTCCAGGCTAGGTTCGGCAGGTGTCATCTTCTTTGCAGGCGGTGGCGACGAAGCCGCCGGTAGCGCGAGCGCCGCCTGCGGAGGCGCGACCGTGGACGGGGCCCGTTCCGCATCGGGACGCAGCACGCGCACGAGCAGGAAGACGGCGACGAGAACGATGGCGACGCCGACCTTGCTGGGGGGACGCGTCACGGCGCCGGAGTTCGGGCTCGCGGCCATCAGCCAGCCCTCGCTTGCTCAAGGTTCGGCAAGTGTGCGCCCATGATCAACGGAGAAGCTTGCGAAGGATCGACCAGAACGAGAACGTCGTTCGATCGTAGACCCGGTTGTACGCCGCCCGCCTCGGGTTGGTCAGCCAACCGTATCCGCGCGGTGCCTTCAGGCCGAGAGCGTTCCTGACCAGCCTCTTGGTCGAGGTTCTTGCGGCGATGCTTTTCCGCAGGCTCGGTTTCCGCATTCCGTATTTCATCGGTAGAGGCTATTCTTCCACATGGCCGAGGACAAGTGTCCCGTCCGCGATGGGGGAATGAGATGGCCGACCTGGAACAGATGCCGTTCGGCGGAGCCGAGTTCGCGGAGAATCCGGAGCCGAGGTGCCCCTGCCTTCTGCTGCTCGACACTTCCAGTTCGATGGGTGGTCGGCCGATCAGCGAACTAAACGCCGGCCTCACAGCCTTCCGGGACGAGCTGAACGCGGACGCGCTCGCCGCCAAGAGGGTCGAGGTGGGGATCGTGACCTTCGGGCCGGTCCAGATCGCCACCGAGTTCACCTCCGCCTCGAATTTCTATCCTCCGCACCTCGAGGCCAGCGGCGTCACCCCCATGGGAGAGGCCATACGGCGCGGCATCGAACTGCTACGCGCCCGCAAGGACGAATACCGCGCCAACGGCGTTGGCTACTATCGTCCATGGATATTCCTGATGACCGATGGCGCGCCGACAGACGCCTGGACGACTGCGGCGGACCTCGTCCGCCAAGGGGAGGAGCGCAAGGAGTTCATGTTCTACGCCGCCGGCGTCGAGGGTGCCGACATGACGACCCTAAGCCAGATCGCCGTGCGGGCACCGTTAAAGCTGAAGGGCCTGGCGTTCCGCGAGCTGTTCGCCTGGCTATCCAGCTCGCTCGGCTCGGTTTCGCGATCCAACCCCGGAGAGCCGGTTCCGCTCGCTAACCCCGCAGCGCCGAACGGCTGGGCGATGGCAGACTGAAGGGCGCATGTGGACCTGGGTCGCGGCATCCGTCCGCGGAACATCGCACGAGAGGACCGGGACGCGCAGACAGGATGCGTTCCGCTGCTCAGCTGTCGGAGACGGTCGGACGCTGGTCGCCGTTGCGTGCGATGGCGCAGGCAGCGCGAGCCGTGGCGGCGAGGGAGCCACGCTCGTCGCCCGATGGCTTTCCCTTACAGCGGAAGCCCATCTCCGAACCTCGGTCGATCTCCCGTCTGACAAGCTCGTCCGCGATTGGATCGACTCCGTCCGCGACCTGATCGCCGCGGCGGCGGAGCGGCGAGGGCTGCGCCCGCGCGACTTCGCGACCACCTTGGTCATGGTCATTGCGATGCCAGGTCGGACCCTGACGATCCATGTCGGTGACGGGGCCGCAGTTGGAAGGCTGACCGCCGACGACCACTGGGTGTCGCTGAGCTGGCCGGAGAACGGAGAGTTCGCATCGACGACCTTCTTCGTCACGGACGATGTCGAGGTCCGGCTTCGCATAGAGAGGTCCGATCACAACCTTGATCGCATAGCGGTGATGACCGACGGGATCGAACGACTGGCGCTAGATCTTGCCGGCGGCGTACCGCACGGTCCCTTCTTCCAGGGTATCAGCGATCCCGTGGCGAGGAGCGCAATTACGGGACGCGACGGTGCGCTGTCCCGCAAGCTGGCGCAGTATCTCTCCTTGGATGCGATCAACGCCCGCACAGACGACGACAAGACCCTGATCGTCGCGAGCAGGCGCGGCGCGTGACGCCGCTCTACATCGATGGACGACCTGTACGGCTCGGCCAACGAGTCGGTAGAGGCGGCGAAGGCGAGGTCTTCGTCTTGGCGGATCGAACGGATCAGGCGGTCAAGCTCTATGGCAGCCCTGACGACCGCCGGCGTGAGAAGATCGAGGCGATGGTCGCGGCAGGGTTGTCCGCCCGATCCGACCTTGTCGCCTTCCCGCTTGCCGTGGTCCAAGGGCCGGGCGGCGCGTTCCTGGGCTTCGCAATGCGGCTGGTGCGAGAACACAAGCCCCTCTTCGAACTCTACGCGCCGGGCGCCCGCAAGGTGGCCTTCCCGGATGCCGACTACCGCTTCCTCGTGCGATCGGCGGCGAACGTGGCCGTAGCCGTGGCCAAGGTGCACGAGGCCGGCGCGGTCGTGGGTGACATCAATCACTCGGGCATCCTCGTCTCGGACAAGGCGACGGCGGCGCTCATAGACGCTGACAGTTTTCAGTTCGGCGAGCGTCACCTCTGCCGCGTCGGCGTGCCGGAATACACGCCTCCCGAACTGCAGTCGCGGCGGCTGGACGGCATCGTGAGGACGACGGAGCATGACGCCTTCGGGCTCGCCATCGTTGTCTTCCAGCTCCTCTTCATGGGACGACACCCATTCGTCGGCCGCTATCGAGGCAGCGGAGAGATGCCCATCGAGCGGGCGATCGCTGAGCACCGCTTCGCTTATTCGGCCAAGGGGCGGAGCGACATTTCGCCGCCGCCCGGGGCCGCACGTCTGGAGGATTTTCCGGACGAGATCGGCGACATGTTCGAGGCGGCGTTCGGCAGAAACGCAAGTGCCCGACCACGTGCTCCGCAGTGGGCGGAGGCCCTGCGGCGGCTGGAGGGCGGCCTGTCGCGGTGCCCCAAGAACGACATCCACTACTTTCCCAGTGCGGCCGGCGGCTGTTCGTGGTGCAGAATGGAGCGCGAGTCCGGAATCGTGCTGTTCGTCGCGTCACTTCCGAAGGGGACAAAGCAATTTGATCCGGGCGTCGCCGGCTTTGATCTCGCCGACGTCTGGAGGAGCATACAGGCGGTCAGGCTCCCGGCGGTTGACGGGCTGCTACCTCCTCTGACGCAGACCGCACCGCAACCCAGTAGCGAGGTCGCGGCTTTCGCAAGAGCGATACGAACCCGACGCCGCTCGGGTCTCGCCGTGCTGCTCGTCGCGGCGGCGCTTCTCGGCTGGTCGGCAGACCTGTGGCTGCTCTGCCTGCCTCTCACCTGGTGGGGCTACCATCTCACCTGGCATGACGGCTCTGATCTGCAGCGCTTTGTCGAGCGTCATGGGCGAACGCGATCGGCATACGATGCCGCAATCGTCGACTGGCGGAAGCGCATCGGCATTGAGGAGGTCATCGCACGCCGCCAGACGCTCGAGAAGGCCAAGAGCATCTACGATCGTCTGCCCGGCGAGGAGAAGCGACGGCTGGGTGAACTGGCGACCAAGCGCAGGGAGAACCAGCTGCGACGGCACATGGAGAGCTTTCCGCTTAGGCGCGCGAAGATCCGGGGGATCGGTGCGGGCAAGCTTGCGACTCTGGCGTCCTACGGCATCGACACCGCCGCACAGGTCAGGCGCGACCGGGTTCTGGCGGTTCCGGGCTTCGGTCCGGTCAACTCGCAGGAGCTGTTCGCGTGGCATGCATCGGTGGAGAGCCGCTTCGTCTACAATCCGTCACCGACGCAACAGGACCGCCAGGACGAGGATAGGGTCCGTCGGGAGATCGCAAACGAGGCTGGCAGACTGCGCGGCGAGCTGTCTTCGGGGGCCGGCGACCTGCGTGCGGCCGCAGCGGCGGTCGAGCAGCGCATGGGCGTGTCAGATCCGGTGGTCGACCGGGCTTATTACGACCTAGGGCAGGCACGCATCGATCTGGAGGCTCTCGGCGCAGCCGCTCCGACGATTGCGCCAAGCCCTGCTCCACCATCATCGAGTGGCGGTGTCGGCGGAGCGGCCTGGAAGCCAACCGGTCCTTCGAGGCCCGTGGCCATCACGCCGGCCTGCCCGCGTTGCGGCGGTCCCATGATCCGTCGGACGGCGCGTCGGGGCGCAGGCGCCGGCAAGCCTTTCATGGGGTGTGCCCGGTATCCGACATGTCGAGGAACCCGGCCGACATGACTTATACCCGGCGCTCGCCCTTCCGAGACGGCCCCATGCCTTTCGATGACCGTCGAGCGGGATGACCCATACCCGGTCATTCAGCGACGTCTGATACGTTTTCACAAGCTGCCACGCGTCCATCTGGCTTGATGGCCCCTATCTAGCATCCGGTCGGTTCCACTGAACGGCGCATAGGGGTGGAGAGGCCCGGTCACCTTTCAGGAGGACCGGCGACGATAGCAGACACACGGCAGAGCCACCGCCTCCCCGGGGGATTGCCTTCGCGCAACAGAAGTCGGCCCGTAATGCTTTTCTGGCTGAGCTTTTTTGATGGCACGCCCCCCCGAAGGGCTTAGTTCTCCCTCGTGACCGCCCGCAAAAGCCATCATTATGTGCCGCAATTCTATATGCGCCTATTCTCCGGACCAACCGCGGGGCGGATCGGCGTCTATCTCATCGACAAGGACCGGTTCATCCCGGGGGCCTCGATCAAGGGGCAGGCCTGCAAGGATCACTTCTATGGAACGGACGGCGTTGCGGAGGAAGCGTTCGGCGAAATTGAAAATGCCACCGCTCCTGTTCTGAAGGCCATTATGGAGGGCTCGGTCCCCCAGCCGGACAGTGCCGCCTACCACGCGCTGATCCTCTATCTGGCGCTCCAGCATTCGCGCACCATAGAAGCGGAGGCGCAACTCGCAGAGGGTGCAGAGCAGGCCATGCGGGCGATGCTGCGCACCAAGTTCGAGCTGGAAGGCAATCAATCGATGCTCGAAGGTCTCGAACTCGTTCGCATCAGGCGTACCCATGCGATCGGCGAGGCGGTGATGGCCGGCACGATTGGCGCGATGCTGCTGACCGACCTCACGCTGCTGCGCGTTCACAATGACAGCAAGGTGCCGTTCCTAGCCTCGGATGCGCCAGTCGTACTGCACAACCGGATGTACGAGGCGACCAAGGCGGTAGGGACGGCTGGCTACGCCAGCGTCGGCCTTCAGCTCTTTTTACCGCTTGGTCCTCACGATCTGCTGCTCGGCTATGACGCGGGGGCCTATGCGCCTGTCGACGAAGCGGATGGCACGATCTGCTTTGACGATCCCGCCGTTGCCCGGCTCCTCAATGACCTGCAGTGGGAGGTCGCAGGCGCGGTTATGCTGACTAGCCCCGCGATGGACGAAGTAGAGATGCGCTCAGCAGCGGCGCGCTGGCTCCCCTATCGCGGTGGCCCGCGCATGATCGTACGACACGAGGTCGTCTCGCGTACCGAGGATGAGGTCCGCAGCCGCCAGGGTGCTGGACCGCGTCCCTCGATCATCGCGCTCGATCTGCCCTTCCTGCGCCAGACGCTCCCCTCCCCGCCCCCGCTCGGCGACTATGAGGTCGCTTCCTCGCGCGATCCGGTGCGCGATGCGATAGCCCGCCAAGCCTGGAAAGACATTCTCGATCTCGCCGACCGGATGGGCCGGTCCCCACCGTGTTGAGCGCTTAGCCCGGTTTCTCGCGCCAGACCTGATAAGCCTCGCGCAGCTCACCATCGATCCGGGCAAGTTCGGCGGCATAGTCGCGCACGCCGGTCGGCTGTGCGGCGATTTCCTGGGCCAGCACGACCATTTGCCAGGCGGCATAATCGTGAAAGGGATTGAGACCGATGACGTTGCCCAGAAGCGGATTGCTTGGCTCAGGCGCGGCGAGGATCTGGGCGAATTTGCCAATCGCTCCATTGAGGTCCCATCCCGCCACGAACAGGGTAAGCGCGCACAAGGCCAGCAGGGGGGGCGGTGCGCCGTTCCAGCGGTATCCCTCAGGCTTCGACCGGCGAAAATCGAGCCCCGAATTCTGGCCGATGAAGGATGCAAGTTGCAGCGTCAGGTCATAGCTCGCCTTGAGCGCGGCTGGATCGAACACGTCCTGGCCGGCATAGCGCGCGACCAGATTCTTCGCGCGTACCTTCGCCTCCCCATAGCGCCTGGAGGACAGGCGCTCGAACAACGGCCAGAATTGCTCGGTGAATTCATGAAGTGCCGCGCGCTTCCAGTCGAAGCCCGGCAACTGCGCCTGCACTGGATGGAAGACCCAGGCCTGATAGGACGGATGCCGCTGGAGCGCGAACAGCCAGTCGACCGCCGGCGGAGCGATCGCGACGGTGAAGCGGTTCGCGGCCTTGAGATCGAAGAACCACTGGCGCATCCCCCTGATCGCGCTCTGGTCGAAGATCCTCTGTTCGATCCCCCTGCAGACGAGCTGGCCGATCATCCGCGTCTCGATCGTCTTGGCGTTGCCAAAGTCGACGAGACTTTCCGACTGGCGTTCCTGCTCGTCGGCACCATGAAACTCGCAGAAGCGATGATGGGCATCCATCGCATCGTCGCCGACGAAGCGGAAATGCGCCTGCCGCGTCGCGCCGCGCCCGCCCGCAGCCTTGGCCGCGCGCACGATCTGCGCGCCGCCGACTCCGCAGGATGAGCAACGTACGTCCTTGCGGACAGAGGCGCGCTGCTCGTCCGACAGACCCTCCTCGCTCGCGTTCGGGGCATCGGCCAGCATCAGTCGGGCAAGCTGCCCGACATCGAGTTCGCGACTGTAATAGGTGGAGAAGGCAGTTGTGGGCATGGGCACAAGACTATCGCCTTCGCGTCATTTCTTAAACGCCCGATTCAACCCTCTTCAATGTTCCGGTCCCTCCAATCTAGACTGCAAGTCGTGATGGCATGGGACAGCGTGACGAGCCTGCCCCAGCAGCGCATCGTGCCGATCCCCAATCCCTGATCCAGCGCGTCAGGACGTCAGCGGGACCACTTCGAGGGTGTCGAGCGTCCGCAGCTCGAGCGCCAAGGCGGCGAGCGTCGCGTCGATGATCGCCGCCGCATCGCGAAACGGCGCCCGGAAGAATTCCCGGTCAGCGCGGATACGATGCTGGCCGAGCGCCTGATGGATCTGGCGCTCGGCCGTGGCCGGGTCGCGCGTGCGCCAGCAGCGCCGGACGCCAAATGGGAAGGCGACGCCGGTCGCGCCGTTGATCTCGCGTAATCGCTCCTCGACCGACCGCGTCGTCATGCCGATTTTGAGGAGATCGGGCATCTCCCGGGTCGAAAGCAGATAGATCCAGCCCGCCCCCTCTTCCTCCGTGATCCGCGCGTGCCCCAGGAGGATGCGCAGGCAGGCCCGGACCGGGAGGCGCCGCAGCCGCGACCAATTGTCGCGTAGCGCGCCGGCGTCACCGGAGACCAGCGCGCGGCGGGCCTCGCCCAGCGTATTGGCGACGAGAGCCGCCATCCGGCCCGACGGATAGCCGAGCGTGCGGCTCGTCGAGAACCAGTCCCACTGGTCCTGCCGGCCGACCCGCGCGAATAGGCCCTTGATCTCGCTGAGCGCCGCCGGCAGCGCATCGTCTCGTGCATCCTCGTCGAGAAAGGCCATGACCTGGCTGGCCGCCGTTGCGCGCGCTTCCTGGGTCGCGGGCTTTGGCGGTGCCATGCCGAACCCCCATTTCTGGTGGATCTCGTGACTCATTCGCCGGGATACCATTCTCGTTCGTGAAGCTCGATGTTCCATATCTCTACCGAGCGGCGATGCTTGTCATAGTCGACCGCACGGATGTCGGTGATTTCAAGACTGGCGGGATCGACCTTCAGCGTCTCCGCTCTCCTGTCCGCGCCGGGCACAGGCTCAAGGGCGCCAGATGGATCGAACGAGTCGAACGCGGTGGGCGGCGCAGGCGGCATCCCCGTCGTGGCCACCACGCGTGACCGATGATGGAAAAGCACGACATTGCGCCCCCTGCCCCCGGTCTGGGTCGAGCGATAGAGCAGACCGTCGAGCGGTGGAGTGGATCGCTGCGCGAGAAAATCCGCGACAATCTGGGCTGGCAGATAACCGAAGGCCTCGTCATCCGGCATCACGGGCTGCGCGATTTTTCGCCCGAAGGCGCGTAAGAACAGAGCGCGCTCCATCTTCTCGTCATAGTCCGGATCGAAATGGCTGCACTTGGCGACGACCATCTCCAGCTGGTCGAAGTCGAGGAGCCGCAAAGGCCGCACCAGCTCGAACCGGCCAGATACCACCAGCGCGCCGACCGGCGGCCTGATCTCTGCGATGCACGTCTCGACGTCGAGCGCACCATAGAAGACCGAGACGCCCGCAGCGTTCATCCGGCCGGGCGATCCTGAGCCATTGGGACGTGGCCCAAGCTGCCCGGCGGGATCCTTGAGGATCTCGCCGGCCTTGGGAACCGAGGCCACATGGCGCGCGCGGAAGAAGGCGTCGCCCGCCGGCATCGTCGTTATGACCTCCTGCCCGCGCCAAGTGCGGTCTCGAGTCAGCGGACCGAAGATATAATCGAGCCATTCTTCCGCTTCTCGGTTGAAGAAGCGCGCCTCGGCGCGCACCGAGCTCGTGAAGCGCTCCCAGCAATGAAGGCTGCGGCCGGTCAGATTCTGGATGACGACATAGCCTTCGTCGGAGTCGTAGAAGGTCTCGCCGCCCGACGCGATATAGCCCGCAAGCGAGCCTAGGGCATCCGCGACCTCTTGCGCAAATTCGGACGTCACCCCAGCAATGTCCTCGATAATCGTCGCCATCTCGTCTCCCTCGCCCGGCTCGAAATGGCGTTCGAGCACGGCCTCGATCCACTGGCCGAGATCGAATTCCGTGACTGCCTCACCCGTCTCGCCGCATTGCGCGCACTCGGCGATCTCGCCTTCGGTCTGGATCCGCGCCTTCAGAAACGGGTCGCTGACGCAGGCGTGGCAACAATAGGCGTCGGTCCCGCTCATCTTCGGGTGGGCGCCTTCCGCGCAGTCTCGAGCATCCTGTTCCTCACGAACACCGATCCGGTTTGAGCTGATGACGCAGCCACGAGCGGGCCCGCGCCCACTGCAATTAGTGTAGCGCCAAGATCCTCACCATCAACACGCACCCGCGCGACAGTGAGGTTGTAGCTCTTGCCGACCCACTCGAACGTGACGGTGCGCTCCCGGAGGACCGCGCAGGCTGCAGATCCTCACCAGAACAGTGCGAGCGATCCCTCGGAACCGCCACCTACGAAAATTAGCGGCGATCGCCGGCGCGGGAATGATCCTTCGGCTTGCTAAAGCCGACGCTATATCTCGTGGAACAGCAGTCGCCTCCGATTGATCGATGGGGCGGAAAGCAGGGGGTCCATGTCGACGTAGATGATGTTCCGGACGGCCAATTCTGCCATGTGGGCAGCCTATCCTAGCGCGAACATATTTGGAACATGAATGCTCCATTTGCCCACGCGGCTGCGATCGGACGACCGATTTTCGGTGATTTAGGGCGTTTCGGCGTTTGCTGAAATATTCATTGCTAATGAACACACCTTGTATTTTCACCGTTTTAGCTTTATTCAGCGTTTGATGAAACGCGTTGAAGCACTGAAAGTCGAGCACGATGCTGCGTTAGCCCTGCACGCATTCCTTGCTAGTCTGCCTCGCACGGATATCGAATTTATCAAGCCGGTCGGGGAAGTCGAGGCAGTCGATATCCGCGCCGGGTTCCGTCTCGACCAGAAGCCCGTCCGACTATTCTGCGAGGTGAAAAGCTCGGGTCAGCCCAGGTTCGTCCGCGCCGCTCTCGACCAGCTCGCGCGTATCGAACGGGATCAAGACTCGGTGGCCATGGTAATCGCCCCCTATCTTTCGGAGCAGTCCCGCGCGCTCTGCCGCGAGGATGGCGCCGGCTATCTCGATTTTGAAGGAAACGCCCTTCTCTCCGTTGGTTCGGTCCATATCGAGCGCGAGGTCGCCTCACAGCCAAAGGCCGAGAAGCGTGCGTTGCGCTCCCTTTTCAAGCCAAAGTCCGCTCGCATCCTGCGTAGGTTGCTGCGCGAACCGAGCCGTCCATGGCGCGTCCTCGATCTTGTCGAGGCGACCGGCGTCAGCGCCGGTCACATCAGCACCATTAGCAACGAACTGAAGGATCGCGGCTGGGCCAAGCAAACCGACGATGGCTTGGTCGTATCGGACCCCGATGCTCTGCTCGACGCGTGGGCAGGTGATTATGAGCTACCTGCCGGGCGAGAGCGGTCCCTGTACACCCACCTTCATGGCAGTGCGCTCGACGACGCCCTGTTGAGCCTCCTCAGCGGGCCGTCTCCTGGACGACTGATCTTGCGTTCCTACTCGGCCGCCAATCGGATCGCTCCCTTCGCGCGGAACGCCAATCGCTATCTCTATGCAGATGAACAGGCGCTCGCCCAGGTTACCAGCCAAATGCGCCTCAATGCGGCTGAGAAGGGCGGCAACGTCCTCGTGATTGTCCCCGATGAGGATGGCGTTTTTGACGACGCCATTGAGCCTATGTCCGGCATTCCGTGTACCAGCCCGGTGCAGACCTATCTCGACCTCCAGCATAGCGGCGAGCGCGGCCGCGAAGCTGCCGACCACCTACGCCAAGAGACTCTGAAATGGCGATAGGCCCCGCCGAACCCACCGGCGCCGACTACAACGCGCGCTCGAACGATGCAGTGAAGTCGGTGCTCATCGAGATCGCGCAGACGCTCGGCAGCTTCCAGGGTAAATTCGCGGTCGTCGGCGGCGCTGTGCCTTGGCTCCTCCTCAATAATGAGGAGATGCCGCACGTTGGAACGCTCGACGTCGACCTCGGGCTGGACCACGAAGCGCTCGGCGACGGCGAATACGCGACCCTCGTCGGCGCGCTGCAGAAGCAGGGCTATGCCCAGTCGATGGAGCTTCGCCGCTTCCAGCTTCAGCGTGTTGTCGATCCGAACGATGGGGGTCCACCAATCCGCGTCGTCGTCGATTTCCTGATGCCGCGCGACGCCAAGCCCGAGAAGAACGACCCGCCCTTGGTCGACGACTTCGCTGTGATGAAGGCCTCCGGCGGCGAGCTTCCGTTGCTGTTCAACGAGCTCGTCGAGATAACAGGTGCGATGCCCGACGGCATCAAGAACAAGGTGGAGATTGCCGTCTGCTCGATCCCCGCCTTGCTCGCAATGAAGGGGCATGCGCTGTTGGGCCGCAACAAGGAGAAGGACGCTTACGACGTCTACTACTGCATCCGAAACTACCTTGGCGGCCCGGAAGCGTTAGCTGAGGCCTGCTTGCCCTTGCTGAGCCACGAGAGTGCGCAGGAGGGTTATGCTGGCATCGCGCGCAAGTTCGATGAGTTCGACAGTTACGGGCCAGGATGCGTCCGCAAATTTGCCGAAGAAGCTCAAATCCTCGGGGACCGCAGTGCCGACGAGTGGCAACAGGACGCCTTCGGTCAGGTGCAGGTATGGCTTCGTGCCCTGGAGCGGCTGAGCGCGCCAAAGGATGATACCCCGACCGTGTCCTGATCCTTACGTGCGGGGAGAAGCATTCCCCCGGAACGCCCGCCTTCGACCAGATTACGCCGTTCTAGGACAAAGAAACGAATGGCTGCTTTGCACAGCAGTAGACGTGTCCAACCGTCTGCGGACCCGGGTTGTCTGGGTCGATCTGTGGCAAAATCACGACTTCCGCCGACGCGAGGGATCGATATGCTGATCTATCAAGCCGGTGAGGTGTCTAAACCGGTCTGGACGGGTTGCAAAACATAGCCATCGAAAATGATCTTCTTGCACAATAGGCGTGCAAGAATCGGTGTCAACGTATCGATGTCCTCGCTTGTGGAAACGATCACCTGCTGGACCGTTCCACGATGATTTGCTGCCCGCTCAAGCAACTGACCGAAACTGACCTTTGACGAAGATTGCTGGCGCGGCTCGTCCAGCAGCAGCATGCCAGGATGATTGGTTCTGTAATTTCGAGCGAGTTCCAGAAGCCCAAGTTGGTAAGCCCATTTTAGGCGAATGGCGTCACTCGCTGAAATTTCAAAGCCAATCTCATAGCCTTCTTTCTGTGGGCGGTAGCTGTCTTCGTCGATCGTCAGATCTTTTGGTGAAAAGGTCGTGAACCCGAAGGCCTGTGCTAACTCTCGCACCGAGCCTGTGAGTGCGTCGAGCTTATCCTTATCGTCCGCAGTCATTTCATCGGAAGGAAGCAGCCGGCTCGCCTTCAACAATTCTGCGAGCTCTGCAGACAGTATATGGAGGCGGCTTGCGGTATCGCCCAAGGATGCGATCAGGCCTTCAAGATCGCGAATGCGGGCTTCGATGCGTACGCGCTCCTCGATGGCCGCTGCCGAGGGCGCGCTCGAAGGGCCCAGCAGGTCGTTACGTATCGTTCGGACGCGGGTGTATAGCTGATTGATTTCGGCTGCAGCGACCGCACTCAGATCCTCAAGCCGCCGGTGCTCGGCTTGCTCCCGCTTCAAGATATCTTCGAACATCTTAAGCTGTGACCGGACATACTCGATATTGTCCTCAATCGGCATTACCGCTTCAAGGACGTCTTGAGAGATCAAGGCATCGACCAGGCTCTGCTCGCAGGTTGGGCACTGCTCTGGTGTTAGATTTCCAGCAGTTCCGGCGTAGCGCTGAAGCCTCTGAACATCCTGGTTCTTCTGTAGATCCTCTCTTAGCTGGGCGATACGGCGATCAAGAGATAAGATATCGGCATCCTTCAACTGTCGCGTCTTGTGAATTTCGAGGCGCTTCTGGTTGCGCGAGTCGATGTCCTTTCCTAGTGCGTCAAGCTCTGTCATCAGAGCGACCGCTGTCTCGCCAACCGCAGGTACCTTTGCTTGGGCGAGAGCCGCGCCCCTGGCCCGTAATGCGGCCAATATTGTTTCGACAGCTAGGGCGTCGTCATCCTGAATGAGGGAGACTGTCCACCGTTCGAGCCTTTCAGTGTCCATCGTCGGCCGAGGAGGAAGGCCGCTCAATGCGCCGCCAGCGCGCCGCGCGACGCGCATCATCTCATCGATGACGCCTGTCCAGTTGCGCGCATTCTCCTCAATTTTCTCTTTCAACCGTTGGCGCTGAAGTTCGAGTTTGTGGACGTCGAGATCCATGATGAATTCGACCGCGCGCTTTTGGACATCGCGGACGCGCATATATGTCGGGATGGCGGCAGGGATTGTGGACCAGCCGCGCTTTTGCTCGACCCAGAAAAGCGGAACGACAGTTTCCAGCGGAAGTTTTCCTTCGGGGCCTTCATATTTCCGCACGACCGGCATATCCCAGCCAATGAAGGCTTCGAGGAAGTGCAGGAAGCCATCCTCGCGTTGCAAAGCGCCGGGATCGCGAACGAAGAACTGCCGTGAGGGCGCGGCAGCGAACGGTTCCGTCAGCATGGGACCGAACCACACCGTGACAAGGCGCGTGTCGATACCAGGCTCCTTGATCGGTCTGCGGACTGTGACGATGGTCCCGGCCCCGTTCTCAATTTCGAGTTCGACGAACGAATTGGTAATTGCGAGCTGGCTCTCGTCATCCCTCAGCAGGTAGGTAGTCAACGCGTGAGGCACCGGCACTTCCCGGCTAGGGCTAAGCATCTTCTCCATGCCGAGCACGTAGAGCAGTGCCTGCATGCTGGTTGATTTGCCCTTTGTGTTGTCGGCCCAAATCACGTTCAGGCCGGCCTCGAACGCGAAATCGGCGCCATATGGACCGTCTTGTGTGAAGGCGCGCAATCGCAGGTGCCTAAGGCGCAGGGTCAAAGCAACGTCTCCATACGCCAGATTCGGGTTACGATCTCTTCCGTTGCTCGTTTAGCGACGATGGTAAGGAAGGCGCGCTCATGCTGAAGCACATCGGAGTTGGCGTCGATCGCTGATGCAACGTTTTGTCCTAACGGCGTCAAAGCGATCGTCTTGCCCTTGCTGACCGTCACATATTTGAGACCATGCGCAAACGCGACTGCCCGGTTGAGCCAAGGTTCAACACGAACCTGAACGTCACTCGTCTTCCGTACGCCGCGCAGAACGGCGTGGACCTGCTCCCGACTGGCTTCGGTGCGGATAGAGTGCGCCAGGAATTGCAGCTTTAGGAAGCTCGCTTTTTTGCCGCGGCTGTGGAGAAGGCTGAGGAGAACGACCCCAATTCCCCACGACATGCGAAGGTCGCCGGCGACCGGCTCGGGTCGCGCGGTGAAGGAGAAGTTGGCGCCCTGCAGCGCTTGAAGGAACGGGCTTTCAGGCGGCATTAGGGAAATCAAGTGGACAGCGCATGATCCATTCTGAGATGGTGCCAAGCGCAATCTCTTGTGCGTTGTCGTCCGACAACGTTGGAGCCACGGCTTTGATCGCTTGGGTGAGCGAAGCGATCTCGGTGTTCAGGATGCTGCTGGGCAACGTGCCCCCCTTCGGTCCGGCGAATGTGAGGGTGCGCGCACGGACCTGGATCGCGGCGGTTACCTTCTCGTGCATGTCGGGCGCGTTGTTGCGTAGAGCATCAATGAGCCCGTTTCCTCGGAGGAACGCCTCTATTCCGTGTGCCACCACCTCACCCAAAGCGGGACCGCTGGCTCGTTTTCCCAATTTGACGGTAGCATTGGCGACGAGATCGGCCGAGCCAGCCTCCCAATTTTTCAGTTCTTCCTTGCTTGGAGTAGCGACGCTCAGCGAGAGGTTGGTGAGCCCGGCCATCGCATCTTGCACCGCCTTGCCTGGGAAATGGGTTTGATCCTGGATGAAGACCTCGAATTTGTCGTCAAGCAGTGTCAGCCCCATTTTACGCAGATCGCCGGTTTTCTTTGCGCAATGGAGGTTGAGATCCTTGCTGTCATGATTGGGGACAAGCAAAACCCAACTTTTCAACTTCTGACCGAGCATCAGCTTGGAAACGCCAGCAGATCCTTTGACAAGCTTAGCCAAATCGGTCGTCATCTTGCTTTTTTGACGATCAGCGCGAATTGCGATATCAAGCGGCTCCTCAGGCGCGTAGCACTGATAAATGACGAGCTCGGTCAGACAGTAATAGTCGATGCCGAGGTCACCGCTGTGGTTTGCGGGAACCTTATGAACATTTAATACGCCATGACGACTTTGCAAAAGGCTATGGGAAAATTCTTCCCATTCGTCTGGTCCCCATTGATGGATTAAGCTCGCCACTTCCCCCCCGAGAGCGATCACCGCTGATGGTGTTGTTGCACGTTCGCAGTCCAACCTCAATCACGCTGATCAGCAGACGGATGATCCTCGATCGACGGGCTTCGTGACCGGTGCTCGTCAACGGCTAATAGACACTGGCGAAGGGCAGCGACGGAGAAGCCTGACCTGCAAGTGGACAGGCGGCTTAGCCGCAAACCGATGAACGAAGGTCCGCTTACGCCCTCGAGACTCCCCAAAGCGGTCAGGCCGTAATCCACCAATCGCAGTGTCACGTTAGAAGATCTAGTTCTTAGAATCTTATCGTTGTCCAAACGCCGGTAAAAAGAGCGTTAGAGTAGCCGGCGCGGGTCAGCACCTTGTCTGCGCGCAGATACTCGGCTCGGATCGTAAACGACAAATGAGTGTTAGCTGTCCAAGTCGTCATCATCCGCGCAAGCTGCGCTACAGCATGTCCAGATACATTTTGCGTACCAAGATAGGCTCCCCCGACGCCACTATAGACTGCATCCCGCTCGTCGTTTCGCCATACAAATGCCACTTCAGCCAACGCTCTGACACTTTTGAGGGGGGTGAAGCTGAAGGTCGGTGCGACATCCAGAAAATTGCTTGGTCCCAGGAATGTGCCATAGCTGAAATACGGAGCGGTTCCGAACAGGACGTTGGCACTGCGCAGCTTGCCGGTGCCGAACGCACCGCCCCCGGAGCCGAAGTCCGCACGCCAGCCTACCCGGGGCGCGGTCGGCGTCACGGCTCCTAAGGCGAAGGTCTGCGCGGCGAAGGCCTGATAGGCCGAGATGGCGCGATTGTCGTACGAGCCCGTCTGGCGGTTGACGCTGACGTCGAGGTTCATCGGCCCGATATCGCCCCACAGGCGGGCACCCCAGAACCGACGCTCCTCGCGTGCGGTTTGCGCTCCCCAATGCTGGTTGCGGTTGCGAAGATAATAGAAGAACGGATCGAGATAGAGCTTCGACCCGCCGAATACGGAGGGTGGAACGACGACGCTGCCGGTCGCGCCGGCGAAGCGACGGGTGCGGTCGGTCGGGTCGTCGAACGCGTCGATTCCCAGCCTAGTGTAGCGCAGGTCGAAAAGGCCGACGCGCGCCTTCCGGCCATTGGCATAGAGCCGGACGCCGTCGAACGTGATGTGCATGTTCGGGTTTTCCTGGATGCTCACAAGTTGCAGCGGGCCGTCCTGGTAATCCTGGCGGCCAATCCGCGCACCCGCTTCAATCCCGTCGCCGACGATGCCCTTGACCTCGGCGAACAGTTCCTGGACGAACAAGTCGTTGCGCTGGACCGGGGTGACGGCACCGAAATACCCACCCTCCTGCACGCCGCTGGCAAGTTCGCCATAGGCGCGAAAATGCTCGCCGACGTGCAGATCGGCGCCCACCACGTTGCGGAACAGGATCGTGTTCGTGTCACGCCCAGCGTGAAGCCCCGGACTGGTCGTCGTATCGTGGCGCAACCGCTGCTCCGAACTGAGCGTCAGAAAGACGTCGCCATCGCCAGCAAGCGGTATGAACTTCAACGCGTCGAGCTTACCAGTCCGTTTCGACGCATCGCGCAGAAACGACCAGTCTTCAGCCCATCGGGCAAGATAGAAGCGTCCGCCGGCCTTCGCCCCATAACCAGACGCGGCCTCTGGGTACCCAGTGGCGGGAGGCGACGCGGGCACCGGGACCATGGCGATACGACCGTCGGAAACCGGTTGCGTGGTCGCTTCGGTCGGCGCGGTAGTCGGCTTCGGGGCGGGGGCTGTTTGGGCAGCGGCAGCAATCGGCGTCGCCACCGCGCATAGCGCAGCACCGGTCAGGAAGCGCCTCATCCTCATCTCCTAATAGCCCGCTGGCGGCCTGTCGGTGTGCCCAAGCTCCACGGATCAATGGCCTACGCTAGGGACAGACTCTGATCACGCCAAATAACCTTATTCGATAGGTCTGATCACATTATCTGATACCGTCAAATATTAGGGCCATCATAATATCTGATACCATAATTCATTTATCTTTATTTGCTTTGATAGGTCCCGTTCGTGATTACCGCGGCATTCGGGCTGCGCATGATGCGTTGAAGACGGCAAAAGTCGCCCCGGCTGAGAGGATCGACGATGGACGCGACGACACCTGATCTCCAGGACGCGAAGGCTGCCGGCTCGCAGACCGGCGTACTCGCCGTCGTCGCCTCGTGCTTCGGCTGGGGGCTCGACCTATTCGATCTGTTCATCCTGCTCTACGTCGCCCCGGCCGTCGGCCAGCACTTCTTTCCGTCGCATGAGCCGATGCTCTCGCTCGCTGGCGCCTATGCCGCGTTTGCGGTCACGCTGCTGATGCGTCCGCTTGGCTCGGCCGTATTTGGGTCATATGCCGATCGTCATGGCCGCAAGGGTGCGATGATCGTCGCAGTCGCAGGCGTCGGCGTCGCGACCGCAGCGTTCGGCCTGCTACCGACGGTCGAAATGATCGGCG
>Ga0308164_10001290_pt1 | contig 30271 bp, 22 predicted proteins | sample PhyTR2_FD_201031 | JGI IMG/M metagenome (GOLD analysis project Ga0308164, IMG submission 201031) | Phyllosphere microbial communities from UC Gill Tract Community Farm, Albany, California, United States - DLSLT.R2 | ecosystem: Host-associated > Plants > Phyllosphere > Unclassified | place: USA... | reverse complement strand
GCAAGTTCGGGACGGGCGCGGCGTTTGCGCTGGGGACGCCGCACCTCGACCTCTGCCTGAACGCAGGCCTCAACGTACTGATCGGCGAAAACGACTCGGGCAAGTCTGCCATCATCGACGCCATCCGCCTCGTTCTCAAGACGCACAGCTATGACTGGGTCCGCGTCGGCGAGGATGACTTCCACCACGCGCAGTGCAGGATGAGGATCGAGGTGATACTGTCGGGCCTCGGGCCGCCGGAAGCGAAGAACTTCACCGAGTTCCTCTGCTGGGAGCGTGGCGTGCCGGCGCCCCTGCCCTATCTCCGCCTTATCCTCGACGCGAAGAAGAACCCGCTTACCGGTCATGTCCTGCCATACGAGGTACGCGCTGGCGCAGACGCCGAAGGCAAGGCGCTCAGCCCTGAAGCCAAGGAGTACCTCAAGGTTACGTACCTGAAGCCGCTGCGCGACGCGGAAGACGAACTGGTGGCCAGGAAGAACTCGAGGCTCTCGCAGATTCTCGTCGGGCACGAAGCGTTCAAGAACAAGGGTATCGGCCACGTGCTGTTGGAGCAGCTCGCAGGCTTCAACGGCTCGATCGAAGGCTATTTCGACGGAAAGGACCATGCGGGGGCAACGATTCCGGACCAGCTCGGCAAGGCTCTGAAAGACGACATCGATGGCTATATCGCGGCACTCTACGAACCGGGCAAGAAAACCGGGCTCGCGGTCACGGAGCGCGGCCAGCTCAGGAACCTCCTGGAGAAGCTGGAGCTTTCGATCTCTGGCGAAACGAAGCCCGGGCTGGGCACGCTCAACCGCCTTTTCATGGCGTCCGAGTTGCTTCACCTGAACAAGGGCGGATGGACCGGGATACGCCTGGGGTTGGTGGAAGAACTGGAGGCGCACCTGCATCCTCAGGCCCAGATGCAGGCCGTCGAAATGCTCCAAAAGCAGGCGAATGTGCAGCTCATCCTGACCACGCACAGCCCGAATATCGGATCGAAAGTAGAACTGAAGGATCTGGTTATATGCAGCGAAGGCAAAGCATTCCCGATGGGCCCTGCGCACACAGAGCTAGCAACTGACGACTACGCGTTCCTCCAACGGTTCCTCGACGTCACGAAAGCTAACCTGTTTTTCTCGAAAGGAGTGATCCTGGTCGAGGGATGGTCGGAAGAGCTGCTCGTGCCTGAATTCGCCAAGCTCCTCGGATATAACCTCACCCAGAAGGGGATCGCCGTTATCAACGTTAACAGCCTCGCCTTCATCCGGTACGCCAATATCTTCAAGCGCAAGGCCAAGCCCGATTTCCCCAAGCCGGTGGCAGTAATTACGGATTCAGACGTTTCTCCGGACAACGAGGACGGCGCGATTAAGGGAGACAAAGCGATGCTCGCGGCTGCCATCGCCGCCAAAACAGTCAAGTACGACGGCCAGTGTGTTAAGTCCTTCATTGCGCCGCAGTGGACTCTCGAATACTGCCTATCGAAATCCGCCGCGTTCGGACCGAAATTCCAAGAGATAGCGAAAGCTGTTCACAGCGGCACCGAGTGGACCGACTTTGACGCGACCCTCGCCAAAAAACTGGAGAGCCAGTCGCTGAAGAAGACCGAAATCGCGAGCCGGCTGGCGCAGGCGATAGCGAAGGGGGAAATTGATAAGTCGAAGGTCGCGGGCGACAAACACGTCGAATACCTTGTGAAGGCAATTGAATATGCCTGCGGCGTTTAGCGTTACGGACGAGGACATCGCCTACGCCGAGAGCATCCTCCTTCCTGCCGGTGAGTCATTCGATCGCGAGCGCCGCGACTTCATCAGAAACCTGGACACCATCGACCTCCAGGCCGTACCCGGCAGCGGCAAGACGACAGCGCTACTCGCGAAGCTGCTGATCCTTGACCGCCACCTTCCCTTCGCCGACGGTGCGGGCGTCCTCGTCATATCCCACACCAACGCCGCTATCGACGAGATAAGAGACAGGATCGGTTCCCGATGCTCCAACCTATTCAGGTATCCGAACTTCGTCGGTACCATCCAGTCGTTCGTGGACGAATTCCTCGCCGTGCCCTACTACGCCAACCGCTTCAATAAGGCACCGCTTAGAATAGACGACGGCATCTATGACCAGAGATTCTCGCGTCCGCCTTTCAAGATCAGGGACTTCACCGATGAGGAAAACAGGAACGCCAGGCGCTACCTGATGGCATCGAAAAAAGCCATTAGGTGGAGTATGGAAAACGGTAAGGCCGTCCTCACGGACGGCTATGGCGGCAAAGCCATCGACTTTAGCAAGCCACGGGGCAACACCAAGCCACAGAACTACGCCGACTGGAATGAAGCCGAGAAGGCGCGCGTGGGAGCCTGGGTGTCCGCGTTCAAGGCCCAGATACTGAAGGCCGGATACCTGTGCTACGACGATGCGTACTTCCTCGCAAGCCTGTCCTTACGGAAGAATCCGCTCGCAGGTGAGCTTCTCCAGAGAAGGTTCGCTTACGTGTTCGTTGACGAGATGCAGGACATGGAACAGCACCAGCATGACCTGCTCGAAGAGGCCTTCATGGTAAGCCCTTGCTCACGGAGCACCTACCAGCGGATCGGCGACAAGAACCAAGCCATTTTCGAAGGTAGGGACGCCTCGGCGCACGCTTTCTGGAAGGACCGGGCGACGGTACTACAGCTCAACGGGAGCTACCGGCTGAGTCCGATGGTCGCGGGGATAGTCAGTCCGTTCGCGGTCTCCCCGCTGAAGATCGACGGGAGACAAATACGAGCCGACGGCCTTCCCGTATCCGTCAAGCCCAGACTCATCGTGTACTCCGACACGACGAAGGAGCAGGTGGTCCCCACGTTCGCGTCCCTCATCCGAACGCTGCTCGACACCGGAGAGATTCCGGACGGCCGGAAAAACAGGTACAAAGCCATCGCATGGGCAACACAGAAGGGGGACGGAAAAGTACGGCTCTGCGATTACTACCCGGGCTTTTCAAAGGAAGAACAGCAGCAGAAGCCCGACTACTCTGATCTAGCGAGCCACCTCGAATACTACGATAAGGACGACCGCACCATGTCGTCGATCGAGGGCAGCATTTGCAACGCCCTGCTGCGCATTCTGAGGGAGGAAGCCCTTTTCAATCCGGAGGCGATGCCGTACTCGAGAGCGAGGATGCTGAGATTCCTACGGGAGGACAGGCCCGACTATTGGCCGACTTACCAGGCGCAGGTGTACGAGTGGTGCGCCGACGTCTTGGGCGGACAGGGCACGGCGGTGCTGGGGAAGATCCAAGCCGCCCTGCCCGAGTTCCTGCGGCAGTTCGGCGGCAAGGTGGACAAGAGTTCCGCGTTCATATCAACCCGGAACGAAGGTATGCCGGCAATAGCAATGAAAACCGGCAGCGAAGCAGCCAACTTTTTCAAGCACGACGGAGTCACAGTCGAGATTGCCTCGGTGCACCGGGTAAAGGGGGAAACGCATGCGGCAACGCTCTACATGGAGTCCTTTTACGAACGGGGCGGCGGCGGCAATTACGAATCCGAACGTCTCGCGGGCCAGCTAAAAGGGGATCCCCTGTCCGCCAAGCCGCACAACCTAGTCGTGCAGTCGGCCAAAATGGTCTATGTAGGGTTCTCAAGGCCCACTCACCTGCTCTGCTTCGCCGTCCACGAAGGCAGGTTCGGGAAGCTGGGGGCCAGTATGCCACTGGACAGGTGGGAAGTCGTCCGCCTGTAGCAGGAACCGCGCGGCAGGCAGCTTCCATTCCTCACGCCCCGCTATTGCGCCTTGCTAACGGCCGGGCTATCAAGACGCGCTTCGGAACGCCTGGCTGTCGCAGAACGCCACCAGGCGTCGTAGCACCAGACATCGCACCTGCTATCGAGCCGAAACCGGCACTGGTCTAACAAACTTAGTTCATGCCGCAGTAAAGTGCCCGTTTTGCTTCTAGTTTTCGGAAGTAAAGTGTGAGGTGTACTGTCAATAGCGGACACCCTTGTTTCAAGCAGCCCGTGCCATTTTGCTAAAACTCTCAGCAAATCTGGCAGGGCGATGTGGCCAAGGCGCGAGTGACGCCGCTGGCGGTTGTAGAAGATCTCGACGTATTCTCTAATCGACGCCTAGGCATCGGCCCGGGTGGCATAACGTTGATGATGAACCAGCTCATTCTTCAAGCTGCCCCAGAAGCTCTCCATCGGCGCGTTGTCATAGCAGTTTCCCTTGCGCGACATGGATGCCTGCATGCCGAACTGGTCGAGCAGGCGACGGTACGCATGCGCGCAATACTGGGTGCCCCGGTCCGAGTGATGAATCAGCCCATGCGCCGGGCGCTTGTGCTGCACGGCCTTCCACAGAGCCCGGATCGTCAACTCCTGCGTCATCCTCTCACCCATGGCGTAGCCCACGATCTCGCAGGTGAACACGTCCTTCACGCCGGCCAGGTACAGCCAGCCCTCGCCGGTCGGCACATACGTGATGTCGGTGACCCACACCTGGTTCGGTGCGCTCGGTTCGAAGCGCTGCTCGAGCAGGTTGTCGGCAACCGGCAGGCTGTGTTTCGAGTTCGTCGTGGCGCGGAACTTGCGCCGCTGCCGGCAGCGCAGGCCCAGTTCGCGCCGCAAGCGTGCAATCCGGTCACGGCCGGCAATGAAGCCTTGCTCGCGCAGTTCGGGCTGGACACGGCGCGTGCCGTAGGTCTCGCGGCTCTGCCGGTGCACCGCCTGGATCGCCACCTTCAGCGCTGCATCCTCCTGGGCTCGCGGAGCAGACGGCGCACGCAGCGAGGCGTAAAAGCCGCTACGCGATACGTCGAACGCGCGGCACAGCCGCTCAACGGGATAGTCGGGTCGCATCACCTTTACTTGCGCGTACCGGGCAGCGACTCCCGTGCAAAGTACGCGGTGACGAGTTCAACTGATCAGCGCAACGTTTCAGCTAGTTTATCGATTGGTGCTGCATAAGCAAGAATTTTCCTGGGCCGGGTGTTCAACTTCCGTGCGATAGCATTCAGGTCAGCTTGCGAATACTCTGCCAAGTTCGTACCGTCCGGGAAATACTGGCGCAGTAGACGGTTTGTATTTTCGTTAGTACCTCGTTGCCATGGGCTGCGGGGATCGCAAAAATACATTTTGACGGCCGTATTTGAAGTGAAGCGCTTGTGCTGGGCCAGCTCACTGCCGCGGTCCCACGTTAGCGTTTGCATGGTCCCGTTTCGCAAAGCGCTCACTTCCCGGATCAAAGCACCGACCACGCTGTCAGTGTCCTTTCCCGCAAGTTTCACAAGCATTACAAAGCGAGAACGGCGCTCGACCAAGGTGGCGATGTGGGTGTTCTTTGCACCAGAAAGCAGGTCGCCCTCCCAGTGACCCGGTATGGCGCGGTCCTCGACCTCTGCAGGTCGTTCGTGGATCGAAACGGCATCGATAATTCGGCCGCGCGGCTGACCTTCAGTGGTCGATGTTTTCCCTCGGCGCATCATCCGACGGCTGCGTAAGCGAGAGATCAATTCCCTCTTCAGCACGCCACGGGCTTGAACAAACAGGCTTCGATAAATCGTCTCATGCGAAATCCGCATATCCAGGTCTGAACCATGGTGCTTGGCAAGCCAGCCGGAAATCTGCTGCGGTGACCAGTCCTTTGCAAGTCGATCGGCGACCACGGTATTCAATTGCTTGTTCGTGGCGAGTTTACATGGCTTGGGACGACGCGCCCGTTGCCATGCACTCTCATCGGCGGACGCGGCTCGATAACGTTTTGCGCCACCATTTTTGCTGACTTCACGGCAGATAGTCGATGGAGAGCGTTTGAGCTGAGCAGCAATAGATCGCAAGGTGCGTCCAGCCGCCAAACTACGCGATATCTCCTCCCGCTCTGCCACTGTCAGCGCATCTGGGCGACGGCGACGTTCGCGGGGAGCTATTCCACCATGACCCGACAGTACAGTATGAATGGATCCTGCATGCTTCCCCAATGCCCGTCCGATCTCAGACAGGGACTGCCCATCCTTCCACCTGGTCCACAACTCTTTTTTCTGCTGCGCAGACAACCCGGGTCTTCCAGTTCTTGGCATTGCATCTCCGTAAAAGCGCCATTAAATCAGAACTGTTGCTGCGACCGATTGAACCCACCGTGGCTTTTTTTAATATTTCCACCTCGACATTGGCGTTAGCTAACTCCTTGCGCAGCCGCGTCACTTCCGCCTCCAGCTCGGCCACGCTTCTGCCGCCTGGGACTGCTGCCGCGCCGTCGCCTCGTCTGGCTGCGGCCACCCAGTTCGCCAGCGTGCCCTTCGGCAGAGCCAGGCTTGCGCCAGCTTCTTCCAGCGACATTCCTTGCTCCAACACCAGCTTGACCGCCTCGGCGCGGAACTCCTTCGTGTATGTGCGTTTTTCTGATTTGCTCATGATGACTCCCTTTGGTCAGTTTACCAAACAGGAGTGTCCGAAAATCTCAGGCTACCTCAAATTTTATCCGGCCGTGGATCATGAATAAATTTAAACGCTACCTTGGACTGGTCGTCTCTGCCGTCCTTTCCCTCTTGCTCATCATTACTGGCGACCTTGAGTTTCCCTATGCTACCCCGGTGACCGCATTGGACTCGACCGGGATTGTCCGGCTAACAGTCGCCAAAACTGACTCGTTCAAGATGTGGCGTCAAGCAACCGACTTTATGAATCGCTACGGCAAGCCGCCGATCGATGCCTGTCAAGAAATGTCGAGAAATATCAAATTCGACACCATTCTCGGCAACATGACGGGAATAACCAAGAATCATCCCGACTTCTGGGAACTCTACTACGCAGACTCAAAACTGGATTGGCGACTGGATACGCCGGAGCGTCGCAAGTTTACCGAGACCGCCAACCATGTCTATGCCGAGTATCTGGATGAGGTACGGCCACACATCCGAACCAGCGTTTGGCTAGTCAATTTAGCCTGGCTCGGGCTCGTTGCCTTGTGTGTAGTCTACCGACAGGTCGTGGGAGGCTTTGTATGGGCGCCATGTGAGTTTGCATGGCGCGTCCTAAGTGGCGGGGCTAAGGCGGCGAAGAAAATTCACGAGAAGATCTAAGGCGCCGGCTGCATTAGATGAGACATCGGCGCCACTTGGGGCAAGCCATCAGATACACCATGACTCCCGAAGCCATCGCGCGCGTTGACGAAGCGTTGGCATCAAAGTGTTGGCCCAGGCCTCGCCGCTCACCGTACCGCTGCTCATGCCTCCGCGCGCAAATCGCTCTACGTAGTAGGCCTGGTCGCTCTCGAGCTCGGCCCCGACCAACGCGACAAAACAGCTCCGCAGGATTCGCTCGACGTCACGGTCCTCTTTGGGAATGGCTACGTGGCAAAGCGCTCGACTCATTTCCATCCACAAAAAGGGATCGCCTCGGGAACCCCACTGCCAAGGCGTCGGATCAAACAGGTCGGTCATGACCGCGAACGCCGGAGCTAGCGGAACGAAGCTCGCTCTCGACGCCATCTCGACAACAGCCGGAACGATCGTCTGCAGCCAGAGCGCGCTCGTCGCTTTCATCTCGATAGACGACGTTCCTAAAGCGATGGAACCCCAGTCGAAAAAGGCCAAGCCGGCGACGGCGCGCACAGCGGTCAGCAAGGCTTGGCCAACATCGCCCTCCTCACGTTGCGGATCCCCACTGCACAGGCATTCAATCACGCGGTCGCACAACACCCGATTGCCGTCGTAGTCAGTAAAGAGTTCGGGCATCTCCGCTACTAGCTTGCGAAGTAACGGAGCGAGAGACCGGCTGCGGTCGCTTAAGAGAAAGTGCAAATCCTCTCGTTCCGGATGCTTTTCTAAGGCAATGTCAGCTGCAGACTGATCCCGATTGAAAGTGCGGGCCGAGGCGTTGGCTCCCAGCACAAGCAGTGCGCCGATCACGCGAGGGCTCGCGCCGTGCCACGCTGCCTGGTGCAAAGGGGTGTAGCCCTTGGCACTGATGGAGTTCACCAGATGGGGTTGGCTTTCCAAATGACGCAGGAGCTCGGGCCACTCTCCCTTATAAGCCAGTTCTACTACGTCTGCGGTCATTTTTCCCTCTCGCCATACTAAAGATACGTCATGAATATCTCATGCGCGGTACTTCAAATTTCCATCATCCGCGAGGTGGTCGTCCCGACTTTACGCCAGCAAGGAGACCACCGCCGCCTACGGACTCAAAGGCCGTTCACTCTTCAAATGAACGGTTCTTGAATTTCAACTGGTCGCAGTTTTCACGCACAGCCCGCTGGACACTTTCGTCGAACCCGCTCGGCAATTCGGCCTCGATCTCAACAGCTATACGTAGTTTAACGCCCGGCTTGTTCAACAGCATCAGTACCTCTTCAGCCACATCTGAAAACTGCAATTTTGCTTGGTTCGGATTGAGCTCTACCGAACCGAAAAACATGCGCTTCTTAGCCGATGCGCTCGATCCGCCTGGACCCGACCCACCGGCACTTGTCGTCGAGCCGGACGCCGAGGCTCCCTCCGCCTTAGATGTGGCGGCGCCGCTCGGCGTCGGTTGTCCCTCGACGCTAGCCGCCCCAGCCGCTTCGCCTTTGGCTTTCGCCTCACGCTCGGCCGCCTCCTCTGCAAGCCGCGTGGCAAAGATCGACGACGCATTGGGATCGATTAGCAAAAGCGACTCGTCGAAAATTGGGGTCGTGTTCTCTCCGAAGTGGAACCCCTGATAGCGCCCTTCCTCGACCCCATATGCGATGCCGAAGAAATCGCGCGATGAGAGGCCCGCAGCGATCGTCGAGCGGATAGTGTCGGAGTCGCGCAGCCGCGGCAGATACAGATAGCAGCACGTCTTCTGCCACACATCCAACGCGCCGGCGGTCGGCGTGTCGTCCTTCCAGAACCAGGTCTGGAGCATTTTGGCCAAGTGAATCGGGGCCCACTCGTTGATGAGCAGCTCGTTCTCTTTAAGCACACGCTCAATCTCTTCCACGCGATTGATGACCGCCGGATTGATCTGGAAATGATCCCACTGAAGCTCGCCGATGCCTTTGCCCGGCTTCGCCTCTTGCAGCGGGGTCAGGAGCCACTTGAACGTTTCGCGAATCATGCGGCCCAGCGCGTCGTTAGCCAGGTCGAGACTGCTCGAAGCCTGTTTGGTCTGGTGGCCGTCGAGATTCAGCCGGCCCTCGCGCACATCCTCAACTATGGACCTCCAGGCCAAGGACGAGGTGACTTGGTCTTTTAGGCGCGCCAGGCTGTCGGTATCCGCTGCAAGGAAAACCAATCGATTTTGCTTCTGTCGCGGCTGATCGCCCCGGTTTTTCAGAATAGCGGTGGCCGCGTCGATCGCTGCGGATTGAGCGCCCTTGCTGAAGGTCGCTTCCGGCGGTAGCACGACCAAGCGCAGCTGCCAGTCGTCCGGCACATCGGCCGAGGGCGTGAACACATGGACGCCGCCAAAGACACCGTTCGCGAACCGAAGCTTGTCCTTGATGAACGGGTAGACGTCCTCTCGCAAATTGAAGCGGCGCTTGCGCTCCTCCATTTCGCGGCGTAGGTTCGGACGCGTGTCGAACCAGAAGCGGTTGTTCGCGCTGTTGAGGTATTGTAGGCGGTCGACCAGGGCGCGCGCGCCATCCTTGTAATGCCCCAACACTTGCCCCGGCTGAGCGCAACCCAGCAGCACCCGCTCGAGCTCAATGCCGCGATGATGCTTGGCACCGCCCACCGCACCGGCGTCCGGAGCTGAGCCCAGAAACACCGTGCGCCCGATCCGGCGACAGGCGTGAATCGCTCCAAACAAGGGCCGAGCGTTGTCGAGCTCCGTGGTCGCCGCGCGCTCGCCGTCAATGTCGCGCTCCAAAACAGGATCCCAGCCTTGCGGAAGGTAGTAGATCGCCTCGTTGCGCGTGGCAGAGTCAAACAGCGGCAGGCTTCCAGGCTGGATCAGCAGGTCGTTGTTCCCTGTGGTCCAAAGCCTGTGGATGATGGTCGCCATCATTTTCAGCACGCCGCGCGTGCGCTGGAAGTTGTCAAGCGACGACCAGTCCTCGTAAAGTCGATCGAACACCTCGGGATGGATGGGGTAGGCGTGCTTCAACCGCTCGAGGTAGCCGCTGCCTTGGACATCCTGAGGGAGATCTCCCGCGTTGGCCGTGTAATAGTCCGCATACGCTCTGCACACCTCCTCGGCCGCGAGCTCGTCGGTGACCTTGGCGAACAGGCGCCGCCGGACGATCTCAAACGCCTCCTCGGTGGCCACGGGCTTCCACAAGGCTTGTACACGCCCAAAGTAATGCTCCAGCGCACGCAGCGCTTTGACGCCCTGCTGGCTTCCCGCCTCGCGATCGGAGAACGGGAGCGACGCTAGAAGGATCGCGTTTGGCACGGCTTTCAACGCCTCGGTCAGCGCCTGCACAAAGGAGAGCTGGGTGTCGTAGGTTCCGCCCGACAGCGTCTTCCCCTCCTCGAATTGGGACACATAGCGCACTAGCTCGTCCATCAGGATGATGCAAGGTGCGCTGCCTCCGATGATCTCAGCCAAGATCGTTTTACCTGGGGCGGTTCCGTCGCGGTCGGACTCCATGATCTTGGCGTAGGCCGCCTCGCCGCCCAGCTGCCAAGCGAGCTCGCCCCAAATGGTTTTAACCGTGGTGCTCCCATGTGCGCGCGGCTTGCTCGCCAGGTCGAGCAGATCGACGCCATCAAGGACCGCAACCCGAGCTTTGGGAAGCTCCGTGATGTCGGCCGCGTCGAGAATCGGCGAAATGCCCAACATCTTGCTCGCGGGGGTCGCTCCCTTCGCGAGGTGATAGACCGCCAGCAGCGTGTGGGTTTTGCCGCCGCCGAACGCCGTCTGCAGCTGGACGACTGGATCGCCACCCTTCCCGGCCAGGCGCTTCACAACGGAGTCCAGCAAGAGGCGCATTCCCTCCGTGATGAAGGTCCGTTGGAAGAACAGCGAGGCGTCCTGATACTCTTCGGGCGCGATGCCCTGATGGACCTTCGAGATGTCGGCGGCGAACTCAGCTTGCTGGAACGTGCCTTTCAAGACATCTTCATGCGGAACGGCGATTTCTCGCCAAGGCTTCAAAGTCATGGTGTTCTTCCTTAGATGTCCATGGCGACTTGAGATCCCAAGTGCCCTTTAACGTGCGACGCCTCTTCAATGCCCACCCAGGAGGTGATCAGCTCGTTGTATGCGCGCGCGTCCTCGGCCCACCCCTTGCGCTCGCAGAGCGTGTAGAGGCGATAGGCCAAGCCCCGGATAGGCTCGGCCCGCTGCGGCATTCCCGCCAACAGAGCGCCCGCCACCCCTTCGCCGCTCGCGCGAAGAGCGCGGATGAGCTGATGCAGCGCCTCCCATACCGGCGTGTTGTTGTTCTCCGATGGCGACCACTCGTCGGCGTATTCGACAGGCTTGAACAGCCTGACGCGGCCCGACAAGGCCTCTACCACTCCGGCGTCTCGGACGTGGTCCACGCTGGTTCCCTTGGCCCTGGCCAGCACCGTGGCTTTGCCGAACTCGCCGGCGGCCCAGCCATGCTCGTCAAACCAACCCAAGCAGAATTGGGTGTCCGAGTCGAAATCGTCGATCCCCTCTGTCAGCATTCGGTTGATGAGCGTAAGAGCGGTGTGGACCGTCATCGGGCTGCCGTCGGCTTCCAGCACGGCCGTGTATTTCGAGAAGATGGCCATCCCCGGGCCAATCACGGCTTGCGCGAGGTCGACCGGCGCGACAGGCGAAATGCCCTCGGCGCCGCCGATCATCACATCCACCGCCTCTTTCAACTCATCCTTCAACTCGCGCAGAAAGTCTCGGCGCGAAATCGAGGAGGCCGACTCGGCACGTTGGCGACACACAAGCACGATGCTAGAGGCTAGGGCATTGGTCCCTTGGCTCACCATTCGGCTGTCGTTTTCGGTGCGAAGCGGCCAGGTTCCCGTGATCGCGAAGCCGGCCGCGAGAACCGCCTCCAAGAAGGTCTCCCAGCCCGTGCTACTCGTCCCCGCGTCCGTTGTCTCAGCTTGCTTAAACGCGTAGTAGATCGTGGTTGGGAAGGCGGGGTGAGCCTGATCGGCCAAGCGATGCATGGCCTCCGTCATCCCGTCAAGGAAGAACTTCTCCGCCGCTGGCTTGCTGCCATGCCTGTAAACCGTCGCGACCAACTCCTCCGCCTTGGGCACGAGCATGGTCGAAAACAGTTGGGGGAAGACCGGGCGCAACGCCCGGCGCAGCCAGACATAAAAGAAGTCGGACAGGTCCGCGTAGCCAATGTTGTCGTAGTAAGGTGGATCCGTGGAGACCACCTTGCGAAGTGAAACGCTTTGAGTCTGCGCGTCCTGCTGAGCGGCGTGACCACGGAACCATTCGGGAGTGATGGCGAACACCTTGTCCATCGCCTTGGCCACGCCGTCGATAAAGACCTCCCATGAGCCCGAGCTGTCGCAGAACGGATTGGCCTCGGCGAAGTCCCACAGCATGGGGAAGCCCTGCCGGCCGAACAACTGGCGCGGGCATTGAGCAGTGGGCTCCCAGCGAACCAAGCTGTTGCCGAGATCCGCCATCTTATCCAAGCAAAACGCCATGAAGATCGAGATGGCGTCCGCGTAAGCCGCCGGGCCCAGCCCGCCATCGTCGAGGGAGCGATGATCGTCCTGCCAGCCGCTGGCGATCGCGTCGGCCTTAATCCGCTCCCGCAGCTCCAAAACGAGATCGGAGAACGTGGTCAAGCAGACGATTTGCCTCGGCGTGAACATGTGGCCCCATGTGGTCAGGCCATACGCGGAGCACACTCCCCCGGTGATCATCGCGCGCGTTGGCGTCGACCCGGACAGGAACGACTGGCGCGCCTCGTCGACAATGGGCTCGTTTGCCGCCCGATGAGCGACCTCCTCCATCGCCTCCGTCGGCGATAGGTAAATGCGGCCCTTAGCGCCTTCAGCGACGATAGCCATGAGCTTGACGCCAATGCGACCCGCCTTCCCTTTGGCGCGAATATAGTCGCGCGCGATGGGCGAGCCGCTCAGCAGACAGAAAAAGTCTTTGGCCTTGCCCGCCTTGGTCCCGCTCTTTGCGCTCTCCGGCGGTTTTCCGGAGCGCACCTCGAAGCGATAGGTGTCGCCATTGACCAGGGGCTCGACATAAGACTCTTTGCCGGCGCGATTCGCCAGGATAAAGCTGGACACCAGGGGGACGTCGACATGCGAGAACGCCGGGTTGGGGCTCTTGACGGTGCGGGCCCAAAGCCAGGCAAGCACAGTCGCTTTGCTGCCGCCCTGCTCTTTCCCCAGGTCGACCTCAGGATAGTGATGGCCAATGCGTTTGAAGGCCTCGTCACGCATCCACCGCCCATAGCGACGCACATCTTCTGCCAAGCCTTGGGCTCCATTCCAATCGATGGGCAGACGCGCTTGTTTGATCGACTCGTGAATGGGGCCGACAGGCGCTCTGCACGAGAACCTCGGCGGAATCTCAATCATCGCTTTATTGATGAGCACAGCCACAGGGTTCAGGTCGGTGGCGAAGCTTTCCAATCCCAATCGCTGGGCTTCAAGCGGCAGCGCGCCGCCTCCGGCGAAGGGATCGTGAAACGCTGGAAGCTTCTCCGGATCGAACAGCTCTTTGGCGTCCGGATGGCCGCGGTTTAGCTCGCAGGTCTCGCGCCAGCTTTTGGCGATCTCCGCGCGCGCCTCTTCGAGGAGCTTGGCGTCATTGGTGTTCTCCCACGACGCGAGACGCCGAATCAACCCGAAAAGATGATCGCGCTCGAGCTTGGCCTTCTCTTTGTTGACCCCACGCCCCAGGTTGCGCTCATAGCCGGGGTCATTCACCATCTGCGCGAAGATCACCGCGCGGGCCGCTGACAGTGGGCGCCGCGCCCACCACAGGTGCAGGCTGGAAGGATGGCCTTGGCGGATGGATTTTTCCTTGCCGGCTGCGTCATTGATATCGTCCAGAGGCAGGGCGACCTCGATGAGCTTTTTGGGGGTTTTGATTGTCGTCATTTGATGCTTTATGTTGTCACAGCGCTTCGCGCTGGCTTTGCAGCTGATGGGCCGCATGAATAATGGCTGCCCTCATCTCAGGCTCCGTTTGGCGTTGATCGTTTGAGCAAGGACGCGAGATCTAAATTGACGCTGGTCACCGCCCAGTCTGGCTCCTGCGTGAACGGATCGCGAATGTAGAAGGGGCCCTCGTTGCTCTCCTCGTCGACGAGCACGATCGCGAGAATGAATTTCTCAGCCTGGTTCAGCCCATAGAGGATCTCATTGCGAGTGACTGTGATGGTCGAATGCCCTTTCGACCGCCCCTTGACCTCGATGTGGCGCGCCTGAGGCAGCTTGCCATCGACGGCCGGCACCACGGCGGTCAAGTCCCAGCCGCACTTCTCCGCTGAGACGTCGATCACTTCGTGCCCGAACGCCTCCTCGGCTTTGCGAACCGCGTCCATTGCGACTTTCTCGATCCGCGCGCGAGCTTTGGCGTCAGCCGACCAGGTCGGCCCCTCGGCCTCGCCGCTGCGCATGGCAATTAGGCCGGCAGGAATGATCAGCGCGCCGCCTACGACCACCGGGACGCTCGACACCACATCGCGCATCGCTTGCAACTCCTTCGTGCGCGACTCCAGCCTGACGGTTAGCTCGTCGATGGTGCGGCGCACATTCTCCAAGGTCAGCCGGACGTCTTTTCCCGCGGAGAGATCGGTTTTTAGCTTCTCGTGACGATCCGACCAGTAGTCGATTTCCTTGACCAAGCGCTCATGGATTGCGGCCAGGTTTTTGTCGACCTGGCGCTCGCGCCGCTCGCGAACCTCCTCGAAATGCTCAGGCACCAGCCGATCGGAGGCGTGGCCAAGCGCAGCCACCTCCAAGTCTTTCTTGATCCAGTCCGCTTCGATCTCGGGGCCCACCAGCTGGCGTTGCCAAGGCTCGATTGGATTGAGGTCCAGGTGCGGCGCCCAGCCGGCATTCGCGATCGCGCCATGACGATCGATGGTCACAAATTGAAGCCGGCGCGAAACCACCACTCCAGACTCCCCGCCCTCTTTGACGGAATGGTCGATCAGGAACATCAGCTTCGGATCGATCCCCTCGTCGTTGGGGTCCACCAGAACGGCGCCCTGTTTCAACTTGCCTCGGTGCTGCTCGATCATGAGATCAACGACCGACTGCATCAGCGGGTGGGCCGGGTGTAGAAGGCTGGCCACCGCCTCGTTGGGCTTATCCTCCACCGTCACCTTGCCCTTCTCGAAGCAGACGCGCTCGTATTTGGTCACCACGGGATTCAAGCTGCGCCGGTCGCGCCCGGATATTTGGCGATCGCGCTCCCGGATGGAGGCAGGCACGAATGTGATCTCGTATCGGCCAGAGCCGCGAGGCCGCAAATCGCCGCCGAGCCGTTCGAACGCCTGGGCGAAAAACGAGCGGATGAAGTAGGGCTGCAGCTTACGCGCCTCCGCCTTCTCCATCTCCTCTTTTAGCTCAAACAGGCGCTGCTCGTCCATGACCTCCTCGGCTAGGGCGTTGCGACGGATGATCTCCCGCAGCTTCTCTGTCTCGAGCGCGTCGGCGACCACCTCGCGCAGGTGCAGCTTCCGAGCCGGATCCTCACCGTAGCGAATCGCCTCGATCAACAGGTTTCGCAGGCTCACTCCGTCAAACACCTCGCCCAGGATGTCAAACACGCGGCCGCCAAGAGCCTTGCGCTCGATCTCGATCTTGTCGAAGAGCTTTTGGAACACATCACCCTCGCGAGTCTCCGCAGCGACCATGTTCCAGAGGTGGCAAACCTGGGTCTGGCCGATTCGGTGAATGCGGCCGAAGCGCTGCTCCAAGCGGTTGGGGTTCCAAGGCAGGTCGTAGTTGACCATCAAATGGGCGTTTTGCAAGTTCACGCCCTCGCCCGCCGCGTCGGTGGCCAGCAGGACCCGCGTGTCCTTGTCGTTTCTGAACAGCTCCTGGACCTTACGCCGATCCTCGCGATGGACGCCGCCATGGATCATCACCACGGCCTCGTGCTTGCCCAGCAGGCCTCGGATCCTGTCCGCGAGGTAGTTGAGCGTGTCGCGATGCTCCGTGAAGATGATGAGCTTGCGCTGCAAGCCGTCGGCGCCGCGCATCTCCGGTGTGTTTTGCAGCAGCTCGCGCAGCTCCTCCCACTTGCGGTCCTGTCCGGAGTGAACGAGCGACTTAGCTTGTTCTTCGAGATGGCCCAGCGTGAACACCTCTGCCTCGAGCTCCGCGATAGTTTGTGCGGCGGTCGCCTGATCGACGAGCTCCTCCTCGAAATTTTCGTAGTCCTCCGGCGCCATGTCCTCGGCCGACTCCCAGATATCCTCGGAGCCCTTGTCGACGTAGGTCTCGGCCATCGCCTTCGCGCCGCCGCTTTGCTTGATCCTCTCCTCGCTGATGCGGCGCTTTAACTTCTCCCGCCGGCGTTTCAACGACTGGTAGATTGCCTCTGGACTCGAGGCCAGCCGGCGCTGCAACGCGGTCAATGCAAAGCCCACCGTGCCCTTGCGCTTTCCGTCTAGCTTGTCCGCGCGGTTCATCTCCTCTTTGACGTAAGTGGTCACGTCGTTGTAGAGCTGACGCTCGGCTTCGGAGAGGCTGTAATTGGCGGTGTAGGCCACGCGCTCTGGAAACAGCCGCGTGCCGTCGAATTTCAAGAGGTCTTCTTTGACCATGCGCCGCATCAGGTCGGTGACATCCACCTTGTGCGCGCCATCGCGGAACTTGCCGTAGAAGCGATCGGAGTCCAGCAGCGACATGAACAGCTGGAAGTCCTCCTCCTTGCCATTGTGCGGCGTCGCGGTCATCAACAAGAAGTGACGTGTGACCGAGCCCAGCAGCTGCCCCAGCTTGAAGCGCTTGGTCTCGTTGACTTTGGTCCCATACCAGGTCGCCGACAGCTTATGAGCCTCGTCGACGACGATCAGGTCCCAGCGGGAGTTGCGGATCTTTTCTTGGAGCTCCTCACTTCGGGACAGCTGGTCCAGACGCGCCACGAGCAGGTCGTGGTCATCGAAAGGATTGCCCGTCCGGCTTTGATCCACAAGCTCCCGTGTGAACAGAGCGAAGGAGAGGCCGAATTTTTCATACAGCTCGTCCTGCCATTGCTCGACCAAGCTGCCTGGAGATACGATGAGAATGCGGGCGGCGTCGGCGCGCATCAACAGCTCCCGGATCAGCAGTCCCGCCATGATAGTCTTGCCCGCGCCGGGATCGTCGGCCAGCACATAGCGCAGCGGCTGCTTGGGCAGCATTGACTCGTAAACCGCCGTGATCTGGTGCGGCAACGGCTGAACATTCGAGGTGTGCACCGCCATCATCGGGTCGAACAAATGCGCCAGGTTGATCCGGTAAGCCTCTGCGGCCAGCTTAAAATCGGCCCCATCCGCGTCAAAGCTCCACGGCCGACCCGCAGAGGCGATTGACAGCTTCGCCTCGTCGGCTCGGAACACCACGCGCTCACCCAGTCGCCCGTCGTCGCTCTTGTAGACCACGGTCATCGCGTTGTCGCCCAGGGGATCGGCGCTCACAATGCGCACCACGCGTCCTTCCTCGATACCGGAGATGAGAGCGCCCTTGGAAATGGATTCCAGCTTCATATCGAACAGTCTTTCATCAAGTTCAGCGCGCCTTTGCGACGAGCTCGGGGACCTTATAGCCTGGCGCCAACGCGGCACTCTCCACGCCGTAGAGAGTTTGGGGGTTAGCAAGCCAGAGGTGATGCGCCGACGGGTCCAGCGAATGGTCTTCGGAGCAGTCCACGCCCCAACGCTTCAATGCGTATCCAACCATTGGAGCCCTCAGTTGGAGCCTCAACGCGCCGTCCGTCATGCCATAGTCTGCCTCGACGGCTTTTGGATGCTTCACGCCAGGGTGAGGAACGATATCGAGCGCAACGATGCGCGTCCACTGCGCATCATGCTCAAGGCGCTGCTCGTCGGGAACCGGCTGACTCAATGGTGTCGCCTTGATGATCCGTGTCAGCACAAAATCCGCGAATCGCTTCTTTTCCTGGTCGAACGCTCTCAAATGCCAACGCAAGCCCGTGTCCGCCAGAGCCAGCGGCGCGAGCGTCTTGGCCGAGGGCCCGGAGGACAAGGAGAGATAGCTCACCTCGACCAGCTCGCCAGCTGTAATCGCGCGCGTTAGAGCCCCCAAGGTTCGCACATCAGGCGAGACAAGCTCGCCAGCGCTCTCACACGGGATAACGCGGCGGCCGCTAACGCTCAGGCCATCGCCAATCCCGGATCGGAACCACATCAGCGCGCGCTCTGCCGATTGTTCGAAAATCGGCACAAAATCAGGGGTAGGCAAGTATTTGCGCAGCGACGCATCGTAGACTAAATTGCTGGGCGCCAAGCGCCGATAAGCGGCCAGATCCCGCGCGGACGCCGCCGGCTTCACTCCAAAACGCCGCTCGATATCGTGGCGCGTCAGGTCACCACAAAAAAACGCCTTGACCTCGATGTAGGCCAGGCGCTCTCGTTGCGTCTTTGGTAGCTCTTCCAGGCCCTCTGAGGTAGGCATAGACTAATCATTCTTTTAATAATTTCCCAACAGAACTATAACATACTCCCGCTCTGTGGTTAATCATTTTGATAAAGTTAGGGTGATGAATCTGCTCGTCATGAGAGCTTGGAATGATTTGAAGCGAGCGCTAAACTCTGCTGATAGTGAAGATAAATATATGGGGTATCGAACGAGCCAACGCCACCATGGCCGTGATCGACATCTTTCAAAGTGCGTCTCCATTGCCTAGTTCGTGGCCGAGGCAGACCGCCAAGCGAAAGAACTGTAAAGTGATGGTTGGCGATTCCGCCCATCCGAACAGCGAAATCGATGTCTTTTACGAGCACTTTCGCGCGCGAAAGTAAAACATGCGCAATCCTCATCGAGCTGCAACTGAGCGACCAAGAAAACTGCCATTGAAGGGGGCATAAAATTGAAACGTCGTGAGTCAAAAAACCTGCTTGGGTCAACCGGCGCGACCTTTTCCGACTGCGAGCGTTACCGCTACTTGCTATGGCGGGTGTGGGACGATTCACTGCCTCGCGCCTTGCTGCTCATGATGAATCCAAGCACCGCCGACGAGGTCGCAAATGACCCAACTATCGAGCGACAGATTCAGCGCGTCCAGATGTGGCCGCGGATCGGCTTCCCGTTTGAAGTTGGCGGGCTCGAGGTGGCGAACGTGTTCGCTTACCGGGAGACAGATTCTGAAAAGCTGGCTGGCCTGTACGCGTCAGGCTTCGATCTGGTTGGATCCCATAATGACTCGACGATTGTGGAGGCGGCGAAGCGGGCCGCTGTCGTAGTTTGCGGGTGGGGCAAGCCTGGTGCCCTCGGAGGGAGAGATCAGGCAGTATTACGACTTTTGCGGGATGCCGGGGTGACGCCCTACGGCCTCCAATTCAATAAGGACGGCACCCCGAAGCACCCACTCTACGTTCGTTACGAGACCGTTCCAACCCCGATTCCGGTCTGAGAAGCGCGTTCACCGTTTCTGCAGTCACTGTCGTGGATGCGGGACAAGCGCTCAGATGGGCCTGTTCAAGCTTTCCGCTCGATGTGGGTGAGTCCAAGAATGTCCTGTTGAATAGCCGCCAGCGACGGCCTCGCTTTTGATTCATAGCGCACCGTCCTGATACCGGCCTGTTTGAGGCGAGCATCGCGAATAGCGTCCCGCTTTCGCTCATGCGTCCGATCGTCGAGTTCGATGACCGCCACCACGGCGCCGGCAGGATTGCAGACCACATAATCGGCGCGTTGCTGAGCAATCCTCAACCGATCCGCCTCTGCAGTCCTTTTATCGGAACTCGCTGCCTCGACAAGCGCCTGCAGCGACACTTGAGGAAAGATCAGGTGCTGCGGGAGCGCCTTGCTCAACCTGTAGAAGAACTCGAGTTCGTTTTCCGTCATGAGCGTGCGCGCTCGGTACTTGCCCAACTTCTGACTCGAGCTCGACAGAAGAGCGCCGATAGCCAGAACGACCATCACGACAAGCAGGGCGGCCAGCGCGGGGCGATGAAGGATATCGATCATGAATGACTCCTAAGAGGACTTTCGCTCGCGAAAGTACGTCGAAGTTGCGGGACCACGCGCCTGCACTTTCGCGCGCGAAAGTGGGTACCAGATGGACGATGTGATACACGCGCCTGCGAAGTTTATTCGTGGAGCGTCACCATCGAGATGACGGCGTTGACCAGGGTACTGAACTGGTTGGTGTCGCCGCCCGTGAACTCGGGCGTTACGATGTAGGTACCGGCGACCGACACGCTCGGCGTGTTCGTGATCTTCAGTTTTCCCTGCAGGCCGATCAAGCGGTCGACGTCCTCCTTGAGGACAGGCAGGTTGTCTTCGACCAGGCGGCCCATGGGTACCGGAATACCGGCCGCTTTGCCGATCCGTTCAATGCCAATCCAGTTCCGTGTCGACAACCCCATTTCCTGCACGCCGCGCAGCGAGGCCTCGACAAAATTGTTGACGTAGCGCGGGTAGAAACGCTGGACGGCCGCGAAGGCGAATGCATACGGCAGCCCGTCGGCTTTATTCACGACCGGTGTGAAGGCGAACTGCTTATCCTGCGGCAGCGTGTTCGCAAGATTCAAAAAGAAGGGCAAGTACTGCTTGGAGAAGCTGCAGGACGGCGAGAAAAACGCGCGCACGCGAAATTCATCGCCTTCTACGGTTTTGACCTGCAGGTAAGGTCGGAGCTGGTCGGCCGCGCCGGCACCGGCCGGCGGCGCCGCGTGTACGGAAAAGGTCAAGCCGAGTGCGATCGTGGCAAATAATCGTTTCATCACTTGAACATCCTCTTGAAGACATCGTCGAGTGTTGCTGCACTGTTCAGTTCTCTCTCCGCGATGTAGGTATCGATGCCGAGAGCGACTTCCTGATAGGTCAAGCCAAAGCGACGTGCCAGTTCGGTACGCAACGGCGGCGTCGCGCCGGCCGGGCGGTTCGTTTCCAGCTTCGTCCGGCAATCGCTGAGCTTTGCGGTCCCCTGCTCCACCGCACGCAGCCCGGCCATGACCAGGGTTTCGTACTGGAGTTGACGCGACCCCAGGCGATACATGGCATCGGGATCGAACCTGTCGCCGCGGATGACCTGGCTAATGGGATAGTCGATCTCGACAGCTTCGATGAGGGCCGTCTTGCCGACCCGCGTCTGCGATGTTGTTTCGCTCAGCGGCCGTGCAAGTTCGAGCCCGTTGTCTTCAAGCCAGGATCGTTCGTAGACGCCCAGCTCGCGCGGCGCTGGCTCCGACTCGAATTTATAGATCAGGCGCTGGGCCATGATCAGCTTCAGCGATTCGGCCAGGCGCACAGCGTCGCGCGTCCGGTCGGGTAACAAGTCCAGCGCGCGTGAGGCTGCATCCGTGGCGCCGTTCGCGTGGAGGGTCGATAACACCAGGTGGCCGGTGGAGGCCGCGCTCAACGCAACGTCCATGGTCTCGACGTCACGGATCTCGCCGATGAGGATGATGTCGGGATCCTGCCGCAACGCCGAACGAAGCGCCTTCGCAAACGTCACCTCGCCGCGCACGGCGATCTGCTTGATCGGGCCCGGACCACGCAACCGGTATTCAACCGGATGTTCGATGGTCACGATCGAGTTCTGGCCATTGATCAGATAACGCAACATGGCGTTCAACAAGGTCGACTTGCCCGAACCGGTCGGCCCTGTTGCAAGGATGAGTCCGCTAGGCTCGCAAATCAGACGCCGAATCAATGCCTCAAGCGCATATGGCAGACGCAGCTGCTCGAGCGTCGGGGCGGTTTGCTGGTTGATGAGACGGCTGGTGAAGCTCCAACCATCGAAAGTCTTCGCATATTCGACCCGGACGTCGATGTCGTAGGGCTGCTCGCCGGTGGTCGGCAGACCCTGCTCCCTCACCCACCACGCGGGAAAGGACAGCGAAAAGCGCGTCGACATCAAATCAGGCGTGCTGCCGCCCTGGGGCGTATTCGTCAAGTCGAACATCTTGGCCCGGAAATGCTTGCCGTTGTTGTCGCCGTCGTAGCGGAAATTCACCATCCCCACCGGAGTGCGGATGCCGAACTCAACAGCGAGCCCCTGCCAGTCGTGGCCAGAGATGTGCACATCGGAAGCGCCGGTGGCAACGGCGTAGGCGAATGCACGAAGCAGCACCGTCTCCACAGTGCGGTTCGAGCCTGTCGTGATGGGCATCATCGCCAGGCGCTCGTCTTCGCTCAGACGATTGCCAAACAGTTCAGGGTACTCGGGTAGGGTGAATTCGATCATGGGGTCGACCGTCTCGGTGGGAGGAAGCGTTGCTATAACTGCATGACGATCGTACGCATCGGTCTAAAAAAAGTCAATTTAAATTAAGTTTTTTGGGGTTATCAAGCGTATAATTCTTAATATGGATTGACTTTTTTGGACGCGAAGATGCCTACCGTAAACCTTCCAAGACGTAGCTCCAGTGGCGGCGTGCTCGTTGTTGGTCTGCTGTATTCGCTTCTCGTTGGAGGCCCGTTGCCGGTTGCAGCCCAACAGCAAGTGAGCAACACATCGCAGCCGGGCGTCACTCCCGAGGTGCAGTGGAACCGTGACCTGCTTCGCTCTGGCCGGGTTGAACAGATTGCCGGGTCGATGAGACAGGGAAACAAGGCGGCCGCGCAAGCCGCCGACGATTCCTTGATCGGCCGCGCCAGGGCCGCCCTGCCCTCGTTGGACCAGCTGGGCGCTTCGCTGAAATTCGACGGGACCTATGTGTCCGTTTCGCCGCATGGTCCGGAGGTGATTGCCCTGATTCGCCAAGTGCCAATGCACAAGGGCAAAGACCGCAACGATATTCTCGCTAAACTCCTGAACTTCACCCGGCAGGGTGTGCCCGAGGCCTTGACCTTCAGCGGCTTTGTGTACGAGTACGGCTTGTTCGGCGCTCCACGCGACTTCGCACTTGCACGCTCCCATTACGAGGCGGCGGCGGCCAGAAACTATCAGCCGGCGATCTTCAATCTCGCGAACATGGCCTATTTCGGCAGAGGTCAGCCGAGCAATCCTGAGCTGGCGCGTGACCTGGTTCACCGTGCGGTGTCAATCGGCAGCGAAGCGTCCAGCCGGGTGTGTGGTCTTGCCACTTTCATCGACTATCGGAACGGTGATCGCGATGCAGCCACAAGGGTAGGAAAGACTTGCTATTCGGCGCTCGCGAACATCCCGAACGCGGCATACAACAACCAGCTGCCATTGGACCGTCGCATCAAGCTGCTTCGCGATTCGATCGCGACCGGTGCGCCTGACGGTTATCGGTGGCTCGAAGAGATCACGCAACGCGCCGGCCCGGACAAGGCTCAACTCTACTGCAAGTACCGACTTGTCAACCACCTCCGGACGGCTCCCGGCTCTCTCGACATCAAGGCGCTTGCGCGTACCTGCTACGACACCAGCACCGCGGGGGCGGATCGCAAGAGCACCGACAACGTGGTGCAGGGAATCACGTCGTTCGTGCTTGCGGAAACGCGCGCGCTCGACCAGTTGCGTCGCAACGACCGATTTCACCATGCCTGGAGCGTACCGTATCTGCCGTTCGCGCAGTCGGACGCCGATCTCTACGCAACCGTCATGAAGGACGCCAAATGAAGCGGTCTCTCGCTCTATCGTTGGCGGTTACGCTGCACGTAGCCGCGCACGCGCAAATGTCTCCCGACAGCCCCCTGGTGCAAGCCCTGCGCAACGGCCGCGCCAGCACCGCGCTGCCCGAATCCCGGGGTGCGCAACTGGTCGCCCAGAAAATCCAGCAGCAAACCAAAAGTCAGGGCGATGTCACGGTAGCGTTCGTTCGCATCTCGCGTTTCTCGTCGCAACCCCGATGCGGCCGGGTCGGCTACGCACTCTTCCAGGCTTCCAGCAATACCTATTGGCCGCAGTTCGGCGGCCAGATGAATGTGTGCGACGACGGGACGCCCCCGCTGCGCTCGTGCAAGGGATCTACCGCACTGGTTGCGGCAGAATCCCAGTGCAGTGACGGAACGTTCCCGGTCGACACTCCCGAGATCAAGGCAGCGATCGCCAAAGCGGTCGAGGGCGGCAGCATGACGGGGGAACAGTTCAAGGCGCAGTTCGCCCCTCGGCCCAAAAAAGGCGGGGTGACCAAATGAAGATGCTGCGCTTCGTCGCTGCGCTGTACATGGCGTGCGCGGCACATACCATGGCGACCGCACAGAATGCAGCGACCCTGTCCGACGGTAAGGCGTTCGCCGAATCGCTTGCCCCTCAGTCCGCGAGTCAGATCGTCAATCCATCCGGCGTCAACCCTGCAGCCTGGTCAGCTGGCTCGAGCGCGATACCGACGAGCATGCCGTCCGGCCTGGGCGCATTCTCGTCCCCGCTCACTAGCTCGCCGCTGTACAACATTTCGGGTGCCCTGGGTGCGCTCTCTAGCCTGGGCAACAACAAGATTCTCAACTGCAAAAACTACGTGCCCACCGGCGATCCGATCGCCGACCAGGAATGCGCGGCGGTGAAGTTCATGAACAAGGACTGCGTCCCGCTCAACAACTCGCAGCTCCAGGTCGTCGGCGCTACCGGCGTGGCGACAAACCCGGGCGTCAACTGCACGGACACCTACGGTGGCGGACTCTCGAATTTCGGTTACCAGAATGCGATCACTGCCAACGATTCTGTTTTCCACCTGACCCAGGGCGCACAGAACAATGCGTCTGCGGTCACACCGCAGAACTGCGTGTCGACGCCGATCATCACCAAACCGGCGCAGTACGAGACAAACCAATGCAACAAGACCGTCAGCACCGACGCTCACGTCTGCACGCAGGAACTGGCCGTCGCGATCACCACCAGCTATTCGCCGGCGACGCCGAACTACTCCTGTGCGGTGGGAACGCTGCAAGGGCAATACTGTGTGCGGACGACGACTAGCCCAGCGTCCGTATCGTACTGGTGTCCAGCCGGTACGCTGTCGGGCACGCTGTGTATGACCAGCAGCACCTCCCCCGCCTCGCTTTCCTATACATGCCCAAGCGGAGCCACGCTATCTGGAACCACGTGTACGGGTCAGGCTTCGGTACCGGCCAATACGACGTATTCGTGCTCGCAGGGCACGCTCAACGGCGACCAATGTGTCAGTTCCTACAGTGGGACGATCACCTATACCTGCTGGCCGGGGTCGGTATCGGTTGGGAACAACACCTGTCAATTTGGGTCAGGCTCGCCGGTGCCTGGTGCGTCTTGCAACTACATGGGTTCCATCATCGGCTATATCTGCACGGGGCCGGCGACGGGGACGACATCTTGCCCAAATGGCGGCACCGTGTCGGGCACCAGCTGCGTCACCACCACGACCGCGACCATCAATTACCAGTGCACCCAAGGCACCCTCTCCGGTTCTAACTGCATCATCGATGCAAATGGCCCTGCCACGCCGGTGTACAGCTGCTCGTCCGGGACGCTGTCGGGTACCGACTGCGTGTCGAGTGATAGCACGCCTGCCGTTCCCAATTACCACTGCCCGACTGGGCAGACCCTGAACGGCGCCTTGTGCGAATCGTCGACCACAAGTAATGCGGCACTCAGCTATTCCTGCCCGGGTGGCACGACTCCGATAGGCAACCAATGCAAGAACGTACTTGTGCAAACGCACTGGATCGACAATTGCCTGCCGTACGAACAAAGCGCGGGCGTACCGCTGGGAGCCCCGAAATGATCCGGAAAATCGCTGCCGCTGTCGCCGCGGCTTGTGCTATCCAAGCGCCGGCATGGGCCGAGTCTTATCCAGCGGGCGCCTGCAGCCTGGTGCCCGGTTCGCAGACCTGCATTGACTCGACGCCATGCAAAACCCTTACGGACGGCCAGCTGGTTTGCCTGGCCGGAGCTCCGGCACCCACCGGTGCAGTCTCAATCCCGCAGGCATGCTGGAAATACTCGTACCAGTACGCGTGCGACAACCCGACGCCAACGAATTCTTGCACACCCTACGAGAACAACCCGGCCTGTTCGGTCGTCGGCAGCGTCTGCACCGATCATAAGGCGGAAACAGGGGAATGCACGGCCTGGAACTTCACGTACAAGTGCATGACGCACCCGGCCGAGACAAGCGCGCAGGTCCAGTGCTCGGGCAATCTCTTCGACACAAGTTCCAAGACTACTCCGGCAAACCAGAACAACACGTTCGTGAAGGCAGCTCTGGCAATGGAAATCGCGCGTGAGACGCAGGTCTACGCCGAGCCGAACAAGACCGTCTTCAACGGTGTCGCCGAGTCATGCACGAAGGGATATTTCGGCCTGCGCAATTGCTGCACTGGGACACCGGGCGCGACCTCCAATCGTGGCTTCATGCAGAAAATGGCTGGGAACGCGGCATTCAGTGTGGCGAAGTACGCAGGCGAAAAGCTTGTCGACACGGCGTCGCCCTACGTTTTCGACGCAATGTACCAGAACGTCGAATATTTCTCGACGGGCTTGCTGCTGTCGGTCCAGAACGCGGAAAACGTCGTGCTGCAGGACGCCGGCACAGGCTTTGGGCAGGCGATCGGAACAAACTTCGCTTCGCAAGGCATGACGTTAAGCGCATATGGCTTCACGTACGGTACCGGGACTCTCGATATGGCGACGGCCTTACCGGGGACGATGGATCTCTCCGGGACTTTTGGCTTCTCTGCCGGCGAAGGCTTTGTCACCTTCAACCCCTACGTCTTCGCTGCCCAATTGGCCCTGCAGTACCTGATGTCGCTCGCACAATGCAGCGAAGAAGAAAACATCTTCCAGATGCACAAAGGCGCGAACCTGACCGTATTCGTGCGGGAAGAGTGCAGCAAGAAGGTGTTATTCAGCTGCGTCGAGCGCAGGCAGCATTATTGCTCGTTCAACTCCGTCCTCGCCAAGATCATCAATACGCAAGGTAAGTCGCACATGGGCATGAACATCGAAGACTGCTCGGGCCTCACGCCGGAACAGGTCAGCCAGCTGGACTTCACCCGGATCGATTTCAGCGAATTCACTGGCAAGTTACTGGAGGAGGCCCAGGCTAACCTTCCAACGAACATCAAGGGCAACTACACCCCGGTCATCCAGAACACGAACCAGGGCGCATTGCAGAACCCCGGCAACGGCCTCGCTTACCCGCCTGGCGCCGCTCCAGTTGCTCCACCGACCAACCCGTAATCTAACGAAAGGTGCATGATGAAGGTCTTCGATTCCTCCCCGAACATCACGCTCGAGCGGCCGCGCCGTCGACGTACCATCCTGGCAATCACGGCCGTTGCAGCGATTCTCGTCGCCCTCGTTGTCGCGTACTTCCACCAGCGTAGCGCCTATTCGGCCCAGCTCGAGCAGCTGCGAGGCGAGCTGACTACAGCGCAGGGAAATGTCAAATCGCTCCAGGGAGAAGTGGCCGGCTTGAAAGAAAAGCTTGACGCTTCAAGCTCGAGCATTAACAGTTGCACAAGTAGTCTCGCGTCTGAAACGTCAAAGGTTGCCGCGTTCGCAAAGCAGGCGGCAGCTTGCGAAGTGATCCGTACCAAACTCAACCTGAAAGGCTGACTATGCGCGCTCTTGCTTTCCTGGTCGCCGGTGTCCTACCGGTCGCCGCCCTCGCCGCTCCCGCCCATTTCGATGTCGGCGACACCCATGTCATCGTGGTCCGGCCGATCGACAACTGGGACCCCAACAAGACCACTGCGGAATATTCCCTGGATGGTCTGCGATCCAAGAATTTCGGCTTCCAATACATCGATGCCGCCGGCACGAAGGTCGTTCCGAGCTCGGGAGGACTGTTCCGCGGGAAGCGTTCGACTCCGCTGTCGGACGAGGTATTCAAGATCATGGCCGGCAGCGGCTTTGGCAACAAGGGTTCCCACGTCTATTTCGTCAGCGGCCCGGTCAAGCTTGAACCGGGCCAAATGGCCGACTTCGTCCGGGCACAAAACCAGTACTTTCGCGCGTCCGTAATTAAGGACGGCGATCCGGCCACCCTCGCGTCGCGCGTCACCGCCAAAAAGGCCGTGAACGTGCTTGCAACAGCTGCGGTCGCGAAATTCGGCGTGGACAAGTTCGGCGTCGACGCGGTTAACCTCTCCCAGTACAGCACGCTGTATTCGGACATCGCAAAACTGACGGGCGGGGCAAGTAGCGCCTTGCTTCCGCTACCCCTGCCCGAGTTCGACTACGCCGGATATTCAGAAATCGAGATTCGGCGCGTGACGGACAACGCGGGGCATGTCGGCGAGATCGTGATCGCCTATCGCAATCCGAAAACGCCGGCCAGCGAACAGGGCGCCCTGGCACAAGCCATCGCGGCGGCCGGCGGCGTCGGGACCACGGTCGAGGAAGTGGAAACGACGCGTGCCAAGAGTTACCAGCAGCGGCTGGCGATCTGGGCCGAATGCCAGGCGGCGACGGCCTGCGCCCAACAGTAACTTTCGCGCGCGAAAGTGAGAATAACCATGGACGACGAATCCCGAAAATTTCAGCGCCTGACGCAACGCGGCGCGCGTGCCCTGAACTGGGCGGCCTTCATCATCCTCTTCATCTTCATCGGCATCGCAATCATCAACTGAGGAGCAGACATGCTGCGCATCCACGACCAGCTGTTCGAAATGTCCGATCCGGCCCTTACCGCTGCACTGGCATCGGTCTACGGGACCAAGGTTCGTCCCTTCTGCGACTGCCGGCCTGGCGGTGTCGAGATGTATATCGCCAGGGTCACGGGTAAATTCGCCGTCAAACGCATGCCGAACACAGGCCCTGACCACGCGCCACATTGCGATTCCTACGAGCCGCCGGCCGAGTTGTCGGGGCTTGGCCAGCTGATGGGTAATGCGATCGACGAAAACGCGGACGAGGGCCTGACCACGCTGAAGCTGGGCTTCTCCCTGACCAAGGTAGCGGGAAAAGCTGCGCCCTCCCCCGGCACGTCTGAAAAGGACAGCGTTAAGACCGATGGCAACAAGCTGACCTTGCGGGGCACATTGCATTACCTTTGGGAGCAGGCCGGCTTCAATCGCTGGTCGCCGGCGATGGAAGGAAAGCGACATTGGCCCGTCATCCGCAAGTACCTGCTGCTGGCGGCCGAGAACAAGATGACAAAGGGCAGCGCGTTGGTCGAGCGGCTTTACATTCCCGAACCGTTCGACAAGGACAAGAAGGCCGAGATCGCGCAACGGCGCATGGCTCGCATGGCGAAGGCGGCAGCACCTCTAAAGGAAACACGGCAGCTGATGATCGTGATCGGCGAGGTGGCCGAAATCGGCACGGCACGATATGGATTCAAGATCCGCTTCAAGCATGTGCCGGATTGCGACTTCATGATGAACGAGGATATCCATAAGCGCCTGCAGAAGCGCTTTGCGACCGAGATCGAGCTGTGGAGCTCAAACGGCGATAATGGCGTTCACCTCATGGCGATCGCCACCGTCGGAGTCGGCCATACAGGCGTACCGTCGTTCGAGGAGATCGCCCTGATGGTCGTGTCGCCAGGCTGGGTGCCGTTCGAAAACCAGTTCGAACTGATGTTGCTCGGCATGCTGGGCGATAAGAAGCGGCGTTACGTGAAGGGCCTCCGGTACAACCTGGCGTCGACCAGTCCTCTGGCCGCAGCCGTCCTGTCGGACACCGAACCGCAGCCGACCGCCGTGTATATCGTGCCGCCTGGCGCCAGTGACACCTACCGCGAGGAGATGGACAAGCTGATCGAGGGCAGCAAGCTGCCGTCGGTGAAGTGGGAACTCGATTCCGGCGAGATGCCCGCCTTCCCGCCGGCGGCGCCGCCAAAACCGTATCGGAAGCAGACCCCGCTTCCCGCAATGGAAAGCGAGGCTTGAATGAGGCACGCCAGCCTTCTGCAGTGGTCCCCTTATTCCATTGGCGGCCTTGGTCTTTTTGACGACATCGACCCGTCAGCGCAGGCGCTGAGCGAGGCGCCTGTAGTCTCGCTCAGCGCCGGCGAAACTCTAGAACCGTCGCGATCCGGGGAGCCACTCCTGATCATACCAATCCAAGGCACCCTGGTGGTAAGCAACGGCGAAACCACGGCGTCCTTCGAACGGGGCGCGCTCGTCGGTGTCTCCGAGGTATTGCTGGGTATGGCCAGCGCCGCCAGCGTACGCGCCGACACCGACGCGGTGCTACTGCTCATAGACCGTAGCCGCCTCGACCGACTGGTCGAGCTATCCGCACACTTCTCACATGTCCTCGCCAGGGTACTGCTTGGATGCCATCCGGGCCGGGAGGCTGGCCTGGAGCGTGCCGGCGCAGACTGCCCTTCCCTCGACGACGTCGTCCCTGCAGACATTGGATGCGTCGTGCTCGTCAGGATGATCAACCGTGAGGCGATGAGC
>Ga0308164_10001289_pt1 | contig 30274 bp, 24 predicted proteins | sample PhyTR2_FD_201031 | JGI IMG/M metagenome (GOLD analysis project Ga0308164, IMG submission 201031) | Phyllosphere microbial communities from UC Gill Tract Community Farm, Albany, California, United States - DLSLT.R2 | ecosystem: Host-associated > Plants > Phyllosphere > Unclassified | place: USA... | reverse complement strand
AGATCCTGGTACGCCGGAAGCCAATGCACCCAGAAGGCTTTTGTCTGTCACCGGATTTCCTTTTCCATCAAGGTACATATCCCGCGAAGCTTTACCTGGTGCCTTTTCGCGGTAGTCCAATGCGTCAGACTCGCCCATTTTCCCCCTGTAAACCATAAATCCCCCACCCCCGATGTTACCAGCGTTTGGATAAACTACCGCGAGTGCAAACTGAACAGCTACAGCCGCATCTACTGCATTACCGCCTGCTTTCATTACTGAAACTCCAACCTGCGACGCCTCTGGATGGGCACATACAACCGCAGCATGTTTATATTTTTGAGTTTCCTGGCCCACAACCAGGTTAGGACTAAACAACCCGGCAGAAGCGGCAAATAATATAGGTGCGAGCAGAAGCGTCTTTTTTCTCATGTTTTAGTTATTGAATTTTTAAATCTAATGGATTTAAACCATTATTAAAAGAAACCAACTGGCAATAGGGCAAAAAAAAACCGGATCTGAAACAGACCCGGAAAGGTAATAATAGTTAATAGTTAGTATTTTGTGGTATTATTTTTTTTCTGGTTTATCCAGAATCTGCGAAGTTTTAAGGTATACTTTTCCACCTTTTTTGTTCACATAGTATTTACGGTTTTTTCCATCGATATACACATCAGTTCCATCTGGTGCCATCTTCCCTTTATAGGTTTTATCAGCAATTTTAGACGTGCCTTTTACAGCCACTTCTGCAGTTTTATGTCCTACATTGGTTGCGGTTTTGTCTATCTTCTGACCAACCGTTTTTTTCTCCTGTGCCTGCGACGACAGGGAAACAGTACTAACTAAAGCCAGGGTTAATAAACCCAATACATATTTCGTTTTCATTGCTATCAATTTTCTATATTAACAAACCAACATATGTATTGTTTTAATTTAAGTTTGATGTTAAACGCTCCATTTCGGCCTGTGGGGGATGCTGCTCATAAAGGATTGCATATACCGCGTTACAGATCGGCATTTCTACCTTATATTTACGATTGATAATATGCATACAACTTGCAGCATAATACCCTTCGGCAATCATATTCATCTCCAGCTGTGCTGACTTCACCGTATAACCCTTGCCAATCATATTGCCAAAAGTACGGTTGCGGCTAAACTGAGAATAGGCGGTCACCAGCAAATCGCCCAGATAGGCAGACTCCTTAATGTCTCTCTCAATTGGATGGACTGCATCAACAAATCTCTTCATTTCGCGTACCGCGTTTGAAATCAGTACGGCCTGAAAATTATCACCATAACCAATACCGTGACAAATACCGCTGGCTACCGCATAAATATTCTTTAAAACTGCTGCATACTCGGTCCCGAAGATATCATCAGAAATAATTGTTTTCAGGTACCTGGTGTTCAATAACGCTGAAAAGGCGAGTGCACTTTCTGTCCGGATGGAAGCAATAGTAAGATAGGATAACTTTTCAAAAGCTACTTCCTCTGCGTGGCAGGGCCCGCTGATTACCAGAATATCTTCAAGTGGTACAGCAAACTTATCATGCATAAATTCACCAATAATTTGATTTTCATCGGGAACGATCCCTTTAATGGCCGAGACAATTTTTTTGCCTGAAAGCATTTCTGGTGTAACATCTTTCAGTGTTTCCTTTAAAAAAGCAGCAGGAACATTCAGAATAATATATTCTGCTGCAGCTATTATTTCGGCAATCCCTGATGAAATATGACCGGAAGGAATATTGATCTCCACAGAGCTCAGGTATTTGGGATTGTGTTTATATTCCTTCAGGTAAGCAATAGATTTAACATCACGCAACCACCAGTAAATTTCTTTTTCAACACGGTTATCAGATAGCATTTTTATCACTGCCGTAGCCCAACTACCCCCACCTATCACTGCAACTTTTGGTATCATCCTTTATAAATAAAAAATCCCGGTTTAATGTTTTAAACCGGGACAAATTACTTATTTTATTGGTAAGGCCTGCCTTACTTTTTATCAGGATCGGCAAAGAGCTGATCTTTAGTAGTTTTCTCCACTTTCATACCGTCTTTTAATTTATTCTGAATGGCTGCGTACGGGCCGCTTACCACTTCTGTTCCGGCTTTAATGCCTTTTTTGATCTGGATATATTGGTCGTTCTGTATTCCAGTTACCACCTCCACCTGTTTTACTTTACCATCAGCGTAAGTGTAAACGTATTGCTTAATGGTTTTATCATTCAGTTTCGACTTTTGCTTATCGGTATTTGCATCATTACCCTGTGTTTCCTTTTCATCTTTAGCACCTTTTGTAAAAACCGATTGTATTGGTACAGAAAGGCCCTGAACTGATGAGCTTTCAATATCAACCGTGGCAGAAAGCCCTGGTCTGAAAGGCGAAGGAAGTCCCTTGGCACCACCTTTAACACCGCTGTATGATCCTGCGTCAATACGTACCTTCACAACAAAGTTTGTCACCTGATCTGTACTTGCAGCAGCTGTTGCGGTGGTTCCCACGTCCTTCGAAGAACTGGCAATTTCGGTAACCACACCTTTAAATTTCTTGTCCTCAAATGCATCAACTTCTATTACCGCACTATCCCCAACATTCACCCGGTTGATATCGTTCTCGTTTACATCCACATTCACTTCCATGGAACTCAGGTTGGAAATCCTCATGATCTCTGTTCCTGCGAACTGGGCAGTACCAAGGATCCTGTCGCCAAGTTCTACCGAAAGCTTTGATATTACACCGTCTACCGGCGCGAAAATTGTCGCTTTAGCCAGGTTAGCACTTGCTTCCTGAACATTTGCGCCAGATTGCTCCAGATTAAACTTAGCGGCAATCAGGGACTGTTTAGCACTTTCCAAGTTGGTGTTGGCAGTTACAAAAGCAGCTTTGGCCGCATCAAATTCTGCAACGGAAATCACTTTCTTTTTGAACAATTCAACATTTCTCTTATAGATACCTGCTTCATTAGCGTAGGTACCCTCAGATTGTTTCAAAAGCTGGGCGGCAGATGCAACACTTGCTTTTTGCGAACTGTAGGATGCGCTTGCCCTGTCAAAACCCGAGCGTAACACGTCTGGTCTTACTTTAAACAACAGCTGTCCTTTTTTCACAATGTCTCCTTCTTTTACCAACAACTCTACCACCTCTCCCGAAACCTCAGAGCTTAATTTAACTTCCGTTTCAGGCTGCACCTTACCACTGGCGGTAACAGTTTCAATAATCCTGCGGTCCGCGGCCTTTTCTACAGTCACCTTCTCAATTTTTTCGCCACCGATCAAACCTGCCAGTTTTGCTCCAATCAGTAGTACGACGAGCACGCCTACAGTGATGAGTATGTGTTTCAATTTCATTGTTTTATTGTATTTGTCTGGGTTAAATATTAAAAAGTGATCTGTCTGCCCAGGTAATAGTCTATTACCTTTGACCTGAACAGCAGGTCGTATTTGGCTTGTATAAAATCTGTTTCTGCTTTATTTCTATTTGTTCTTGAAGTATTGTAATCTAATGAATTTACCAAACCAACATTGTAACGTTGTTCGATTACATTGAAGGCATCTTTCTGTGCGTTAAAGGTATTTAGCGTAGAACTGTAGCGACTGTCAGCAGCACGAAGATCGGCAATTGCCTGTGCGATTACTTTATTCAGGTTGTTTTTGGCAAGGCTTTCCTGAAGTTTAAAATCCTCATAATTAATTCGTGCCCTTTTCACGCCGGATCTCGCTTGTAATCCATTGAATATCGGAATTTGAAGGCTTAATCCTATACCTTGATTAAATCTTGAACTAATCTGATCAAAGAAATGCATATTTTCACTTTGTGCTGCAAGCAAGTAGGAATAAGAAGAGCCCAGATTAGCACCAAAAGAAATTCTCGGGCTCAACGCACCTTTTGCTACGTTAATACCTTTCTCAGCAGCTTGCCTGTTCAACGCAGCCAGTTTAATATCCGGAAAGATAGACAGGGCTGAGTTATAAACCTCATTGACATTATAATTTTTCTGTGCCATGGCAATATCCTGAACAGTCGGTGCTACAACTGTATAGTTGTTATCATCTGCGCGCATCTCCATCAATTGTGAAAGTGTGAGATAAGAAATGGTCAGTTGGTTTTGTGCGTTAGTGACATTCAATTCGGCCGTAGCAGCCTGTGCTTTTGCCTGCGATACATCAGCAACAGTCTTATTTCCGGCATCCAGCAATGCTTTTTCTCTTTCTTCAGTCTGTTGTGCAACAATTAGTTGTTCCTTAGACGCCTTTAATAACTCGACATTAAATACCACCTGAAAATATGCAGTGACAACGTTTAGGATCAGGTCGTTTTTTACCTTATCCAGATTGCTATTACCTGCGTCTAAAAGGATCTTATTTTGACGGATCTGATTGATTTTCGTTAAACCACCAAAAAGGTCTACTGACGTGTTGAGGCTACCACTGCCCTGATAGAACTTCTGGTTTACTACCTGGAACGTAGTACTGTTCAAACCACGGCCAAAACTGAGACTGTTATCTGCACTTGCATTTAGTGTTGGATAAAGTGCAGCTTTTGATTGCTGCAAATCCACCGCGGAAGAATTGACACTCAGAACTGCCCTTTTGATATTCAGGTTATTCTGCAGCATCCTCTCAATAGCTTGCTGTATGGTTAATGTTTCCTGCGCTTGTGCAGACAAAGAGAATCCCAGACCCAGGAACCCGATGGCAGCCGCGCTTCTTAATTTAGACAGTAAACTATTGTTAGTAAACATTTTCATAATTCTAATTTCACAATATTAATAAACAACTTAATCATTTTGTAATTTTCACCTGCTACTATCTGATATTTATTACATTTGACGATGTACCTGGTTAAATCACCCCTTTTATTAAAATGGTATTATCCATCATTAGTCTGGAACAAAAGCCGCACGGAAAAGGTCATTTATTTAACCTTTGACGATGGACCTATACCCGTTGTTACAGACTTCGTTCTAAATACTTTAAAGACCTTCAATTGTAAAGCAACGTTCTTTTGTATCGGTGATAATATCAATAAGTATCCTGACATATTTGACAAGGTTAAAAAGGATGGACATGCCATAGGAAACCATACTTTCAACCACCTAAAAGGCTGGAAAACAAAGGATAAAGAATACATTCAAAACTTCCGGCAATGCCAGGAGCTTACCCGTTCCAACCTATTCAGACCTCCCTACGGAAGAATCAAAAAATCTCAGGTCACACATCTCAAAACGATAAATTCCGAACTTCAGATTATCATGTGGGATGTACTTAGCGGAGATTTTGACACCAAACTCTCACCGGAAAAGTGCTACCAGAACGTGATCAGAAATACTGAAAACGGTTCTATCATTGTATTTCATGACAGTCTCAAAGCATTCGACAGGCTCAAAATTGCTTTACCCGCTACTATAAAATATCTGTCTGACCAGGGATACCAATTCCATTCGCTTTAGTTTTTTTGCTGCTGATACGAAGTTCAGGCCAGAAATAATAAGCCTGAGTAAACCCTCTTCATCAGCTCTTTATTACAATTTACCTTGTCCGCGATGTTCATTAACGAACTATATTGTTCATTATCGGACATCGCAATGTATCCTAACAAAAAATAAAAGCGGACATATTATTTAGAACATGTATAAATAATATAATGATATACATATGATGCCCTTAGCCTGTTTTTTTTTGTAAATTCGCTAGAAATTAATTCTAATATATTACCTTTTAACACATATTATCAATGGCTTTTGATATTGAAATGATCAAAAAGGTGTATGCAAACTTTGGCCCCCGTATAGAGGCGGCACGTAAACTAGTAGGCAGACCTTTAACACTCTCAGAAAAAATCTTATACACCCACCTTTGGGACGAAAAAGCAAATACCTCTTTTATCCGGGGTACTGATTATGTAGATTTTGCACCTGACCGTGTTGCTATGCAAGATGCGACAGCTCAAATGGCTTTGTTGCAGTTCATGCAGGCTGGAAGGCCTAAAGTTGCTGTTCCTTCAACTGTACACTGTGATCACCTGATCACTGCAAAGTACGGCGCAGAACAGGATTTACCTGCAGCAAATACTGAGAGTAAAGAAGTTTTCGATTTTCTTGCTTCGGTATCAAATAAATATGGTATTGGCTTTTGGAAACCAGGAGCAGGCATTATCCACCAGGTAGTATTGGAAAACTATGCTTTTCCAGGTGGAATGATGATCGGTACCGACTCTCACACGGTTAACGCCGGTGGTTTAGGTATGGTTGCGATTGGAGTTGGTGGTGCTGATGCATGCGACGTAATGGCAGGATTACCATGGGAGCTTAAATTCCCTAAATTAATCGGAGTAAAACTAACCGGAAAATTAAACGGCTGGACTTCCGCAAAAGACGTGATCTTAAAAGTAGCAGGTATCCTTACAGTAAAAGGTGGTACCGGTGCTATTGTTGAATATTTTGGCGAAGGTGCTACAAGCATGAGCTGTACTGGTAAAGGTACCATCTGTAATATGGGTGCTGAAATTGGTGCAACTACTTCTACATTTGGTTACGATGAAAGCATGGAGCGTTACCTTCGTGCAACAAACCGTGCTGATGTCGCTGATGCTGCCAATGAAATTAAAGAACATTTAACTGGTGATGCTGAAGTTTATGCTGAGCCTGATAAATTCTTTGACCAGGTAATTGAAATTGACCTGTCAACTCTTGAACCATATCTGAACGGCCCTTTCACACCGGATTTGGCTACACCGATTTCAAAAATGAAAGAAGTGGCAGCTGCAAACGGATGGCCAATGAAAATTGATGTAGGACTGATCGGTTCTTGCACCAACTCTTCTTACGAAGATATATCAAGGGCAGTAAGTGTAGCAAAACAAGTTGCTGAAAAAGGACTGACTGCTAAAGCTGAATACTGTATCAACCCTGGATCTGAGCAAATCCGCTTCACAATTGAGCGTGATGGCTTCCTGGATGTGTTTAAACAAATTGGTGCAAAAGTATTTACTAACGCTTGCGGACCTTGTATTGGAATGTGGGACAGGGTAGGTTCTGAGAAACAAGAGAAAAACACTATTGTACACTCTTTCAACCGTAACTTTGCGAAACGTGCGGATGGTAACCCTAATACATTTGCCTTTGTAGGTTCTCCGGAACTGGTAACGGCTTTAGCTATTGCAGGTGATCTAAGCTTCAATCCACTTACAGATACATTGACTAACGCAAATGGCGAACAGGTTAAACTTGACGAACCAACAGGCGATGAACTGCCAACAAGAGGTTTTGCTGTTGATGACGCAGGTTATCAGGAGCCGGCAGCTGACGGTAGTGGGGTAGTTGTTGCAGTTTCTCCATCTTCTAACAGGTTGCAGTTGCTTGATCCTTTTACTCCATGGGAAGGCACAGACCTTAAAGGATTGAAATTACTGATCAAAGCAAAAGGAAAATGTACAACTGACCATATCTCAATGGCTGGCCCATGGTTAAAATTCCGTGGTCACCTTGATAATATCTCTAATAACATGCTGATCGGTGCTGTCAACTATTTCAATGACAAAACTGATGATGTTAAAAATGATTTAACAGGAGAATACGGACCAGTACCGGCTACGCAGCGTGCATACAAAGCGGCAGGTCTTGGATCTATCGTTGTAGGTGATGAAAATTACGGTGAAGGTTCTTCACGTGAGCATGCGGCAATGGAGCCACGTCACCTTGGTGTTCGTGCAGTATTGGTAAAATCATTTGCCCGTATCCACGAAACCAACCTTAAAAAACAAGGTATGTTAGGATTAACCTTCGCTAATAAAGAAGATTATGATAAAATCCTTGAAGATGATGTAATCGATATCGTTGGCTTAACAACTTTTGCTCCTAACGTGCCATTAACTATTGTGTTAAACCACATTGATGGGTCAGTTGAAGAGTTCCCTGTTAACCACAGCTACAATGCACAACAAATCGAATGGTTTAAAGCCGGTGGTGCGTTGAATATTATCCGCAGACAGGTAGTAGCTTAAACCTAGCTCAATCTATATCAAAAAGCTCCCGTAAATTACGGGAGCTTTTTTTATGTCTATTTTTTTAGAAAGTCCTGCCACCAGTAGCCCGACGACTTAATAATGCGCTGCTGGGTTTTGAAATCATTATAGATCAATCCAAACCTTGCATTGTACCCTTCTGCCCATTCAAAGTTATCCATAAGCGTCCAGGCCATATACCCTGTGATATTCATTCCGTCTGACTTTGCCCTCAGCATTGCTGCCAGGTAAAGCTCAAAATATTCAATCCTTTCTTTATCATCTACCGCCCCCTCCACAAGCTTATCATGGTAGGCAGCACCATTTTCTGTAATTACGAGGTTCTTGATCTTCGGATAAGAGGCAAACTGTTTAATAATATTGTAGAAACTGTCCGCATTGATTTCCCATCCCATTGCTGTATGCGGCTTTTTCCTGCTTTTGGCTTTTACCTCCCAGGCCTGAAGCACTGGTATAAACGCATTATATTTGATAGTCAGCGGAAAATAATTTTGTATGCCGATAAAATCAAAATCAAAAGTCAGACGTTCGGTATGCCTCCAGGTGGAATGTGAAATTGCGAATTTTTCCATCACCTCCCAATCTTCACCTGGGTATCCCATGCCCAGTGCAGGCTCAATAAACAATCTGTTCATGAGGCAATCAACACGCGAAGCCGCCAGAATATCATTCTCGCTCTGTGTATAAGGTATAATTTCCGCACAGGAATAAGTAGTACCAATATTTGCATTCGCCACCTCCGCGCGAAGGATCCGCCCACCATCCGCCTGGGCAATTGCAGTATGGTGCACCGCAGAGAAAAAGTTTGTAAGCCCCGTTTTACCAGGCGCATGTATACCGAGCATGTAGCCCAGAGAGGTAAATCCGAATGGCTCATTCAATACCATCCAGTTTTTCACCTTGTCGCCATAGGTTTTTGCACATAAGGTGACGAAAGCATTAAAAGCAGTATTGATACCAAAAGCTGTCCATCCTCCCTCTTCTTCCAGCGCTTCAGGAAGGTCCCAGTGATACAGCGTAACATAGGGAATTAAGCCCTGTTCCAGGCATTCGTCTAAAACATTATGGTAAAACCTGATGCCTTCTTCATTTACCAGGCCCTCTCCAGAGGGAAGTATCCTGGGCCAGGATATCGAAAACCTGAACACTGAAAAGCCCAGCAATTTCACCAGGGCGATATCTTCATTGTACCGGTGATAGAAATCGCAGGCCATTGCCGGGTGATGTCCCTTTTTAATCTTGCCCGATCGTTTAGAGAAGGTATCCCAAATTGAGGGACCTTTGCCATACATATCAGCGGCACCTTCAATCTGCGCTGCTGCCGTAGCTACTCCCCAGGAAAAATCCTTACCGAAATCGGATGCTTTGATCATATATGATAACTAAATGGCAAGTTGGGAATTCTAGTGTTAACTCCCTGTTAACCTGCAATAAAATACTTAATTTAATTCTTCAGCATTAAAACTCAACCCTATTTCTTTCAAGAGCAATGCCGCATTAAATGTTTTGCAGGCACCGTATTTAAGTTTATAATCGAAGTTCATCTCCCCTTCTGCCAATTGAATATCAAAATGATAATTCCGCAGCGTATCGGGGTATTCAGCAATCATTTCCGATAACTGCAAGTCATGCGTGGCAAACAAAGTTGGGGTATGGTCTTTAATCATCTCCTGTATAAAAACCTTGGACCCAAGGTATTTATCTTTACTGTTAGTACCTCTTAACATTTCATCAATTAATACCAAGGGCTGCTGCAAGCGCTTTACCCCTTCCAGAATCATTTTTAGACGGTTTAGTTCGGCCTTGAATGTTGAAGTCTGATCATTCAGCGAATCCTTGATACGCATATAGGTAAGGATTTCAAAAACAGAAGTTTTCATACCCGCAGCACATACCGGGGCACCCGAAAATGCAAGTACCATATTAATCCCAACTGTGCGTAGGAACGTACTTTTACCAGCCATGTTAGAACCTGTTACAATGTCTACCGTAGGCGTTCGGTCAAACTTGTAATCATTGATAACACGTTTTGACTGCCTGATCAGCGGATGGCCCAGCCCGGTCACTTCAAGGCAAAAGCTATCAGAAACAACCGGATAATTCCATTCTGGCTCATTATGGGCCAGCGTGGCAAATGAAATCAATTCTTCAAACTGACAAACCGTATACAGCCCTTTAATCAATTGCGAAGAAGACCTTTTGTGCCATTGATCGAGTTTTATGGAACATTTCAAATCCCATAACAGAAATGCATTAAATATTGGCCCCAGGAAAATGTTCAGTCTCACATCAAAAGAACGGATAATGCCAGAAAGATCTTTGATCTGTTTACTAACCTCCGTATCCGCTCCCCCGCCATCAAAGAACTGCCGTATATAATTACTTTCCCATTTCACATCCTCCGTCCACTTGACGGAACCCGATATTGCATTAAGCAGGTTTGAGCTGCCACTAAATCCATAATAAATATCTACGATATGCTTCTGATTAAAAAATATGACTGCCAGGTTGAAAATCAGGAAGAGTCCCATAAATGACCATACAATTCCCCCATACACAGACCCCAATACCAGAAATAAGATAGACAATACCGGAACCACCGATGTATATAGACGAAGGAGCCTACCTTCTGTAAATTTCAGCTGTTCCGGCAAGTGATGCTCAAGTTTATCTGCAATGACCTGGAACTGCCCTGGCTCATGACCACGCAGGCCTGCCCTGAAATGAAAAGTGTCATCAATATGGTTACGCAGCTCCGCAATAGCTTCCTGGCGTCCGGCCACATCTGCAACAGGAGTAGGTTTACCCAGGCGATCTGCAATCAGGTTCATTCCCATTGTAGTATTGGAGCGGTTAATCAACGCATACAAAGAAGCAGGGCCATAAATGTCCAGATCGGATGAATACGGATGCGATTCGTCGGCGAAAGCACTTCCATCTCCATAGCTCTGACGGCCTGTAGTAATCAGTTCCACCTCGTTTTGATAAACAAACAGCAGTTTTTCCACATAACTAACATTATTTTGAACACTCACCTGTTTTTTAAGCAATGCCATAAACGCCAGGACCGGCAGGCACATTAAACCACCTATAGGCCAGTAGTAACCAAATTTTATAATGACCGCAACAAAAACCACCTCAATCAAAAACATCCCTAAACGGAAATATGCTATCTGATTAAGGCTCTTTTTCAGCTTCAGTAGAAGCGATTTCTGAATTTCTACATTATTTTGATAGTCCTTTAAAATACTATCTTTCGATTTTACCATATCTTTGAAAATGTTCCCTTAATTATACGATCAACATCATTGCCCGCATTTTTACGTAAGTCCAGAAACAAATATATACAAATGAATTTACCGGAGCTTTAAACACTGGAATTTCAAAATGAAACCGTGATTGGTCCAAATTTATAAACTCAAATGAAAATCAACTTACTTGTAGTTGGGAAAACTGAAGACAAATATCTCATTGAAGGGATAGAAAAGTACCTGAGCAGGCTGAAACATTATATTGGCTTCACAATGGTGGTAATTCCTGACGTGAAAAACACCAAGAACCTGACCGAGGCCCAGCAAAAATCAAGGGAAGCGGAATTGATATTAAAACAAATCAGCAATACTGATACGGTGATCCTCATGGATGAGAAAGGGAAAAAATATACTTCTGTTCAATTTTCAGATTACCTGAACAAACAGATGATAGGAAGTGTTCAACAACTGACATTCATTATTGGTGGCCCATATGGATTTGATGAAAGCGTATATAAAAGGGCAAATGGAAGTATCTCGCTCTCGGATATGACATTTTCACACCAGATGGTCCGCTTGTTTTTTGTGGAGCAACTTTACAGGGCATTCAGTATTTTAAAAGGGGAACCATATCATCACCAGTAAAATCATCCATTTTATGGAAAATTTTATTTTATGCATCTTATAAAAAGAAAGGACATTTATGGAAACACCAGGTTTAAAAAAACGTGAATATAAATTTAGAAGTAATCCCCGGGCACAACGCCGGAACTTAAGGATTGCAATTATCATATCTATAATTGCATATTTACTGATCTGGTTCTATTTGTAAGGGGATAACCAGAAATAAAAAAACCGGATGATCTCTCATCCGGTTTTTTTATTATAAAGAAGTATTAAACTCCTTTTTTACTTGTCATACTTGCTTTCTTAGCAGGTTGCGCAGTTTTACTTGGCGCTTTAGCATTAGCAGGTTTAGGCGTAGCCTTTACAACTTTTTTATCAGCTTTCTCTTCTGGTTTCGTACCATCGGCAGCAACTTCTGCTCCCGGGGCATCTTCAGAAAATAAAGGAAGATCCTTCAATAGATGGTACCAGGTTACAATTTTCTTCATATCTGAAGCATAAACTTTTTCCTGATCATGTGAAGGGGCAACTTCAAGGAATAATTTCTTCAATACTCCTGCATCAGCCTTTGCATCCGGAACTTGTCCCTCTACAGCTGCAAGATTCGCTAAAACATCAATCAGTTTTAAGTCCTCATCCTCACCATAAATGGTAATATCTTCCAGCGAAGCAAGTTTGGTTGTCGCAATATTAGTTACAATTTTAACTTTTTGAGCATCTAAGCCCTCCAGTACATACCCTGCCTTATTTTGTCCTACAAGTTTAAATAAACCTGGTCTGCCAGAAACGGCTACAATTCCTCTTAAATTCATATAATTAATCTGCTAACACTTCAATGCTTAAAATTCTGTCTCCTTGTTTGATATCATCAACAATGTCAACATTCTCAACTACCTTACCAAAGACAGTGTGATTTCTATCTAAATGTGCAGTATTGGCTCTGCTGTGGCAAATAAAGAATTGTGATCCACCTGTATTTCTTCCGGCATGTGCCATAGATAAAACACCACGGTCATGGTATTGGTTCTCACCTGTTAATTCACAATCAATTTTATAACCAGGGCCACCTGTACCAGCCAAATGCGCTTTTGCAGGATCTTTAGAGTTCGGACATCCGCCTTGAACCATGAAATTTGGAATAACACGGTGAAAAGAGATACCATCATAGAATCCTTCACCAGCCAATTTCTTGAAATTTGCAACAGTATTCGGTGCATCATTGTCGTAAAACTCGACAGTCATGTCCCCTTTTTCAGTTTTTATTATCGCTTTACTCATGTTCTTTTTTTTCTAACTGACAAATTTAGTAAATTGTAACGACTAGATGAACTAAATTCGTATTCAGTTGTCCATTATGATTTTAAAAGCCCGATGAAACCAATCCTTATTCTAGCCGCAGTTCTTCTTTTTAGCCTGACCGCACGCGCCTCGTCTATCCTGATCAACATGGATGAGGACCAGAAAAACCATCTCAAAGCATATGGGATTGCCTATTGGAGTATTAAACAAAATGCAGAGGTAAGCTGGCTGCTCAATTACCGTGGAGGAAGTTTTCTCATCAGCTATAATAAAGCTGTAGAAGATGAATGTAAAGCACGTGGCGTATCTTACAGTGTACTGGCTGATGGCAAGGTGACCGGAATATTAAACGAAATTAACGATCCCGGCGTCAACATGGAAATGGTAAAATTGGAGAAAGCGCCTAAAATCGCCGTTTATTCACCAAAAAGCAAACTTCCCTGGGATGACGCAGTAACACTTGTACTTACCTATGCAGAGATCCCCTACGACATCGTTTACGATGATGAAGTATTAAAAGATAAATTGAGCGGGTACGATTGGCTGCATTTACACCATGAAGATTTTACAGGGCAATATGGAAGGTTCTGGAGCAATTTTAGAAATGCCTCCTGGTACCGTGACGATGTGCAAACACAGGAAGCTACAGCAAAAAGAAATGGCTTTGCCAAAGTTTCGGCCATGAAACTCGCCGTGGCTACAAGGATGCGTGAATTTTGCGCTGGTGGGGGCTTCCTTTTTGCGATGTGTTCCGCAACAGATAGTTTTGATATTGCGCTTAGCGCCGATGGCGTAGATATCTGTGCCAGTATGTATGATGGGGATGCAGAAGATCCTGCTGCCCAGTCTAAGCTCAAATTCGAAAAAACCTTCGCTTTCACAAACTTCAGACTTGACCAGAACCCTGGAAGTTATGAGTTTTCGGACATTGATGTAACTCAAACCAGGACACTGACACAGCAGAACGATTATTTTACCCTGTTCGATTTTTCTGCAAAATCAGATCTTGTCCCAACCATGCTAACCCAAAACCACGACCGTGTAATCAGAGGTTTTATGGGACAAACTACGGCCTTCAGGAAGTCGCTGCTCAAACCCAGCATCACTGTTTTGGGAGAAAATAAGGGTGCCATGGAAGTGAGATACTTACACGGTGAAATTGGAAAAGGACAGTTTACTTTTTACGGCGGACATGATCCCGAAGATTACCAGCACGCTGTGGGTGATCCGCCTACCGACCTTAATCTGCATCCAAATTCTGCAGGCTACCGTCTTATTTTAAACAATGTACTATTCCCTGCAGCCAAGAAAAAGCCACAAAAAACTTAATTGCTTAATCGTAGAAATTCCAGCTTACACCAATTTTAAACATCTTATCAGACATAGGATATTTATATACTGTATAATAACCCTGAGAGCCTAATCCCTGGTTGGCATATTCATATTTCAGAAAGATATTTGCCTTCCTTAAACTTGCCCTGATCCAGAAATCTACCACCGGGGTGGTAGCAAATTTTACTTCCCTGCCAATATAGAACTGGCTTACTGCCGGGTTGTAAGCATAATTTGCGTACTTGGTATTATAACGTACGTCAAATCCAACATTTGTTTTCAGCACTTTGAAAACCGTCTGATCTACATAAAAACTGTTAAAAGTATAAAACTCCGGCGCTGGCATTACAGATTGATTGCTCGTTTTCTGGTAGACGATATAACTTTCCAGGTTAAACTTACCATAGCTGAATTTCTTTCCTACAGTAATCTTTAACACATTAATCGAACCGTTCTCCTGCAACGGGGTAATGGCGGTTGAATCAGTTGTTGGGTCAAGTTGCTTAAAATATAGATAACCATTTACGCGGTAATATTCAGCGCCCGCGTCCAAACGGAGCTTATCATTGATATATTTAAAAGAGAAATTGACGGTTTTTGTCCGGTTGAATGAAGTAATGGAACTCTGCCCGAATTTGGCGGCATTTTCCGGCTCCGAATCATCATTTAACCAATGGTAATGGTTTCCATAATAATTGGTGTAGATTTCTGCGGGGGTTTTGTTCTGAAGGTAGGCACCCAAGACTATACGTCCTACGTTTTTACTCACCAGCACATTACTTTTTGCTTCATACATAAAATCGCCGGCCTGTGCCCCCTGAAAGATCTGCTGAACGTCCAGATTAAAATCTACCCTGTTACTAAACCGATATCCTGCGGCGCCCAAAAGGGTTACATTCTGGAATGCTTTGGTATGCTCGTAAAAGTTGGTTTTGTCTGCACGACCAACTACCTGTGAATAGTCGTAAAAATCATGTCTTATCCCCGCATCAATTTTGAGCTCATTTTTAATCACAGAACTGGATTTTCCACGCAGAAAAAAACTGTAAATAAATTCATTCTGGATATGTTGAACCGAGGTACTGTCGTTAGTGTATACAAGGTCGTTTTCCTCGCTTGCAGCAGGAAGGACAGTATGGTCGTCGGCCTCATTTTTTTGAAAAGCATAAGAATCCTTATCATATCTTAAACTGTAGGTGATCTTATTGGTAGGCAACACTTTTTTGGTAATTTCCTGATCCAGTGTATCAATACGTCCTACAAAATAAGTCTGCTTTACTAAAAATGTATTTTTCCTGTAGATCTGCCTGGAGTTGGTCAGCCTGACCTGCTGGGCTCCCCTGTCAATTGATAGCTCCCCGGGTTCAAAGATTGAACCATTGGTAATCGACCCGTTTTCGTATGCCTTCATGGTATTGAAGATGGCATTTGCAAACAATGTATAACGTTTGTTTGGCGAAGTATACCAGGTAAACAGCGTTCCGTTAAGCACATCACCCCGTTGGCGCAGGTAAAGACCATTTGCACCTATCCGGTTATAACTTGCCCCGATGTTCCAGTTTTTCTTAACATTCTGGGAATGAGTTACCTTAAAAATCTGCTCAGCATCACCACTGTATTGTCCTGCATAATACAGATTAGTAAAAGGCGTACGCGCCTGATAATAAATAATATCATCATGTCCAAGTGCATACCAGTCGAGCGAGTGGAAACCCGGATCAAATCCAATTGCTTTCGAGGGCTCAAAGAATAACTCTTTCGCCGCCAGGCCAATATTACCAGTATTCATTGTAGGCCTTCTTGGCTGAACAATCGGACTAAAATTCTGCATCCCCCTCAGACTGGTATCCAGCGCTAATGTCTGGATGCTGTCTTTAGTCAGCCTCAGTGTAGTGTACCTCACAAATCTGGAGGTAAAAATCACTGAGTCCTTACCATTTTCAAGTTTATCCCTCAATGAATCCAATTCTTTATTTTCGTTCACTGTTGTCTTCAGATCCTGAGCAACAGCCCGCTGTACCCCGGCCGAGATGCAGATAAGAAAAAATAAAACAATTGTTTTATACATTATAGTTGAGAAATTAACTGGCTTAATATTTTTGTCATTTTCGGCTCAGCTGCTCTTGCAGTGGCCAGTATTTCTTCTAAACTCACAGGCAGCAAAATCTCAGGGAACCCTTCATCCGTTAATACGGATATTGCAAAAACGGGTATACTCATATGGTTTGCTACAATCACCTCCGGTACGGTACTCATTCCTACTGCGTCGCCGCCAATAATTCTTAAATAACGGTATTCCGCTTTGGTTTCCAGATTTGGTCCGGTTACCGAAACATAAACACCCTGGTGGCAGGTTATTCCTTCTTCAGCAGCAATCTTGAGCGCATTGGTAATTAGTCCCTGATGGTAAGGCTGACTCATATCCGGGAAGCGTGGCCCAAGATCATTATCATTGATACCGCGAAGCGGGCTTTCTGGCTGAAGATTGATATGGTCGTTGATTACCATAAGGTCGCCTTTTTTAAAAGCAGGGTTTAACGATCCTGCGGCGTTGGAAACAAACAGATATTCTATACCAAGTGCTTTCATTACCCTGATAGGAAAGGTAATTTGCTGCATCGAATACCCTTCATAATAATGAAGTCTTCCCTGCATAGCTACTACTTTTTTGCCTTTCAGCGTACCAAAAATCAATTTACCAGAGTGGAATTCAAGTGTTGAAATAGGAAAATTGGGGATATTAGAATACATCAGGCTAAATTCCACTTCAATTTCTGATACCAAACCGCCCAGACCGGTTCCAAGCACTATACCAATTTCAGGCTGGAAATTATTGTTCTTTTTCTTTATATATTCGACGGTTTCGCGCAGTATCTGAAACATATTTTATTATTTTTTGATCAAAGGTATTTTTTCGTTCTGCGTCGATAGCTATCGTGATTGGCAGATAAAATACGGGTAAATTTAACAGTAATTCTTTGAATGTAACATCAAATAAACGTTGCGCATCCTTTTCTGTTGTGATAATGATTTTTTCTTTCGATGGATGCTGCACAAACGCCTCAACCAATTTAATTAAATTTTGCCTGCTGAAGGCATGGTGATCGGGATAATCGTAATGTATAATCGTTTTGCTATACTGCTCCAGCTCAATCAGAAGTGGCTTTGGATTGGCTATTCCTGTCAGTAAAAATATGGTTTTGTTGTTAGGAATGTCAGCACCGGATACTTCGTTGCTGAACAAAGCTTTGAAGTTTCCATAATTAATAGATGAAAAGAAAACCCTCTCCAGGCTTTGCTGATCAAACCTTTTTGTGCAAAGCTGTCTGTCGGTAGTGCCCAATCCGGCGGGAGATTTTGTCACCATTAAAACGTCCGCCCTGTGATAGCCCCAAAATGGCTCTCTCATATTTCCAGCCGGCAATACGAACTGCTTTTCCTGCAGTTTTTGAAACTCAAATAATAAAATACTAAATCCCGGTTTTACACGCCTGTGCTGGAAAGCGTCATCAAGGATTACCACATCATGGGCATCTTTTAACTGTTCGATACCATAAACACGGTCTTCACACACAGCGACTGTGATCCCCGGAAATTTATTGTAGAACTGCAAGGGTTCGTCGCCGATTGTCCTTGCGCTAGCATTTTGGTCTGCGTATAAAAAACCTTTAGTCTCGCGTCCATATCCCCTGCTCAAAATTGCCACGCGGTAATCGCCAAGCAGATTTACCAGGTATTCAGTTACCGGACTTTTCCCAGAACCTCCAACAACGAGGTTGCCCACGCATATCACCGGAATATCAAATTCTACCGACCGGAAAATGCCCCAATCATAAAATTTGTTTCTCAATATGACTATTACGGCATAAATGAAAGAGAATGGCAGTAACAGGAGTCGTAGGTATTTTATCATACTTTAGCCTCAAAAATAACAAATATTTATGTGCTGAATTGGCAGTGTAGGCAAAATATCATATAAAGCCCCGGATTCAACTGCAATAAAATAAAAAACTATCTTTGCACAAAAAACTATAATATATCATGCTCAAAGGATTTTTTAACGTACCCACCCCGGTGAATGAACCTATTTTTGGTTATGCTCCCGGCAGTAAAGAACGTGAACTACTAGAAGCTGCTTTAGCTGAAGCACGCGCTAAAGTAGGCGACATCCCTATGTACATAGGGGGAAAACCGGTTCATACCGACAAGAAAGGAAAAGTTACTCCACCGCACGATCACCAGCATATTCTAGCGCAATACAGTATAGGTAACAAAACACATGTTCAACAAGCTATTGACGCTGCATTGGCGGCGAAATCAAAATGGGAAAACCTGGCCTGGGAACAACGTGCATCGATCTTTCTTAAAATGGCCGACCTTATTTCTGGTCCATACCGTTATAAATTAAATGCAGCCACTATGCTTGGCCAGTCTAAGAATGCTTATCAGGCAGAAATTGATGCAGCATGTGAACTGATTGACTTTTTGCGTTTCAACGTAAATTACATGTCAGAAATCTATAAGCAGCAACCTCCGGTTTCTCCTAAGGGAGTATGGAACAGGGTTGAGCAACGTCCGCTGGAAGGATTTGTATTTGCACTAACGCCTTTCAATTTTACAGCTATAGCTGCCAACTTACCTGCTTCGGCGGCATTAATGGGAAATGTTGTTGTTTGGAAACCAGCAGACACACAAGTGTATGCAGCTAATCTGTTGATGGAGATTTTCAAAGAAGCTGGTCTACCAGATGGGGTAATTAACCTGATCTATGCAGATGGTCCTGAAACAGGCGAAGTGATCTTCAACAGTCCTGATTTTGCTGGTATCCATTTTACAGGCTCTACAGCAGTGTTTCAGAATATCTGGAAAACCATAGGAACCAATATCCATAAATATAAAACATATCCGCGTATCGTTGGCGAAACTGGTGGTAAGGATTTTATCCTTGTACATGGTTCGGCAGATGCTGAAGTTTCAAGTACCGCAATCCTTCGCGGGGCATTTGAATACCAGGGACAGAAATGTTCCGCTGCTTCAAGAACATATATAGCAAAAAGCCTTTGGCCACAAATCAAAGAACTGATGCTTCGTGACCTTGCTACTTTCAAAATGGGCGGCACAGAAGACTTCAGCAATTTTATCAATGCCGTAATCGATGAACGCTCATTCGATAAACTTTCAAAATATATCGATCAGGCTAAAGCTGATGATGGTGTGGAAATTATTGCAGGTGGCAACTACGACAAATCTAAAGGTTACTTTATCGAACCTACCGTGCTGGTAGTTGAAGACCCTAAGTACACCACAATGTGTGAGGAATTATTTGGACCTGTGTTAACAGTATTTGTATATGACGACGAGATGTTTGATGAAATTCTTGAAGTAATTGACACAACCTCTATCTATGCGTTAACAGGTGCGGTAATTGCACAAGACAGATATGCTATTGAACAGGCTACAGTTGCTTTACGCAATGCGGCAGGTAATTTTTATATCAACGATAAATGTACAGGAGCCGTGGTTGGTCAGCAACCGTTCGGCGGCGCAAGAGGATCAGGTACCAATGATAAAGCTGGTTCTATGATCAACTTATTACGTTGGGCATCACCGCGGACAATCAAAGAATCTTTTGACCCGCCTAAAGATTACCGCTATCCGTTTTTAGGATAAGGAACTTAATAATAAAAAAGGGGTACTGTTTTCTAAGCAGTACCCCTTTTTTATTATGGGTTATTGGTAAGATTAAAATGCCATTTAGCGTTCTGCACCTTTTGGCACGCCAGAAGCCTCTTTGTTCGTAGCTTGGTTTAGGATACTCCACACTAGCACCACAGATATAGCACTATGACTACACTAAAAATGGTCATATTAGTGGAGTCATAGCGCAAGTTCGACGCTATTATAGAGCAGTTGCCTACAACAAACTACGGCCAAAACCCGACGCTGACTCTCTGTTTTAACAAAGCCCCTATGCTTAACACTCGATTAACATAGGTAGTTAATACTTCTTTTTATATTGTGAACACGGTATATTAATCTAATCATGATAACTTTGGCTCGCGCCAGTTTGATTCGTTAACTATACCGGCCGCTATTGAATTTTATTTCACAAGTAATAAGGGTATTACTTTTAGCGTGTTCTAAGTATATGATGAAACAAATAGCACCATTGCAAGTCTAAAACCGAGTTGAAACAAAAAACAAAGAATTTTTCCTACCTGTATATAAATCTTCCTTCATGATATTAAAACGTTACCTATCTCTATTCTTTTTTTTATGCCTGTTTTCCCAGGCCTTCGCACAGCAAAAATTTACCATTAGCGGAACTATCAGGGATGCTGCAACCGGCGAAACCCTGATTGGGGCTACAGTTAAAATACAGAATGCCACCCAATCTTTTGGCACCTCCTGTAATGCCTATGGTTTTTATTCCCTGACCGCCAATACCGGCGATTACGATATGATTGTAAGTTATACAGGTTACCAGTCGTACACCAAAAAGATCACGCTTACTTCCTCTCTAAAAATAAATGTAGAGCTGGGTGGAAACAAAGGCGATCTGAATGAAGTGGTGATCACTTCGAAAAACAGGAAAAACGAAAATGTAAAAAGCCCTCAGATGGGACTTGATAAGCTTGATATGAAGTCGCTTGACAACCTGCCCGTGCTGTTTGGTGAAAAAGATGTGCTGAAAACCATTCAATTGCTTCCAGGTGTGAAATCTGGCGGTGAGGGAAATACCGGCTTTTTTGTAAGGGGTGGGGCGGCCGATCAGAACCTGATCTTATTGGATGAGGCGGTGGTATATAACTCGTCGCATTTGCTTGGCTTTTTCTCCACCTTTAATGGTGATGCAATTAAAGATGTAAGTCTTTACAAAGGCGGCATGCCTGCCCAGTATGGTGGCCGTTTATCATCCGTGCTTGATGTGAAAATGCAGGACGGAAACAATAAAGAATTTTCTGCCGAAGGCGGAATTGGTTTGATTGCCTCCCGTATAAAGGTAGAAGGGCCGATTGTAAAAGATAAGGGATCATTTATGATCAGCGCGAGAAGAACGTATATTGATCTTTTGTTAAAGGCCTCCCCTGATTCTTCACTGAAGGGCAATACGCTAAACTTCTATGATATCAACGCCAAAGCAAACTATAAGTTTGATGATAAAAATACTTTGTTTTTATCCGGCTATTTCGGTCAGGATAATATTGGTATCAAGGACCTTTTTGCCAACGATTGGGGAAATACTACTGCCACCCTTCGTTTAAATCATGTGTTCAATGACAAGCTATTTTCAAATACTTCAGTTATCTACAACAAATACCACTATGCTGTTGAACTTCTGGACGCGAATAACAATGCACGCGTAACCTCCATGATAAGAGACTATAATGTGAAAGAAGATTTGCAATATTATAGTAATAAACATATAATCAGGTTTGGCGTACAGGCTATACATCACCGCATTGCACCCTCAGACATTACTACCACGGGCAATTCAAGCTTTAACCCCTTAGCTGTAGAAAACAGGTACGGGCTCGAGCTTGCAGGCTATGTTTCGGATGAATGGGCACTTACCGATAAATTCAATATCCTGTATGGAGTGCGACTAAGTGGTTTCTCTTTGCTGGGCCCTGGCACGTTTAATACGTATGACAGTGCCGGTGAAATTACCTCAGCATCAACCACCGGAAGTGGCAAGTTTGTGAAGACTTACATTTATCCTGAACCCCGATTCTCGGCTAGCTACAGCATTACGGACGAAACTTCAATCAAAGCTTCTTATAACCGGAACACACAGAATATCCATATTCTTACCAATGCCAATACCGGATCACCTACCGATCAGTACGTGATGAGCAGCAACAACATTAAGCCAGAACTGGCAGATCAGGTAGCAATGGGATATTTCAGAAATAGTAAGGATAACTCCTTCCAGTTTTCTGGAGAAGTTTATTACAAACGGCTGCAGAACCAAATCGATTACAGAGATGGTGCCGATTTGATTGCCAATTCAACAGTAGAATCAGAACTACTGTATGGTACTGGTCGCGCCTATGGATTAGAGCTGTACGCGAAAAAAACAAAAGGCAAACTGACTGGCTGGATCAGCTACACCTTATCAAAAACTGAGCGCAAGATTGAAGGAATCAACAACGGCGACTATTACAATGCAAAGCAGGACAGGACACATGACCTGGCGCTGGTGGGAATCTATAACTTTAATCCGCGATGGACTTTCTCTGCCAATTACATTTATAGCACCGGAAATGCTGTAACGTACCCAGCGGGGAAATACAATATTGGTGGATTAACTAACTATTATTATACAAACCGTAACGCAAACAGGATGCCTTACACGGCCAGGCTTGACCTAAGTGCTACCTTAAAAGCTAAGGAAACCAAAAAATACCAGTCGAGCTGGAGCTTTGGTGTATACAACGCGCTGAACCGAAAAAATCCTTATTCTATAACTTTTAGGGATAAAAAGAACGACCCGACGCAAACTGAAGCAGTTCAAACCAGCCTTTTTGGTATAATCCCATCTGTTACCTATAATTTTAAATTTTAATCGCCATGCATAAATATAAAGTAATATCGAAATATAACGTCTTGCAAAAATCTAATTGTTTGTTGAAATCTAATGCCTTGTTGAAACGGCTCACTTATACCTTTCTGTCGCTAAGCCTATTGCTGACATTTGCATCTTGCGAAAAGGTAATTGATGTGAAGCTAAATACCTCTGCCAATCAATTGGTGATTGAAGGCATGATTACCGATCAGCTGGGCGTTCAAACGATTACTCTAAGTGAATCGGTTCCTTATACAAATAGTAATACTTACCCAGCAGTGACTGGTGCACAGGTGCTGGTAACGGATGACAATAATCAGTCGTGGACATTTACTGAAACCAAACCCGGCACCTATACTTTCAATTCGTTAAAAGCAGAGCCCGGTCGTAAGTACACAATGAAGGTAGTTACTAATAACACAACCTACAATGCGTCTTCAACTATGCCATCAGCGGTGGCACTGGATTCACTCACTACAAAGATCATCACCTTCGGTGGGGACGATCTTAAGGTGGTAGAAGCACATTATCAGGATCCTGCGGATCAGGTAAACCAGTACAGAATGGTCCTGAAAGTAAATGGGGTACAAATTAAAGCCGTTTTTGCTGAGAATGACCGTCTCACCAACGGTAATAATGTCACCAGTACGCTCTTCTATGATGACGATGCTAACGAAGAGTTAAAAACAGGAGACGTAGCCGAAGTGGAATTGCAATGTATAGATAAGGACGTATTTACTTACTGGTACACCTTGAGCCAGCAAACGCAGAATGGTCCGGGTGGTGGTGTAACGCCAGGAAATCCGCCTTCAAATATCAGTAACGGCGCGCTTGGATATTTCAGTGTAAATACTACAGAAAAGAAAAGCTTTACCGTGAAATAAATCGCCTGCAATTGATAAAATACAGCTACTTATAGAGGCATCCGTCATTCTGCGGATGCCTTTTGTATTTAACTTTGTCCGTGCTAAGCTTATTCTGTAGCTAAACAATTCATTTTCTGTTTCGCTTTGGCCAACAACGGCTCCGCGGAATTTTGGGTAATTTCCTGACAATTGATCTTATTAACATAGCCTGCTTCTGTGCTTACTACACTAACATAATTTGTTTTGCCCTCTACTACAGTAAATTTTAACGGAGCGGATTGTTTACCATTTGACAATCCGCCACCTTTAATAGTAATGGTATGGTCTCCAACGCTGAGGTCGTGTACAGAATACGATTTGTTTTTTTGCTTACAGATTAACTTACCATCAACATAGAACTGATAATTTACAGCCAGACCGGCGTAACCTGTTACCCGGATCAGATAAACCTTTCCAGTTTTTGTTTGTGATTGTGCGCTGTATGAACCTGTCAATAAAAACGCTAATAGTGCAAGTAACTTAAATGCTTTCATAATTTTTACTTTTGATTAGATATTTGAAATTAATAAATTGCAGGGGAAATTGAAATTAAATCTAGCGTTTATAGTCTGTAGCCCACAGAAAAACGCGCGAAAGGGTAGATCTCGGCCACATTCTCAAATCCTCTGAAAAAGCCGTTTAGAGAATATTGTCCAATACCGGCAGCCAATGAAAACCTTGAATTGAAATATCCCCTTAGGTCTGCTGAGAGAGTATTTAAAATGTAAGAGGATGGATTACCATTTATGGTTTGAAATCTGCTGCCGCGATAGTTAAACTCTGTTTCAAACCGCTTATTGAAGTTTATTTTACCTGCGGCTACCACTTGTATCCCAGCACAATAATCATAGTTGCGTCCCTCTCCATAAAAAAGGTATTTATCCGGCACGGCGCCGAGGGCTATTACACCGCTACCAATTTCGCTGGTAAACTGCACTTTCGCATCCGGGTTCCAGTTAGACATCAATTTGAAAGCGAAACTTTGCCCCCCGTACTGGAAGGCGTTATTTTTGATGAAATCGTAATTCATTGTAATCGTATAAAGGTGCCGGGCGCGGCCGTCGTTCTCCATTGGCCAGGTTTTTAATGCTCCGCTCACCTGGACGTTGTTCACATAGGTTGAATCTCCGCCGCCCAATTCAATCACTGCAGAAAAATATTCAAACGGGACGTTTGATTCCTCAAATTTCTCTCCATACAATAAACCCAAACGCACATAAAGTTCTTCTTTACCCCTCAATGTTGATTGATAGGTTTTAACGTTAAAATGCCTGGATCCTATGTTTAAATTGGCGGTTAACTTGTGGGTTGTATCTACCCGGCCATGCACCCTGCCCCATTCTCCATTGATTAACCGATTTACACCATTAATGGGATTTACCAGTAGACCAAATACCTCCTGCATCTGACGTTTGGCACCTCTTGCCCTATTATTCACAATTTTCCCGGCAATTCGGTGGGTCATTTCGCCTAAGGTGATGCCTCCAAGGCTTGTATTGATAAAATCGTTAGGTGCAAATTTGTTGGTTTCGGCAGCCACCTCCCAAATAAAACTACCGGTAAATGCTGCAGGCACGGATTGCCAGAAGCTATAACCATTGCTTCTGAAGGTATTGTAATATAAGTTACCATGATAAGGATGCCCAAACTGATTGGTCTTAAAACTATTGTCGTCCCATTCCCAGTTTTTAGGCTTGAGGTTCCTTTGGATACTGTTGATGTCCAGCTTAGCCCAATCTGCCTTGGTAACAAACTTATCATAACTCCAGGGTAAAAGCTGTACCACAAAAAGCTCAGTAGCCGCCCTGAGGAAATTCTTTTTTGGAACAAATACTGTATCGCTAGTACCTTGCGCCAGGCAGCGCAGGCCCAGGATCAATAAGGTCAGGGTAAGAGTGATTTGTCTGCCCATTAGTCAAATATTTTTTTGTAGCTATTACTGATAAACTTTGGGGCCTTTAACCGGAAACCAATAAAAACCTGAAGGAAGACGTCTACATTTTGGTTTTCTGCGGAGGTAAGTCCCTGAGCGTATTTGGCGGAGGTAGCAGTTAAATAACTACCTGCAAAAAAACGGTGGCTATTGTAACCAAACCCGAATTTACCATCCCATTGATAAATAGGGCCTTTTTGGCTAAAACTTAAAAACTCTGCATCGCTGCGCTGTTTTACCCGTGTATGGATATAACCAAAAGCGGGGGTAAAAGCACCAACCATATAAATCGCTCTGTTGAATACCAGTGTATACTGGTAACCGGCACCCAGCAAGGCCTGAATGTTATTTGATTTTTCGTTGACGCTGGCCTGGGGACTACGGTCGTCAATAATGTAGTATCTTAAAGATATTTTAGGTAAAAATGCCCCGGCGCTTTTGAGCTGTCTTTCTGTTTGGGACACCGCTGCCGCTAGAGATAACCGTTTATTGGTATTGTAACCTATGGACGCATTATAGCTGGTTACATGAAGATCTGGTATTTGTATATACGGGTCGCCCTCTTTCCAACCTGTGCGGAAGGTATTGGTGTTCGCTACGTAGTATCCTTTGGTTTTAGTATAGGCCAGGTCGCCAAACCACTGACGGTGGTTTAATGTTGTTCCCAGCGTAAAAAGCCTGGTTTTGCCTTTTTCATCGTCGTCATTATTGGTGATGGCGGAATGTGGAAGGTAGTCAAAATAAAAGGATATAAATTGATAACTGAAATATGTCCTGATCACTTCAAAAGTGTTTGGTTGTAATACAATATTGTAGCCAGCGGTCTTGGCTACAAGTGCTTCTGCAGTATTGGTTATGGATGGTTTAATCACAAACCAATCATCAAAGGTTTCTATATAGGTACTATCTGGACGGTACTTTGGCTTCTCTGTTTTTTGGGCAGATGCGCGCCCTGTGCAAACGATAGATAACAGCACCGATAAGAATAAACAACCTATGCTTTGTTTCAGTAAATAACGCATATAACCCGCTCTACAATAAAAAATACTATTTAGAATATATGCCAAACTTTTCTTTCCTCCCAGCTATCAAATATGGATAATAATCCTTTTGAAGGCAGAAAATCGACAATTGGTGCTCCACTTGGATTAGATGGATATTTAACTCCAGTATATTTTAACCTGTGAAACTTGCCCCCGCTTTGAACCAGCAGATCGCGCCAGCCTTTGGTGAAAGTGGAATCTACAATCACAGGATAACTGGCCACCGTGAATCTGGTATTTAGCCTTCCGGTATGATCAAGGAGCAGAAAAGTACAGCCGCCCGAACCACAGAAATATGGCCCGGTTAAGCCAACAAAAGTTTCGTTTTTACCATCTTTATTTAAGTCCGCAACCTGTAATTGAAACTGACGGCTCATCGTGTCTATAAGTCCTTTGTTCAGGTCCTCTTTGAGATAGGATTGCAAAAAAGAACGCACCTGCGCGATCTTTTCTTTATGCTGCGCATCGTATTTATCCGATTTGGTGTTATCAGTTTCTGTTTCCGAAGATTTTGCTGCCTCTGACGTATCAACTGACGGAGATGTACTAGCAGTACTGTTGGACTTGTTATTACCAGATTGACATTGTATCAACAAAGTAATTAGCAGAATGGCAGGTAAGAGGTAGAATTTTTGCATAAGAGGTAAATTTAGCCATGTCTTTAGTTTATATCATTGGCTCGGTGTAAATAAACGTCTTGCTGGGGATAAGGAATATTAAGTCCTTCCGCAGCAAAGGCAGTTTGTATGGCCATGATGAGATCGCTGCGCGTAGCAAAAGAATCTTTCATCTGGCGGGTCCAAAAATATATTTTCACATCAATTGAACTGTTACTGAACTGCTCATACTGTACCACTGGCGGTGGGTTATGAACGATCCTGTCATCTCGTTCAAGTATCCCCGTTAGGATCTCCTTCACCTTGTTTAAGTCAGAATCGTAGGCAACGCCAATCAAAATAGCCATCCGTTTATGGCTGCCCCCTAAAGTCCAGTTGGTTAAATGGGAACTAAGAAGGTCGCCATTAGGCATAATCAGGTCGGCCCCTTCCCAGGTAGAGATAACGCTGCTACGAAAACCGATCGATTTCATTGTGCCTCCTTGTCCTCCAATTTCAACAACATCACCAACGTTAACAGGTTTTTCGAAAGCTATGATCAGCCCGCTCACCAGGTTGTTTACAAGTGTTTGCAAGCCAAAACCAATACCTACGCCCAATGCACCGATGATAATAGTTAACCGGTCCATCGGGATGCCTGCCGCAGCAATGGCCAGAAATAAGCCTATGCCCAGGATGGAGATCCTGATGAGCAACAGCCAGCTTCCAACGCCGCGCTTGTTGTTGATATTGTTTTTGTCCGTGCTGATATGGCCATCCGATGCAAAGAAGGATACAATTTTGGATGTCATGACCGCTATCGCTACAATTAGCACAAATAGTAATAACTTATTGATACTAAATGTATAATCACCTACTGAATGCTCCCGTGTAAAAAAGTCCTGCAGTGGGCCGGCTATATAACTGAACCCCGCAAAATTGCGCCCGAACAGTATAACCCATCCTATCACCAAAGCCACATAAAAGAGAACCGGTGCCCGGTTACCCACCCGCTCAAAGTTGAGGTAAAACAGTTTTTTCTCCTGGCGGGTATATACATTAAAAGCAAGAAATAAACCTTCGTTGATGAGCCTCACTGTCCACAGAAAAAGTATTGCGATAACCACGTTTAAATATCCGCTCACCATCAAAGTTTTAGAGAGGTTATACCGCCCAAAGATGTTCGCCAGGACGGATCCAAACTCTATAAACGCCATCAGGGCGACTGAATAGATCATCCATTTTTCGCGAAGTTCACTTCTTCGGCCTTTCCACAGCACAAGCATCCCTATGACAAAGCCTGCTAACGAAATGCCCAACATAAACCAACGTTCGGTCCGGGATGCCTGAAGTATCAGATTATCAAAAGCAGAAATCAAAAACAAGCCCAACATGGTCAACCATACATTGTACCAGTAACGGTTGATATAATTGCGGAAAATAAAACTTAAACTAATGGCCGCAACAGTCCAGAACATCATATTGAGGATAAAGGGCGGTGATAAGAATATAAACTGGAAGATGTTAATCACCATGATCATTGCTGATAACAGCGGGTATCTAAGCACCAGCTGACCGTCAAAATCTTTATTGAGTAACTGCTTTTCAATATAAATTACTTTAAGTGATCGAAGGTAGATGTAAGATGTAATGACCAATAAAAGAATGGTTAGCAGCTTACCATTGTTGTTCCCAGTGAAAAATAATAAATTAAGCTCTCCCTTCGCTTTGGCCTGTTCCAAAATTTCTGAAAATGGCCTTGCATAACCTACTGACTCCCATATGTTGCCAAACTCGCGTTTAAACACTCCGAAGGCCATTTCTTTCTGATACAAATGCACTTCTTCAAGACCTGACTGGAGCTTGAGAACAATCAGATCTGCTCGGTTTAATAAAGCGCGGACATTGGTTGCAGCAACTTTAATTGAACTATCAATGGGATTGATCTGATATGCCATCACCAGCAGGTGTTGGAGATATTTGACAGTATTGGCAGAATCTTTAGGAAATTTGAATAAGACCGGATTATTACTCAATGAATCCAGTTGAAAACGAAAAGCGCTCAGGTTTTCATGATGCAGACCTAAGGTATTTCGTATTGTAAGGGTCTTGTTTAAAAGTTCATTAATAATATTGGCAGTAGAACTGAGGTTCCGGTTGGTTTGTGCCGTTCCCTTTTTCGTGAGCACCCCATCACTGGCGATAACGAAGTCTTTTTCCAAATCGGACAACTGTTTGGCGGTACCCAGAGTGTCTATCCCACTTTTTAGATAAAGAGTGGCTTTCTGTAAGGATTTCCTGATCACATCAAAAGCCCTGTCCTGTGCAATCTCTGCCATGTCCGTCTCTACATCGCCGGCACTTTCTTTCTTCATCTTGTTTGCGAAGGCGTCTATATTTTTGATAAAAGCAGAAAGACTATCACCCTGTTTTATCGTAACATGAGCAGAATCGCCTTTGGTCTGGGCCGACAAATTCTGGCAGCGAAAAAGTATAACACTCGTAAAAATTGAAAAAATAAGTAGAAATTTTATATACATATATCCGCCCCCAGGTAGGTAATGAAATAAATTTAAGGGAAATAATTATTGGAAACAACACTTGCAACAAAGTTGTCAGAAGATTGTTATTTTTTAATTATGTAACTATATTTGATACTAAACCGCTCAACTATGAAAAAGCACCTACTTTTTTTTATCGGGGTAATG
>Ga0308164_10001286_pt1 | contig 30302 bp, 28 predicted proteins | sample PhyTR2_FD_201031 | JGI IMG/M metagenome (GOLD analysis project Ga0308164, IMG submission 201031) | Phyllosphere microbial communities from UC Gill Tract Community Farm, Albany, California, United States - DLSLT.R2 | ecosystem: Host-associated > Plants > Phyllosphere > Unclassified | place: USA... | reverse complement strand
TGGCAGGGCTTGATGATATTCGTCCTTTTAATTACATGCTTCGCAAGAATATAGATATTTATGCGACTACTCAGGTACAGCAGGCGCTAAAGCGGGAGTTCTCCTATATTTTTGCAGAGAAGGTATATCCAGGTACACCCAAGATCAATGTGCATACAATCGGCCATGAAAACTTCAATATTGGGAATACAGAATTTATTCCCCTTGATATCATGCACTATAAATTACCCATTCTGGGCTATCGGATGGGAGATTTTACCTATCTCACTGATGTGAAGACCGTACCACAATCCACTATTAATAAGATACGAGGCACAAAGGTTTTGGTGGTAAATGCATTACAGCGGGAGGAGCATATTTCACATTTTACTTTGGCAGAAGCCCTGGCATTTGCTGCTGAAATAGGAGCAGGAACCACGTATTTTACCCATATCAGTCATAACCTGGGCAGGCATGCGGATGTTGAAAAAGAACTGCCTTCAAATATCCGGCTGGCATACGATGGATTAAGTATTGAGATCTAAATTTTAAAATATCTATTTGATGTATTCGTAATAAATCTATATTTGCAGCACAGAACATATCCAGGTGGCGAAATTGGTAGACGCACCACCTTGAGGGGGTGGCGCTTGCAAAGGCGTGGCAGTTCGAATCTGCTTCTGGATACAACAGCACCTGTTGTTGTAATAAATAAAGAAAGGCTTTAACATTTGTTGAAGCCTTTTTCTTTGAAATCTACTTTGTCTCATTCGAGACAAAAGCCTTGATCAGAAGCATTTAAACCTCAGTTTCTAAAAATTGCACGGTAATAATTCCTAAATTTTAAAAATAAGTCATCAAATTATTTTTATCAGAAAGGATTATTGCTGCTCTCATGAAAAGAAACCGTTTTATCGACTATTCAAAAGGTGTCGCTATTTTTATTGTTGTCTGGGCTCATGGTATACAATACCTCAACAAAGAGCATCATTTTTCAGAAAACTGGGTCTACCTTATCATCTATTCGTTACATATGCCATTGTTTATGAGCATCAGTGGTTACGTAGCGGCATTTGGCTGGAAACGCAAAGAATTTGAAGCTATGCTGAGGCTTAAATTCAGGCAGCTAATTATACCCATACTCTGCTGGGCCATACCCATGACTTTTATTTTATTTTACAATGAGTTTCTTTCCCGCAAATTTCTGCCAGCCACTGTACTATATTTAAGATCGTATATACGTATCCTGCCATACTATTTATGGTTTCTCTGGGCTTTGTTTTTTATTTCTTGTGTAACCTATTATATAGCCAGTAAATGGAACGACAGTATACTTGTGCACCTGTTGATTTATGTCTTGCTTTTTCTGGTTACAGATAAGTACGGTTTTATATATATCAAATACATGTATCCATACTTTATCGGCGGTTACTATTGTAACCTGTACTGGGAGAAACTGCTGAGGTATAAGAGAGCCGTTATTTATGCATGCCTGGTAATTTTTCCATTGCTTTTGCTTTTCTGGTCAAGTAGGGATCTGATCTACGAAAATGAGATGTCTGTGTATAGTCCTGATGTGATACATGCTTTTGTAATTGCTGTTAAACGCTATCTTATCGGTTTTGCTGGTGTTATACTGCTGATTGCCGGAGTTTATAACTTTTTCTATTTCCCCACCCTCAGGTTCATTACACAGCTGGGCATTTTCAGTCTTGGCATTTATATTCTCCAAACATTTTTTTATGCTATTCTTGATATATACATTTCTCCCTATAGCGTCAATGTATATCTCTATACATTCATTTACACCTTTCTGTCAACCATTTTGATGACCCTGATCGCTATATTTCTTACCAGGCAGATCAGTAAAATTCCGCTGGTTGGCAAAGCATTATTTGGGGGAAGATATTAGCATTTGCAGTATTCTCCCCTATGATGCAGCAATATTTTTCATTGGGGTACGAAACTTGCTATGCATGCTCCAGACCAAGGCAGCACAGATAATAACATGAGGAAGCTTTTTTTGATTAATATTTGTCTTTGCCTGATGCTGGGTATTTGTAAAGCGCAGCAGCCATTAACCTATCATGCAGACCAGCTCAGTTTTAAGAGTTCTGATGGTAAAATATCATTTAGCGGAACGCTGACGGTTCCTGATGGTGCAGTAAATGTTCCTGCTGTAGTGCTTATTTCAGGCTCAGGCAAACAGGATAGAAGTGGTACTATTGCCGGCCATCCTATCTTTACACAGATAGCAGATTATCTGAGCAGCAATGGAATAGCGGTGCTGAGGATAGATGACAGGGGAACAGGTAAAAGTACTGGTGATTTTGAAAGTGCTATGGTATCAGATTTAGCTGATGATGCTATCCGGGCAGTTCAGGTTCTGAAGCTGATGCCTGCTATTAATCCGAATAAAATTGGTTTAATGGCACATGCTGAAGGAGCTTCGGTGATGCTGTTGGCAGCGGTAAAAAATAAAGACATCAGCTTTCTGATCAGTTTGGCTGGCCAGGTAATTACAGAACCAGATACGAGACTGCTTACCAGAATCCGTGTACCTATTCTGGCTATAAATGGCGACAGGGATGCCCTGGTCCCGGGAGAGCAAAATCTGGCCAACTGGAAAAACTATGCGGCACTTGGCGGCAACAGAAGAGTTCGCACGGTACTGCTAAGCGGCTTAAACCATCTCTTCTTACCATGCAAAACCTGTACTGTTGCCGAATATCCTTATCTGCGGGCAGACTTTTCTCAGCGTACTCTACATGTAGTAACCAGCTGGATCCAGCAAAGTATCCAGTATTAAAAATCCCACCTTACAAATGCTTCCATGGCCTCATAATTTGCCAGGCCCAGCTCATCGTAAGTTTTTGCCGTTTCGCTTGTGCGGTCTTCAGCTCTCAGCCAGAATTCCCTTGCGTCATCACCAGGAAATACCGGAATGTCTTTTTGTGATTGGTGTTTAAAGATTGCCAGTCGTTTCTTTAGTACTTCCTGAGGGGAAAGTGGTACCGCCATTTGTATTTCATGAATTTCAAATTCATGCCATGCTCCACGGTAAAGCCATAGCCAGCAATCAGCCACCCAGCTTTCTGTAGTTTTTAAACGTGTTAATGCTTCTAGGATAATATTAAAACATACTTTATGCGTACCATGAGGATCTGCAAAATCACCCGCTGCAAATACCTGATGTGGCTTTATTTCCTGCAGCAGTTTCATCGTCTGCTGAATATCATTTTCATAATCCACTTTGTGCTCAAATTTTGAACGGTCATAAAACGGAAGGTTCATGAAGTGGATATTTTTATCCTGCAAACCGGCCAGTCTTGCGCCTGCGATGGCTTCACCCTTACGGATCAAACCTTTAAGTGTAAGGAGTTCTGGTTTGTCTGTCTGGTTAGGAGCTTTCGTATCCATGAAATTGCGCAGGTCATGATACAGCGTTTCCATTTTTGCTGTGGGCTCTCCCTGCGATTTAGAAAAATCTATGGTAAACTCCAGGAACCTGAGGGCGTCCTCGTCCCACACAGCCGTGTTTCCGGAAGTCTGGTAAGCAACATGTACATCATGCCCCTGGTCTGCCAGACGGATAAAAGTTCCGCCCATAGAAATCACATCGTCATCAGGGTGCGGAGAGAAAATTACCGATCTTTTGGTTGCGGGCTCTGCGCGTTCAGGTCTTCTGCTGTCATCAGCATGTGGCTTTCCACCTGGCCAGCCGGTAATGGTAGACTGCAGCTTATTGAAAACATCAATATTCAGATTATATATCGGCCCTTTTTCGGTAGCCAGCTGCGCCATGCCATGGTTATTGTAGTCTTCTTCTGTAAGTTTCAGAATTGGTTTTTTCAGTGTTTTTGCCAGCCAGATTACCGCTTTTTTAATAGTTTTACTATCCCAGACACAATCACGTACCAGCCATGGTGTATCAAATCGTGTCAGTTCAGACGCAGCATCCTGGTCAAGGATAAATTCTACGTTTTCAGATAACTGCAGGTAAGTAGCTGGTACTTCAGATGAAACCTCAGTTTCAATAGCTTTTTTAACAATACCTGCTTTTTTCTGGTTCCAGGCCATCAGAATAATTTCACGGGCTTTGAAAATAGTACCAATGCCCATGGTAATGGCTTTGGTTGGCACATTCTCTTTACCACCAAAATCCCTTGAAGCATCCCTTCTTGTAAGATCGTCTAAAGTAACCAGCCTTGTGCCAGAATTAGGCGCAGATCCCGGTTCATTAAATCCGATGTGACCTGTACGGCCAATACCCAGTATCTGCAAGTCCAGCCCGCCGTAGCTATTGATATGTTGCTCATAATTTATACAGAACGCTGCTACCTGGTCTTCGGCCAGGGTACCATCTGGAATATTGATGTTTGCAGGGTCGATATCGATATGATCAAAAAGGTTTTCTTTCATAAACCTCACATAACTCTGAGCGGCATCCGGACGCATAGGGTAGTACTCATCAAGATTAAAAGTAACAACATCGTTAAAACTCAGGCCTTCCTCTTTATGCAGACGGATCAGTTCTTTATATACACCTACCGGGGTTGCGCCCGTTGCCAGTCCGAGAACGGTTTTTTCAGATTTTGCCTGTTTTGCTTTGATCAGTGCTGCAATACGGGCCGCTACAATATTCGAAGCGGTGTCTGCATCTTTATAGACTGTGGCTAAAACTTTCTCAAAACGGGTTTCTTCTAATAGGTTTAATCTGATCATAATTCAATTTTTGTATCGCCAGGCTTAGCTAACGAAATACGTAAGACCCAAACTTATTAAAAATTGAATTCTAAACCTATTAACTTATTAAAAATAATAATAAGTTGATTTGACATTAACATCTTACACCAATAGCGGTTAATCCTGGTCGGTCGTGTTTCCCAGGCTCTCCATAACCAGTATGGCCGCACCCATCAGCTCAGCATCAAAACCTATTTTTGACAGCTGGATATCTGTCCCTTTAGATAATCGCGGGATACAGTACTTATTTAGCGCCTGATGGATAGGGGCAAGCAGCAGTTCGCCGATTTTGACCCCTCTACCGCTGATGATAATAGTTTTAGGGTTCATGATATGTATCAGGATGGAGAGTCCGCGTCCAATCTTGTAGGCCGACTCCGACAGGAGTTCTATCGCAAACTGATCGCCCTCGTTAGCTACATCCATCAGGGCTTCTCCAACTTCCATCAGAGAAAGATCAGGATGGTAGGCCAGGTTTGTTTTTCTGCCCTTTTGTATCTCTGCCACTGCTTTCTCTGCAATAGCCAGCAAAGATGCTTCAGATTCCAGGCAACCTTGTTTGCCGCAGGCACAAAGTTTTCCGTCTTCAGTTAAAGGAATGTGACTGAATTCGCCCGCAAAGCCGCTGTCACCTCTAAAGAGTTGTCCGTTGATAATCATACCCAGACCAATACCCCAGCTCAGGTTAATCACCATTGCATTTTTGATCTCTTTGGCCAGGCCGAATTTTAGCTCGCTCAATGCAATAAGACTCGAATCATTATCTATAAAAACGGGTATTTCTGTGGCTTCGGTGAGGTAGGAGGTAAGCGATTTATCTCCTGAATGAAGATAGGTGAGGTTTATACCTTCCACAACATTTACAAAGCCCGGCATACCTATGCCTATACCCAGAATATTATTCTTCTCTATGCCCGACTTTTTAATATAGGCATTTATGAGACTGCTGAGTGTTTTAAGAGCGGCAGGGTTATGAGGTAATTTTAAACTGGTTATCTCTACTGCTGAAACATAGTTGTTTAGCAAATCTACTATACCAATCCGGGTTGAAAGCTGGTCCATCGCCACTGTCACGATATAGAGTTTCGCAGCATTCAGAGCGTACATTAAGGGCCTTCTGCCTCCGCTTGATGCGGCATAGCCTTGTTCCGTTACAAAACCGCTTTCTATCAGAAAATTCAGTGCACGGGTGATCAGGGGATTGCTTTTATTCAGGAGGGTACTCAATTCCACACTAGAAAGCTGCTTACTGTAGTACAGCTGCTGCATAATTTCATAGTATAGCTTCTTATTTTTCCTGGTAGCAGTAAACATTCTTGTTGTTTTAGACAATTGACAAAAGTAACGCAAACTATTTAATAAAAATAATAAAGATTAGGCAGGGGCTGGGACAGAAACGTGGACGTAATTCGCAATTCATATCGATTGAACATATTTTTTAAAATCTTTACAGGATTTAAGAAATTATACTACATTTGTCGCACGAAAAAAGGATACGCTTATCATTTATGCCCGGATGGCGAAATTGGTAAACGTTGCGGTCTCAGAAGCCGTTGGAGTAAGATCCTTGAGAGTTCGAGTCTCTCTTCGGGCACAGTATCAGAACCTCCTGTTAATTATTTAGCAGGAGGTTTTTGATTTTATATAACACCACATTGCCTAAATTTCTTTTAAAAATCACCTTCTATTTGCCATATTTTGATCATTGTGTCTATATTCCTTATACGAGTATTTAGCAAATCTGTTCCACTTTATTTCGCAATGATCTGTTATACAGGATAATAAAATTGTTAATGTGCCGATGTTCTGCCTTTGTAGTACTCTTGCTCGGGATGTTAGCAGGGATTGGCCAAGGTGCCCGCATAGTATCAGCAGGTATAAGAGTACGTATAAAATGCTGCTATAATCCTGCTGTTACCACCCATTACTATGCTCATATCCCGGGTAAAGGTACTACAAAGGTTGGGGATGAGTGCTTTGATACATTTTATGTGCAAAGGCTAATCTGTAATTTGAATCTCAGTTGCATCTGTACCGAAAGTCAAATCTTTAGCAGGTCCGGGGAGTTCTGGTCTGTAATCTTTAATTTTATAAATGCGGTAAAAGGCATTCAAAAATAGAATTAACAATGACAGATCAACACGATAATCAGGCTACAATTTCCTACTCTGTATTAGACCTTGCAACGGTGCTGGAAGGTAAAACCGCATCTGATACTTTTCGTACCAGTATTGAACTGGCAAAATTTGCCGAGAAAGCAGGATATACCCGCTATTGGCTGGCTGAACACCATAATATGGCAGGAGTGGCCAGTTCGGCAACCTCAGTACTGATTGGCTATATTGCCGGAGGTACGAGCACTATACGGGTAGGCTCTGGCGGTATTATGCTGCCTAATCACTCTCCACTGGTTGTGGCAGAACAATTTGGAACACTGGGTTCATTATATCCCGGCAGAATAGATTTAGGACTCGGACGTGCGCCAGGAACTGATCAGGTTACTGCAATGGCACTGAGGGGGACCGACCGTTTACATGCAGCACATGATTTTCCACAGGATATACTGAAGCTGCAAAAATACTTCTCCAAAGAAAACAGTCACAGTCAGGTGCGTGCAATTCCTGGTGAAGGTGTGGAAATACCAATCTGGATCCTTGGATCAAGCACAGACAGTGCTCGCTTAGCTGCAGCCATGGGGCTACCTTATGCTTTTGCCAGTCATTTTGCACCGGCACAGTTTTTAACTGCTATAAATATTTACCGCCAGAACTTTAAACCTTCTGCAGTTCTAGATAAACCATACGTTATTTCCTGTGTAAATGTAGTTGCCGCCGATACCGATGCAGAAGCCGAAAGGTTGTCTACCTCCTTATTACAGTTTTTTATGGGGGTTATCACAGGTAAGCGCAGTTTGCTGCAGCCGCCGGTTGAGAATATGAATTCCATCTGGAGCGACTATGAAGCAGAAGCTGTGGGGCAAATGCTGGGATGTTCCTTTTTTGGCAGTCCGGCTACAATCAGAGACGAGATGCAGCAGTTTATAGAACAGACCAAAGTAGATGAAATAATGGTTACCTCACATATTTATGATCAGCAGGCCAGATTGCATTCTTATAAATTATTTGCCGAGGTAATGCAGGCTGTTACACCCGCTATGGCAGAATAAGTTCTTTATCACCACATATAACAAAACATCCTCCAGGGGATGTTTTGTTATATACTTCATAATTGCAAAAGCATTGTGTAAATTAGCCTTAACTAAATATAAATTCTATGAAACATATTTCATTATTTTTGCTGTTCGCGTTGCTCACTTTTACAGGTTTTGCGCAAGGTCAGGATGCTATTGTTGGTAAATGGATAAATTCTACAGGCGAGGCACATGTAGAGATCTACAAAAAGGGCGTTAAGTATTTCGGTAAAATTATCTGGTTAAAAAGCCCGAAAGATGAAAAAGGTAATGCCAAAACAGATTATAAAAATCCGGAAGCAGGCTTAAGGAGCAGACCGATTCTAGGTTTGGAAATGCTTAAAGATTTTATATATGAAGACGGTAAATGGACAGACGGTAAGATCTACGATCCGAAATCAGGAAAGACCTACAGCTGCAATATGACCCTTAAGGGCAACGGTGAGCTGAGTATGCGCGGGTACATCGGTATATCATTAATTGGAAGAACCGAAGTTTGGAAAAGAGTTAAATAGTATAAACCATAATTATTAATGTTAAGATTCCTCTATATTTTATTACTGACACCAATTTGCGGCTTTTGTCAGACTTACGAACTATCATCATTGAACACAGAAACCAATACCAGTATCAGGGGGCTTTCTGTAGTTTCAGACAGTGTTGCATGGGTAAGCGGAAGCAACGGTTTTATCGGGAAAAGTATTGATGGAGGAAAGACATGGAAGTGGACTAAACCAAAAGGTCATGAATTGCTGGATTTTAGGGATATTGAAGCGTTTGACGCTGATAATGCCGTAATTGTAAATGCCGGATCACCAGCTTTTATTCTTCGCACCAATGATGGAGGAAAGAGCTGGACCGAAAGTTATAAAAATACGGACTCTGCCATCTTTCTGGATGGTATGGATTTCTGGGATGCAAAAAAGGGGATCATCTTTGGTGATCCCATTAACAACCATATGCAATTGCTGGTTACTGATGATGGGGGCCTAACCTGGACAGATCCTTCTGCACGGTTAAACCTTGAACTTGCTGCCGGTGAAGCGGGCTTTGCGGCAAGCGGCACTACCATACAGGCTGGTGCTGCCGGTAAGGTTTGGATTGCCACTGGTGGTAAAAAATCAAATATTTATACTTCCGACGATTATGGAATGAACTGGAAAAGATATGAATGCCAGATTTTACAGGGTGGAAGCAGTACCGGGGCCTTTTCCATAGATTTTTTTAATGCTGAACAGGGTATAGTTGTTGGCGGAGATTATGTAAAGGACAAAGAAAACCAGAATAATGTTTTATTAACGAACGATGGCGGCAAGACCTGGAATAAGCCTTCGAGGCAGGTATTCGGTTTCCGTTCCGGAGTGGTATGGTATGATCATAAAACCTGCTTTGCAACTGGTACATCAGGTACTGATGTTTCCCGCGATGGGGGACAGTACTGGTATCACATATCAGATGAAAGTTTTAATGCGGTAAAAAAGGCCAAAAACGGCAGCCTTATCCTTTTAGCAGGAAATAAGGGATTAATCTATAGCTTGAAGATTAAATAACCCATAAAAAAACCTCTCTGTTTCACAGAGAGGCTAAGTACTCAGAGCGGGAATCGAACCCGCACGACTTTTAAGGTCACAGGATTTTAAGTCCTGCGTGTCTACCAGTTCCACCATCTGAGCAGGTGTTAAACCTTGTAAATGTAAAAGCCTTCAAATTTGAAGGCTTTAGAGCGAAAGACGAGATTCGAACTCGCGACCCCGACCTTGGCAAGGTCGTGCTCTACCAACTGAGCTACTTTCGCATTGGTATGATAATCTTTGTGCTGTATATCTTTATACAGGTAATCTTTAGTACTCAGAGCGGGAATCGAACCCGCACGACTTTTAAGGTCACAGGATTTTAAGTCCTGCGTGTCTACCAGTTCCACCATCTGAGCAGGTGTTAACCTTTTAAATAAATATCCTCCGGTAAAGAGGATACTTAGAGCGAAAGACGAGATTCGAACTCGCGACCCCGACCTTGGCAAGGTCGTGCTCTACCAACTGAGCTACTTTCGCATTGGTTTTATTCACATCATCCGATGTTTCCCCTCTCAGAGTGGTTAAGAATTGATAACCTTGTTTCCGTTTGGGATTGCAAATATAAATACTTTTAGATTACCGTCAAGTAATTTTTTATAAAAAAAACAGGACTTATGTTAAGTTATTGTCATTCAGTACTTCAGAAATTAAATTACTTTCAAATCCCTTTCCCATCAGATAGGTCACCAGTTTATATTTCCGTTTATACTTGTCTTTTTCTACCAAAACCGCTGATTTTTTCTCCGCCGCTGCACGGATAGTCTCCAGATATTTGTCGTAATCTATAGATTTTAGTGCCTTCACTATCATTTTTTCAGGAATTCTTTTCAGTTTCAGGCCCTGCTTGATTTTAACCTTGCCCCATTTCTTGATATTGAATTTGCCAGATACATAGGCCATCGCAAACCTCTCTTCGTTCAGAAAATTGGTAAGGATCAATTCCGTAATCACTTCTTCCACCTCGTTATGATGCAGCCCCCAGTCGTACAGCTTATCGCGCACTTCCTGCTGGGCACGTTCCTGGTAAGCACAGTAACTCTCGGCCTTTACTAAAGCAGATTGCTTATCATAGATACGTTTTGTAGGTTCTTTTTCCAATGTGTTTTGCTTTATATCAAAATTGATAACGGTATCTGCCAAATATCTGCATAATCTTTTTATTAACTTTACCTCCATCCAATTATCCTGATAAATGAGCGAAAGCAGCTACACCATTCAGCAGATTGCTGAAATATTGAATGTTTCTTCCTTTACACCCCATCCAGATCAGCTGATCAGTACCTTACTGATCGACAGCAGAAGCGTAACCAATCCGGAATCTTCTTTGTTCTTTGCCTTATCCTCACAGCGAGACGGTCATGAGTTTATTGCCGATGCCTATCAGAACGGGGTCAGGAATTTTGTAATCAGCAATGCCGAATATTCAGGGGCCTATGATGACGCAACTTTTCTGCTGGTACCAGATGTATTGGAAGCACTGCAGCTGCTCGCAGCAAAACACAGAAGCCGTTTTTATTATGATGTACTGGCTATAACCGGCAGTAATGGAAAAACAGTAGTAAAGGAGTGGTTGTACCAGTTAATGGCTACAGAGTTTAATATCATCCGGAGCCCCAAAAGCTTTAACTCCCAGATAGGCGTACCGCTGTCGGTATGGCAAATGGGTTCTGAACATACCCTGGGAATCTTTGAGGCAGGTATATCCAGAGAAAATGAAATGCTGCAGCTGGCAAAGGTAATACAACCTACTATTGGCGTTCTTACCAATATAGGGGAGGCCCATGCCGAAGGCTTTCCTTCTTCAAGGGCCAAGCTGGAAGAGAAGCTTAAACTATTCAGCGGGGTAAATTTATTGGTTTACTCTCCAGATTATACCGGGACCCTTGCAAGTAAGAACCTGCCCGGTAAGAAGCAGTTTTCCTGGAGCACTAAAGGCAAGGCAGATCTCGAGATCTTATTCATTGAGCCTATTAAAGGACAAAGTTATATCAGGGCCTTGTACCAAAGAAGGGAGATTGAATGTTTGATACCCTTCCGCGACCAGGCATCTGTTGAAAACGGTATTATCTGCTGGGCAACACTGCTGGCTATGGGTTATACTCCTGAAGAAGCAGATCTGCGCCTGGAGAAACTTACCGCCGTTAACATGCGGCTGGAATTAAAAAACGGGATCAACCAGTCTTCCATTATAGATGATTCTTATAGTGCAGATATCTCTTCACTGGCTATTGCACTCGATTTTCTTAGGCTTCAAAACCAGCATGTGATTAAAACCCTGATCCTGTCGGATCTGTATGAAACAGGTAAAGCCGATCAGGAATTGTATACGGAAATTGCAGCCCTGCTTAAACAGAAGCAGGTAAACAGGTTGATTGGTATTGGTACCCATATTGCCGCGTTTGCAGATCTTTTTGATCTTGATAAGGCGTTTTATAACAGCACGCAGGATTTTGTACAGAACTTTCCCGCCATACATTTTGGCAACGAGACTATCCTGGTAAAGGGCGCAAGGCGTTTTGAATTTGAGCGGATCAGCAAGCTGCTTACCCAGAAAGTACATGATACCGTAATGGAGATAGACCTGAACGCGCTTGCAGGAAACCTCAAATTTTACAAGTCCAAATTAAAAACCGGGGTAAAGGTAATGGCGATGGTAAAAGCCTTTTCTTATGGCAGCGGTAGTTTTGAAATTGCCAATCTTCTGCAATACCACAAAGTAGATTTTCTGGCTGTAGCTTATGCCGATGAAGGGATAGCCCTGAGAAAAGCAGGCATAACCCTCCCTATTATGGTCATGAGCCCCGAGCCACATGCTTTTGAGGCAATCCTGAAATATAAACTTGAGCCCGAGCTCTATAACCTTGATATTCTTAATGCATTTGTAGATTTCCTGCCAGATTCTCATTTCTTCTATCCCGTGCACCTAAAAATTGATACGGGTATGCATAGACTAGGCTTTGAAGAACCAGACCTGGCCCATTTACTGCCCTTGCTTACTGAAACCGAAAAGATCAGGGTAATCTCTGTTTTTTCTCATCTGGCAGCAAGTGAAGATGCGCAGCATGATGAATTTACCCAATACCAGATCAGCAGGTTTACCACCATCAGCGATCAGATAAGAGAAGAGTTGAGCTATGACTTTTTAAGACATATTTCAAATACTTCTGCCATTACCAGACATCCCGAAGCCCAGTTTGATATGGTACGTATAGGCATAGGCCTGTATGGTTTTGACGCTGCCTTAAACGGGAATGCATCATTACATACCGTTGCTTCTCTAAAAACCACCATCACCCAGATTAAGAAAGTGGGGCCACTGGAAACAATCGGTTATGGCAGAAGGGGACTCTTACCTGATGGCGGTACGATTGCCACCGTGAAAATAGGCTATGCAGATGGCTATCGCCGCGCTTTTGGCAATGGGGTAGGGAAGATGCTGGTAAACGGTAAACCGGCTCCTGTAGTAGGTTCTGTGGCAATGGATATGTGTATGCTTGATATTACCGGAATAGAGGCGCGGACGGGCGATGAAGTAATTGTATTTAATGACCAGCTTACCATTGCAGAACTGGCCACGCAGATTAACACCATCCCATACGAGATTTTAACAAATATTTCACAAAGGGTTAAGCGTGTATATTTTTATGAGTAATTTTGCAACATGAATAAAATCGGGAGGGCTTTATTAAACTATCTGATCAAAGGATTGCTGATTGTATTGCCTGTTGCACTTTCCATTTATATTGTAATCTGGGCGGTAACCACAGTTGACAGCTGGCTAAATGTGAATAATATTCTGGGGGTAGACCCACGGACTGGTGCCAGCAGAAATATTCCTGGTTTAGGCCTGTCTATGGTCATCGGACTGATTCTGATTGCAGGGATTATTGTTACCAATTTTGTGACCGAGCCCATGTACAACTGGTTTAGCCGCTGGATGAACAGACTGCCCTTATTTAACTTCATTTATTCTTCTATTAAAGATCTTGCAGAAGCCTTTGTAGGTGATGAGAAAAAATTTAATCATCCGGTATTGGTAGAGGTACAGGAGGGGATTAAGCGGATAGGTTTTCTTACCCAAAGTGATCTGGCATCCATAGGTTTACCCGGTGAATGTGTAGTGTACTTTCCCTTTTCCTATTCCTTTGCCGGACAGGTTTGTGTGGTAAATAAAGAGAAAATTACTGATCTGCAGATGAGCGCAGCTGATGCCATGAAACTGGTGGTATCTGGCGGGGTAAGTCATATTTAAACACAAACGGAGCCAGGCTAACCCAGCTCCGTTATAATACTCATCTGAAAGCTAGAAATTTGGTTTCAGAACGTACTTGTCGTAGAAGCGGAAAATATGTTCTGCAGCTTCTTCTGCAGTATCTGCCAGCCTGAACAGGTTAAGGTCTTCTGCATGGATGTTATGTTCTTTCTCCAGCATGGTATTGGTGATCCAGTCTACCAGTCCGCCCCAGTAAGATTTGCCCACCAGTACAATCGGGAACCTGGCTATTTTGCCGGTCTGGATTAAGGTTATGGCCTCAAATAATTCGTCCATTGTTCCCATTCCGCCGGGAAGCACAATAAATCCTTGTGAGTACTTCATAAACATGACCTTTCTGATAAAGAAGTAATCGAATTCCAGCAGTTTGTTATGATCTATATATTTATTGTGAAACTGTTCAAAAGGCAGGTCTATGTTTAACCCTACAGATTTACCGCCATTCATATGGGCACCTTTATTTCCTGCTTCCATAATGCCCGGTCCGCCGCCAGTAATTACTCCATAGCCACGGTCTGTTAACAATCTTCCGCACTCTACCGCTATCTCATAATAAGGATTGGTTTCTGCAGTTCTTGCAGAGCCGAAGATAGATACGCATGGACCAATTTTGGCCAGCTTTTCGAATCCATCCACAAACTCAGCCATTATTTTAAAGATTTGCCAGGAGTCTGTAACCTTAATTTCCTGCCAGTTTTTATTTTCAAAAGCGCTTCTTATTTTCTCTTCACTAGTCATTCTTATGCTTGTTTAAAATTTAAAATTTGGTTTGGGTAACCGAAGTCTTCCCGGTAATCCAAAGTAAGGTAAAGGTGATCAGTGCATTTAAAATGATCAGTTCAAACCCTATAACATAGCCAAACCAGGCCTTGCTGTTCATATTTATGATAAAGCAGAGTGCCGGTGAGGCGATACAGATAAACGGTACCAGGCCATCTCTCACCGCCCGTTTGGTGGCCATACCAAAAACAAAAAGCCCTAAAAGCGGTCCGTAAGTGTAGCCCGCTGCGGTAAATATTGAGTTTACCACAGAATCATCATTAATAGCTTTAAATATCAGGATAACCAGTACCATTAGTACCGAAAATCCAATATGTACCAGGTGACGTTGATTAATCAGTTTAGGGTCGTTCTGGTTTTCTTTTTTATCAAAATGCAGAAAATCTACACAGAAGGAGGTAGTAAGCGCCGTTAAGGCTGAATCTGTAGTGGCAAATGTGGCAGCCGTTAAACCCAGCATAAAGATAATACCCGGTATCATGTTCAGATGGTTCAGAGCAATTTCAGGATAAAGATGGTCTGGGGTTTTTAAAGCAGTAACATCAATACCGTTTTTTGCTGCATAGATGTACAGCAGCGCACCTACACTCAGAAAGAAGATATTCATCACCACAAATACCGCAGTGAAAGTGAACATGTTTTTTTGTGCCTCGCCGATGGTTTTCATGCTCAGATTTTTCTGCATCAGGTCCTGGTCAAGCCCCGTCATGGCAATAGTCACAAAAATCCCTCCCAGAAACTGTTTGATAAAGTGCGTCTTGGTGCCCATAAAATCTTCCCAGAAGAACATTTTGGAATAGCTGCTGTTCTTAACCGCTTCAAAGGTACCCGCCACATCCAGATGTAATGCGCGGGAAATAAAGATGATCGATAAAACCACTGACAGCAGCAGGAAAACAGTTTGTAATGTGTCAGTTATGATAATAGTTTTTAGTCCACCCTTATGGGTATACAACCAGATAAGCACCAGGCAGATAACTATAGTAAGCCAGAAAGGTACGTTCCAGGCATCAAATATAAACTTCTGCAGTACAATGGCTACCAGGAAGAGCCTGAAAGCAGAACCTATAGTTCGCGAAATTAAAAATATAAAAGCCCCTGTTTTGTAACTATAGCTGCCCAGCCTTCTTTCCAGATAGGTATAAATGGACGTAAGGTTCATACGGTAATACAGTGGCAGCAATACTGTTGCAATAATGATAAACCCAACGGCATTGCCCAGTACAAACTGGAAATAGCCAAACTCACTTTTGCCTACTGCTCCCGGAACCGAAATAAAGGTAACGCCGGAGAGGGCAGTTCCTATCATTCCGAAAGCTACCAGGTACCATTTGGAATTCCTGTTGGCAAGAAAAAAAGAGGCATTGTCTGAGGAGTTTCTGGAGGTAAAATAAGCTACCCCTATTAAGAGTGCAAAGTATCCCAATAGGAAGGATAGGAGTATGGCTGGGGTCATTTTTGTCTAGGGTTTGCTAGCTAATGTAAGAAAATCATATTTTAAAAATCAAATAACAGAAGATAAATATAAATTTGTAAGATGAACTTTTCCTCCAAACTTCTTGAAGATGCAGTAAGTGAATTTTCTAAATTACCGGGGGTGGGACAGAAGACTGCGCTGCGGCTTGTGCTCCATCTGCTGGGTAAAGAACAGGAGGAAGTAGACACTTTTGGCCATACGCTGATCCGTTTAAAAAGAGATATTAAACACTGTGCTACCTGCCATAATATTTCAGACCTGCTGATCTGCAGTATCTGTTCATCACAGAAGCGCGAAAAGGAAATTATCTGCGTGGTAGAAGATACCCGCGATGTAATGGCTATTGAGAATACCTCCCAGTATTTCGGGGTTTACCATGTACTGGGCGGTCTGGTTTCACCGATGGACGGGATTGGCCCATCAGATCTATTTATCGATTCACTGGTACAGCGTGTGGCCACTACCCCGGTTAAGGAAGTGATCCTTGCACTAAGCGCCACTATGGAGGGTGATACTACCTTGTTCTATCTGTATAAAAAGTTGAAAGATTTTCAAATTCCCATTACTACCATTGCACGTGGAATAGCTTTTGGCGGAGAACTGGAATATGCCGATGAGATTACCCTGGGCCGTTCTATAGTTACCCGCGTACCGTATGTAAATTCAATCACCAAATAATAACATGGATTTTAAGAATAAAGTAGTTGTAATTACCGGGGCTTCTTCTGGTATAGGAAAATCTTGTGCCGCAGAGTTTGCCAGGCGGGGCGCTAACCTGGTGCTGGCGGCCAGACAGTATGTTACGCTTTGTGAAATAACTGCAGAACTGGAGCAGCAATTTGGTATTAAAGCCCTGGCTGTACAGGTTGATGTAACCAAAGAGGAAGATTGCCGCGATCTGATAGCACAGGCAATTAACACCTTTGGTGCAGTTGATATTCTGGTTAATAATGCCGGTATTTCTATGCGTGCACTTTTTAGCGAACTAGACCTTACCGTTCTTAAAAACCTGATGGATGTTAATTTCTGGGGAACCGTATACTGTACAAAATACGCTTTACCCGAAATCCAGAAAACCAAAGGCAGTATAATTGGCGTATCTTCTATCGCAGGCTATCGCGGCTTACCTGGCAGAACAGGTTATTCGGCATCAAAATTTGCGATGAACGGATTTATGGAAGCACTGAGAACAGAATTGTTAAATACCGGGGTGCATGTAATGGTGGCTTGCCCGGGTTTCACTACTTCCAACATACGTGTGGCCGCATTGGCTAAAGATGGTTCTTCACATGGTGAAACCAGTATGGAAGAAGGAAAAATGATGTCTTCGGAGGAAGTTGCGGTAAATATTGTGAATGGGGTTGCTGCCCATAAGCGCACTTTAGTAATGACCAGTCAGGGTAAACTGACCGTCTGGATTAATAAGCTGCTGCCTGCCTTAGCTGATAAACTGGTATTTAATCACTTTACAAAGGAGAAGAATGCCTTAATTAAATAAGGATGAATATAACAAAAATATTGCTGCTGTGTACCATGCTGAGTCCCCTGGCTTCTGTTTTTGCCAGCGTTAAGGTGGCTAAGAATATTAATTATACCAACACCAGCGATGAGAGCAGACAGCTTAATATTTACTATCCCGGGAATACGGAGATAAGTAAAGATGTACTGATTTTTATCCATGGCGGATCATGGAGCAGTGGTAAAAAAGAAACTTACTGGTGGCTTGGACGTAACTTTGCCCGCAAAGGCGTGGTTACTGTAAATATCAATTACGGCCTGGCACCACAGAATCAGTTTGGCCAGATGGCCGATGACTGTGCAGCAAGTGTAAAATGGGTGAAAGACCATATTACTGCCTATGGCGGTAACCCCGCACGGATCTTTGTGATGGGGCATTCTGCAGGCGGTCACCTTGCTGAGCTGATCAATGCAGATCCACGGTATTTTAAAAAGGCAGGCATTGTTAACCCTGTTAAAGGCGTAATATTAAACGATGCATTCGGGCTTGATATGAAAGCATATTTGTTAGCCGCTGAAAAAGATAACCGTTATTACGATTTTCTTCGCACGTTCAGCACTAGTCCGGATACCTGGGAAATGGGCTCTCCCTTACATTACTTTCAGTATAGCCGTAATCCCCATCTTGTTTTTTATGGTGGAGATACCTATCCGGCTATACAACTCCAGTCTGAAGAGATTGTAAAAAGATTTCAGAGCGCCAAAGTGCCGGTAAGCTTAAAAATTATCAAAGGCAAAAAACATGTGGGCATGATTTCTCAAATGGTATTTGGCAGTAACCAATTGTATGATGATATACTCCGCTTTATCAAGGCCAACTAAAAGGATTAACTGTTTATTCCCGCCGGGCTTATTCATCATTTATATTTTAAGATTAAATTGCATTTGTTAAAAAACTATTCCATCTTTGTTACGATGATACTAACAAACGGACTTAATAATTGGTGGTGGCACAATGCAATAGCATAGTGTGACCCAATTTTGTACGTTTTATTTTTTATATAAAAATATGTTGAGGGTTGCTTATTAAAGCAACCTTTTTTGTTTTACACCCATGAAGAAAATACTGAACCACTTATTTGAAAATAGATCTTTCAGCAGGGAAGAGGCAAGGCGCATTCTCATTGCCATCTCTGCGGGCGAATTTAATACTTCACAGATTGCCGCTTTTATCACTGCCTTTGGCATGCGCAATATCACCGTAGCCGAGTTGCAGGGCTTTCGCGATGCGATGCTGGACCTTTGTACTAAAGTAAACCTGTCAGACTATGAACTGATAGACCTCTGCGGTACCGGTGGCGATGGTAAAGACACCTTCAATATTTCTACCCTGGCATCTTTTGTAGTTGCAGGGGCCGGATATAAAGTGGCCAAACATGGTAATTACGGGGTGTCTTCCGGCTGCGGATCATCCAATGTAATGGAATATCTGGGATATCGGTTTACTGCAGATCAGGACCAGCTGAAAAGAAGTCTTGACCATGCGGGCATCTGTTTTATCCATGCCCCTCTGTTTAATCCGGCCATGAAAATTGTAGCCCCTATCCGTAAAGACCTTGGCGTTAAAACTTTTTTCAATATGCTTGGGCCTATGGTAAACCCTGCGCAGCCTCAGAACCAGATTGTTGGGGTATTTAGTCTGGAGCTGGCCCGCCTTTATGCTTATTTGTACCAGGAAACTGATAAAAACTATACCATTCTGCATGCGGTAGATGGTTTCGACGAGGTTTCTCTCACCTGCGATATCAAGACCTTCAGCAAAGGGGGAGAGGCCTTACTGAAAGTGAGCGACCTTGGTTTCCAGCAAATCAGTGAATTTGAGATTGCCGGAGGGGATACCGTAGAATCATCAGCCAGTATATTTATGAATGTGCTGAGTAACGCGGGCACTGATCCGCAAAATAATGTGGTACTGTGTAATGCCGCACTGGCCATACAAACCATCAAACCCGAACAGTCATTTGCTGACTGCTATTATGAAGCAGAGACTTCACTAGTTAGCGGAAATGCGTTAAAATGTTTTAAAAACCTGATCTCATGAGCGCCAAACTAAAAATATGCGGGATGAAATATCCAGACAATATCAGCGAAGTAGTGCAGCTGGAACCAGATTACCTGGGGTTTATATTCTATCCGGCATCTAAAAGATATGTAGGTGACCTTGATCCTGAAGTTGTAAAAAACATACCTGCTGAAATTAAAACCACTGGTGTGTTTGTAGATGAAAAGCTGGAAGTGGTGAAAGAAAAGATTGCTGCCTATCAACTTAAAGCGGTACAGTTGCACGGTAAGGAAAACCCTGCCTACTGCAACGAACTGAAAAAATATGCCGAAGTTATCAAGGCCTTTGGGATTGATGAGAAGTTTGATTTTGACAGACTTGATGATTATTATGACAGTGTTGATTTTTTCCTGTTTGATACTAAGACTCCAGATCATGGCGGTTCTGGTAAAACTTTCAACTGGCGTCTGCTGGAAAAATATCAGTTAACCACGCCTTTCTTTATCAGCGGAGGTATAGGCAGTGATAACCTGGCAGATCTGCCGCGTATTAACGATGAGCGTTTGTATGGTGTAGATGTAAACAGCAGGTTTGAAAAAGAGGCAGGACTAAAAGATGCAGTACGACTGGCAGAGTTTAAAACCAGCATGCTTGCCGCTTTATAAGAACGATAAATTATAACTAACCGCCGTTAATTAATTAGATGGCATATAAAAATATAAAAGATGAGTTATTTTGTAAATGAAAAAGGTTATTACGGAGATTTCGGAGGTGCATACATTCCGGAAATGCTTTATCCGAATGTAGAGGAACTGAGACAAAACTATCTGAAGATAATCAATGATGCAGATTTCCAGCAGGAATTTCATTACCTGCTGAAAGACTATGTTGGCAGGCCTTCGCCATTGTACCTGGCTAAACGCTTATCTGCGAAATATAATGCTAACATTTTCCTGAAGAGGGAAGACCTGAACCATACAGGTGCACATAAAATAAACAATACGATAGGACAAATCCTGCTGGCTGAAAAGCTGGGTAAAAAACGGATTATTGCAGAAACCGGTGCAGGACAGCATGGAGTGGCTACTGCTACTGTGTGTGCTTTGAGAGGGCTGGAATGTGTAGTATATATGGGCGAAATTGATATCCAGCGCCAGGCACCTAACGTAGCCCGGATGAAAATGCTGGGGGCTACTGTTGTTTCTGCAGTATCAGGCAGCAAGACCCTGAAAGACGCTACCAACGAGGCTATGCGCGACTGGATCAATAATCCTGTGGATACCCATTATATTATTGGTTCTGTGGTTGGTCCGCACCCGTATCCTGATATGGTTTCTATCTTTCAATCGGTAATATCTGAAGAAACCAAAAAGCAACTTACAGAACAGACCGGCAAAGACCAGCCAGATTATGTTTTAGCCTGTGTAGGAGGTGGGAGCAATGCGATGGGTATGTTCTATCACTTCCTTGATGATCAGGATGTGAAACTGGTTGCTATTGAAGCTGCGGGTAAAGGTGTAAGCAGTGGCTTCTCTGCCGCTACTACAGCTTTAGGTAAAGAAGGTGTGCTGCATGGCAGCAGAAGCATTCTCATGCAGACCAAAGATGGCCAGGTAGTAGAGCCCCATTCAGTATCAGCCGGGTTGGATTATCCAGGTATTGGTCCCCAGCATGCGCATCTCTTCAAGACTTCAAGGGTAGAGTATGTATCAATTACAGATGAAGAATCGCTGGATGCAGGATTACTATTAACCCAGCTTGAAGGTATTATCCCTGCTATAGAAAGTGCGCATGCATTGGCACAGCTGGAGAAAATGGAATTTAAAGGTGGCGAGAATGTTGTGGTTTGCCTGTCAGGCAGGGGAGATAAGGACATGGATACTTATATGAAATATTTCGGATTGTAAGTAAGTAATAAAATATCAGATGAACAGGATTACGCAATTATTTAAACAGAAGAAGGAAAATATACTTTCAATATACTATACTGCCGGTTACCCGGGATTGGGAGATACCATAGCTATTGCCGAAGCTTTGGAAAAGGCTGGAGCTGATATGCTGGAAATTGGCTTTCCTTACTCAGACCCCGTAGCTGATGGCCCTGTAATTCAGGCCAGCAGCAAGCAGGCGCTGGACAGCGGAATGGATTTAAACCTGTTGTTTGCACAGTTGACAGAGCTGCGAAAAAAAGTTAGCATCCCGGTGCTGCTGATGGGCTATGTTAACCCGGTATTACAATATGGGGTAGAGCGCTTTTGTAAAGCCTGCGCGGCAGTAGGAGTAGATGGGTGCATTGTACCAGATTTGCCAATGGCAGAGTATGAAGAGTTTTATAAGGACATTTTTCTGGAAAACGGGCTCAGCAATATTTTTTTGGTTACGCCACAAACATCTGAAGAGCGTATCCGTAAAATTGATTCCTTAAGCAACGGGTTTATCTATCTGCTTTCATCATCGGCCACTACTGGTCAGAACCTGCAGGTTTCAGACACTACTACTGGTTACTTCTCGAGAATTGCAGCAATGGAGTTAAAAAACCCTACCATGATTGGTTTTGGTATCAGCAGCAAAGAAACATTTGACAAGGCATGTAAGTATGCTAATGGCGGAATTATAGGAACCGCCTTTGTGAAATCTCTTCAGGCGGGGCAGTTAGAAAGTAGCGTTACTGAATTTATGGAGCGTTTCACCGCATAGTGAACAGCCTTTATGCAACTGTTTAAGTAGCAGGCTGCTCTTCATTATATAGAAAAAACCGGGGTAATATGAATTGATGTTGCCCCGGTTTTTTATGAGCGATTATATATAGTTTTCCAGGATACCTTTTCCCTCACGGATCACTTCAAACTCGCCACTTGTACAGTCTACAACTGTTGAAGCTTCATTGTCACCATATCCTCCATCAATAACTAGGTCTACCAGATCCGCATACTTTTCATGGATCAGTTCCGGGTCAGTAGAATATTCAATCAGTTCATCATCATCTTTGATGGATGTAGATAAAATCGGGTTACCCAGCACCCTTACAACTTCGCGTGCAATGTCATTATCAGGCACCCTTATACCTACTGTTTTTTTATTGGAACTTAATAGTTTAGGCACATTGTTGTTGGCATTGAAGATAAAGGTAAATGGGCCTGGCAAGGCTTTTTTCAGCAAGCGGAACACGGTTGTATCAATTGGTTTTACGAAATCAGAAATATGGCTCAGGTCTGAGCATATAAATGAGAAGTTCGCTTTCTCAGGTTTAATGCCTCTGATCTGACAGATCTTCTCTATGGCCCTCTGATTGGTAATATCGCAACCTAAACCATAAATGGTATCAGTTGGATATATGATAATTCCGCCTTTTTTCAGTACATCAACAACCTGTTGAATAACTTTAGGATTCGGATTTTCGGGATATATTTTGATTAGCATATGTAAATTTACAAAACTTTAATCAGCGATTTAACAATTGATGGAGTACAGCAGGATTTCCTTATGATATTCATACAGTGGCTATAACAGAAAACCCGCTGATACAGGTGTAATAACGGGTTTTCTTGAGATAAGTTTTCGTAAATTAAAACTCTGCGTTGCCCGGGAAACGCGGAAAGGCGATAACATCCCTGATGTTGGTCATGCCTGTAACAAATAAAACAAGACGTTCAAATCCTAAACCAAAACCAGAGTGAGGTGCAGAACCAAACTTTCTTGAATCAAGGAACCACCATAGTTCTTCTTCCGGGATATTAAGCTCAGCCATACGCTGCGTTAACCTATCCAGGCGCTCTTCCCTCTGTGATCCACCGATCATCTCTCCTATACCAGGAAAAAGGATGTCCATAGCTGCCACAGTTTTTCTTCCCTCAGCATCAGGTTCGTTCTGGCGCATATAAAAAGATTTAATGTCTGCAGGGTAATCTGTCAGAATTACCGGTTTTTTGAAATGTTTCTCTACCAGGAAGCGCTCATGTTCAGATTGCAGGTCAGCACCCCATTCATTGATCAGGTACTTGAACTGTTTTTTCTGGTTCGGTTTAGAAGAACGCAGAATTGCAATGGCTTCGGTATAAGTTAAGCGTTGAAAATCATTATTCAGACAGAAGTTCAGTTTTTCAATTAATGACAGTTCGCTTCTTTCATTCTGAGGTTTAGTCTTCTCATCTTCTGCCAGGCGGGTGTTTAAGAAATCTATCTCCTCTTTACAGTTTTCAAGGGCGTAACTGATTACGTATTTCATCATGTCTTCTGCCAGCTGCATGTTATCTTCCAGGTCTGCAAAAGCAACTTCTGGTTCTATCATCCAGAATTCTGCCAGGTGACGGGTAGTATTTGAGTTTTCTGCACGGAAGGTTGGTCCGAAAGTATAAATCTGACCAAATGCCATGGCTGCAAGTTCACCTTCCAGCTGCCCAGATACTGTTAGATTAGTACCACGGCCAAAGAAATCTTCAGAAAAGTCGACCTTTCCATCCTCTGTTCTGGGTGTATTATCAAAATCAAGGGTAGTAACCTTAAACATCTCGCCGGCACCTTCAGCATCAGATGCTGTAATAACCGGTGTATGCATATATACAAAGCCTCTTTCGTTATAGAACTGGTGAATGGCAAATGCCAGGGCATGGCGAACTTTAAAAACTGCATTGAAAGTATTGGTACGGAACCGCAGATGCGCTATTTCCCTTAGAAACTCCAGGCTATGCTTTTTCGGCTGCAGTGGGAATTTCTCCGGATCACTGTCGCCCAGTATTTCAAGGCTGCTGGCTTTAACTTCCACAGTTTGTCCCTTACCCAGCGATTCTACTAACTGACCGGTTACGGCAATAGCAGCACCGGTAGTTATCCTTTTTAATAGTTCGTCTGGTGTATTATTAAAATCGACAACAATCTGCAGGTTACCCATGCATGATCCATCATTCAGTGCAATAAACTGGTTGTTGCGGAAGGTTCTTACCCACCCCATTACTGTTACTTCACGGTTGAAGTCAGTTGTAGCTAACAGGCTTTTTATTTTTTCTCTTTTAATCATGATTTTCTTGTGGAGCGCCCAAAAATAAGGATTTTCAACAGATATTCTTAACTTTTTAATGACAGGTGCAGCAGGGGGGTACTCCTGACAGAATCTTAACCGACGATTTGTCAACCTTGACAATTTATCAGTTGGAATATCCGTAATGTCATTCACAAATAACATTTATATATGTAATTCAAGTTGTATTCTTTCGTTAATTATTTATTCAACTGTAACAAAAAACATGTTTCGGAGGCTAATGCGCCGCCTTAGGTAAATAAGGCATACTTTTTGAAGAATACCTTTTATAACGCTCAATAATATTAATAATAAAAATAGTAACACTCTTTTATGATCAGATCGCTCCTTTCAATTTGTTTAATTTTTTTATGCTCAGTTGTTTATGCACAGCAGGATGGTGATGCATCCCATAGCTTTGCGATAAAAGCATATAACTATAGTAGTCTGCCTAAAATGCTGAACCAATCTGAGAACAGAAGATATATCAGTACTGGTTTTAACAGCCTTATGGTAAAATTTAATAATAATCTTTACAGCTACAGGTTAAGCGGCAGTTATTATGATAAATCTATAGAGTTTTCGAATAACTGCGACAACTGCGGCCTGGCTGCTGGAAAGGTTAAAGACTATACCTTTAAGGCGGGTTTTGAGAAGAACTTTAATTATGGTCCAGTGCAGCCTTACATAGGGTTTGACATGGGCTACCGTTCAAACGAATTTAACGGCAGAATAAACACAGCAGATCCACAATCGCTGGTTGCCGGTGCAAGGAAGAGGGGATTTACACTTAGTCCGTTGCTGGGTGTTAAATTTAGCCCCGTAAAGTTAATCTCGTTGTTTGCTGAAGGAAATGCCGAATACTTTTATGCATGGGGAAAAGAGACTACTAATCTACCTGGTAATTCGGAAGGTGGCAATTCACACAAGTTTAATAAAGGCGAGTATCTTTATAATCCAATATCTGTGGGTATCCAGATTCATTTAACCAGACAGAAGTAAGTTTCATGACTCTTTAGATATTTTTTTTGTATTGCAAGATATCAGACGGATTTATCCGTCTTTTTTTTTGAATTAATATATTAAGTGGTAGGAATAATCATCAATTATTACCTATTGTAAGGGGTAATTATTATTTACCAGTTTTATTTCAATGTTTTTAGCTGCTTTTGTTACGTTTTACTGAATTTGTAATCAATTACGATGCGAAAAAATGAATTTAATGGGTAGTTGGATTTATATTTGACGATTTATTACCTTTAAAGTGGGGTTGTTTTCCATTAATATTGAAAAACTTGTAAAAATAGTTTGCATTTGTGACCTAAGTCCCTATATTTGTATTGCTCGTTTAATTTATATTTGGTTTAAAAATCCTCCGTCCTACAGTTTGGAGGATTTTTTTTTGCCTGATATTTCTCTACAAAATATTAAGCATAAAAAAATGCCAGCTGTTTTCACAACTGGCATTTGTTAAGATTTATATTAATCCGAATTCAGCAATTATGCCAATACCTGAGTAACCAAAGCAGCTGCATCTTTTAGTGCAATTGCAGAGAATACTTTAAGGCCAGATTCATCAATTAGTTTTTTAGCTTCTACAGCATTTGTACCTTGTAAACGGCAGATAATTGGAACCGGGATATCACCAATTTCATTATAAGCATCAATTACACCTTGTGCTACACGGTCACAACGAACAATACCACCAAAGATATTGATCAGGATCGCTTTAACATTAGGGTCTTTAAGGATGATATTGAAACCAGCTTTTACAGTTTGTGCATTTGCTGTTCCACCAACATCCAGGAAGTTAGCAGGCTCACCACCGGCAATTTTAATAATATCCATAGTTGCCATTGCCAATCCAGCGCCATTTACCATGCAACCAACGTTACCGTCTAATTTTACATAGTTAAGATTAGATTCACTAGCTTCAACATCAGTAGGGTCTTCTTCCAGTTTATCACGCATTGCTGCATAGTCAGCATGGCGGAATAAAGCGTTGTCATCCAGGTCTACTTTTGCATCAACAGCAATAATTTTATCGTCAGAGGTTTTTAAAACCGGGTTGATTTCAAACATTGATGAATCTGTAGCGTCGTAAGCTTTATATAAAGCTGTAACGAATTTCACCATTTCTTTAAAAGCAGCACCGCTTAGTCCAAGGTTGAAAGCAATTTTACGTGCCTGGAATCCCTGGATACCAACTTTAGGGTCAATCTCTTCTTTAAAGATCAAATGAGGAGTATGTTCAGCAACTTCTTCAATATCCATACCGCCTTCGGTAGAATACATGATAATGTTTCTGCCGTTAGCACGGTTTAAGAGAACACTTACATAAAATTCTTTTGTTTCAGAAGCTCCCGGATAGTAAACATCCTGAGCAACTAATACTTTATGAACTGTTTTACCTTCTGCACTGGTTTGTGGAGTTACCAATTGCATTCCTAAGATATCTGTAGCTCTTTGTTTAACCTCGTCAAGGTTTTTGGCTAATTTAACACCTCCGCCTTTACCTCTACCACCAGCATGTACCTGTGCTTTGATTACTACCCAGTCAGAGTTGTAGTCTGCTTTCATTTTTTTAGCAGCTTCTACAGCCTGCTCAACAGTTTCGGCAACTATGCCTTCTTGTACGGCAACACCAAAACTTTTAAGTATTTCTTTACCTTGATATTCGTGTATATTCATTAGCTGAAAAAATTTGATCCAAATCTACAATTTCAGATTGGTTTTAAAAACTTATTATGGCTTTTATCCGCCGGCACAAAGCGTAATATTTAGCTTACCGGAATTTAATCTCAACTTTTTGTAAGTTTGTTCCATGCTAAAAGCCAAGGGTATCAATAAAGCTTACGGAAATCTGCCTATCCTCAAGGGGGTTGATTTTGAGGTTGCTAAAGGAGAGATTGTAAGTATCATTGGCGCCTCCGGTGCCGGAAAGAGTACCCTTTTACATATTTTGGGGACACTGGATAAGCCAGATTCCGGTACAGTAGAACTTAATGGAACAAAAGTAAGCCAGCTTTCTGGCGAATTGCTCAGTGTGTTCAGGAACCAGAATATTGGTTTTGTGTTCCAGTTTCACCATTTACTGCCCGAGTTTACAGCGCTTGAAAACATTTGCATACCGGCATTTATTGCTAAAAAGAGCAGGAAGGAAGCTGAGATAAGGGCTCATGAACTGCTTGATTTGCTTGGACTGAAAGACCGTGCCAGTCATAAACCTAACCAGCTTTCTGGCGGTGAGCAGCAACGGATAGCTGTAGCGAGAGCACTCATCAATGATCCGGCAATAATCCTGGCAGATGAGCCATCAGGAAACTTAGATTCCGGAAATGCACAATCACTACATCAGTTTTTTATAACCCTGCGCGATAACTTTAAGCAAACCTTTGTGATTGTAACCCACAACGAAGGACTTGCCAAGATCAGTGACAGGGTAGTCACCATGAAAGATGGTTTAATCATATAGAATTTGAAAACACTTATTACTGGCGGCAAATCTGCCCAGGCATTAAAATTACTAAAGGCTTTTAGTGGGGATGAAGTAATCCTGGCTGATTACGGCGATATGCCTTCTTTTGTATCGGCACAATACCAGCTGATGGATTTGGGAGAAAGAAATGATGATACCATAGCGCATACATTGTTAAGCGCTTGTCTTGATCAGGAAGTTAACCGTTTGTTACCTCTTTACGGTTTTGAACTGGAAGCAGTGATCAAGTCTGCCATACTTTTTGAAGAGTTTGGTATACATATCCTGTTGCCAGAGATTGCTGGATTCCAGCCGTATTTTGACCGCATACCTTCAGATAAAAAAGACTGGGCTGTATTTGATCAGGGATCATTGGTATATGCTACATCATTACATGATGATTTGCTGCAGGCAGGGGAGGAACAGCAGCTGAACGGTGCTTTTTATGTTGCTGATGTTGGCGGACAATTGGAGGTTTCACTATTTAAAATCGGCTAATGTTATATACGGATTACGTGGAGCAGAATGATGCTTTCATTTTTCAGTTTGATAATGTGGTTTATCCGGAAAAAGACTATCTGCTACAGGTATACTATCTTTTTGCGCAGTTCATAGAATATGGTGAACAGATCGAAGCGCAGCCTATTCTACGGTTTATGGAAGAGAGTTATCAAAATGAGGGTAATGAAGGTATTTTTGAAAAAACAGCTGCGCGGTTTGGTTTGGCAGAAAAGTACAAAGTAAACTTTGAGCTGTTACAGCAAAATGCGAGGTTACCGCTTAAACTACTATTATTTGCGCCAGTTTTGCAGACCATGAAAGAGATTTTAAGAGCGGGGAAAAAGCTTTTTCTCTTGGCCGATGGACTTCCGCTGCAGCAATTAAATAAAATTAAACAAACGGAATGGAACGGTGTTGAGCAATACTTAACTGTTTATTTTACTGACGAAGTAGCAAATGGTTCGGTACCTCATGCAGTAGAGAGCATCATTGTTACACACGAACTTGATGCTTCCAAACTGGTTTTTATAGGGAGTGATGTCACAAATCAAAATCCTGAGTTGTCATCCAAATATAAGTTTTTGCCGATAGGCAAACTATTGGTACCTTAACTCCGTAACTGCCAGTAACCTAGAAATTCATAAATGAAAGCAAAAATACCATTTAAAAATACACTTATAGCTGTTGCAGGCCTTGTGAGTCTTACAGTAGTTTCCTGTAAAAAAAATAAAGATATACCAGTTACCAATCCGGTTACAACACCTGTACCAACATCTGGCAACCGCGCTCAGTTAACACAGGATTCGATATTTCTGTATGCAAAGGAAGTGTATTTGTGGAATACCTCATTGCCAGATTATGCTACTTTTAATCCTAGGCAGTATGCACAAACGGCTGCAGGATTTGATCAGGAATTATATGCCCTGACCCAGTATAGCCCTGTAAATACTGCAACAGGCAAACCTTATGAATATCCACTTAGTACAGATGCTGCTGCAGCTTTCGATGCAAAGTACTCATACATTGATGATATTTCGAAGCACACTGTGTTGGCGTCAACCAAAGATCAGAAAAGCAGCGTAGATTTGGAAGGTGTTGGAAATGATTTCGGGTTAAAACTAGGTGCTTACAGTTTAAGCGCAACGGGAAATCAATATGCTATCTATATCCAGGCAGTTTATCAGGGCTCACCCGCTGATATCAAGGGTTTAACCCGGGGCGCGGTAATCACCAAAATCAATGGGGCTACATACGGTACTAATTACAATAATGAATACCAGGCAATTAATTCAGCATTGGATGGTTCCAGTGTAACAGTGGCTGGTGTTTTAAAAGATGGAATAACACCTTTTAATTATACACTTGCTAAGACAGCTTACAGCAGCAGTCCGATTTACTCGGCTAAAGTACTTTCGGTTAGCGGAAACAAGGTTGGATATCTTTCTTACGCCCGGTTTTCGAGTATGGCAAATTCCCAGGCAGGCTTTGATGCAGCTTTCGCAAATTTTGCTGCTTCAGGTGTAACTAAATTGGTAATTGATTTAAGATATAACGGCGGCGGATACGTTAGTACGGCAGAATATCTGGTAAACCTGATTGCACCTGCCTCTATTGCATCTACAAATGTGATGTTTAAGGAACGTTATAATGCAATGATGCAGGCTGGTAATGTACCAATTATGGCAAATCAACCATTATATAATGCAGATGGAACTTTTCAGCGTACTCAGAGTGGTAGAGTAGCTACTTATGCGGATTTAGCTAAAGATT
>Ga0308164_10001285_pt1 | contig 30327 bp, 29 predicted proteins | sample PhyTR2_FD_201031 | JGI IMG/M metagenome (GOLD analysis project Ga0308164, IMG submission 201031) | Phyllosphere microbial communities from UC Gill Tract Community Farm, Albany, California, United States - DLSLT.R2 | ecosystem: Host-associated > Plants > Phyllosphere > Unclassified | place: USA... | reverse complement strand
CGTTGACATGCTGACACTGGGTAGCATTGGAATTGCATTGAGCATTGCTGCTTATCCAACCTCGGATGAGGCGAACGAGTTCGATACATGAGGTTTTTCGACCGCAGTAAAGTCTGCTTTGGGTCGAGAACTGCCCTACACTGAACGGCCGAGATCGGCCAAAACCAGACGTTGGCAAACTGAGCATAAGAATAAAATTGGTTGACAGGTGGAGAACGATTGTTCTACCATCTACACATGATATCGCCACCTCTCATTGACGCCCGCGCCAGGCTGCTGGCCACCACCGAGCAACTAATCTACGAGTCTGGCATTGCCAACACGGGGATGGACCGCATCGTTAAGGAGTCCGGAGTGGCACGCAAAACTATCTATCGCTACTTCGAGACCAAAGAAGCGTTAGTAGCAGGTGCCTTGATGCAGCGCGACGCGCATTGGATGACCTGGTTTGAAGCGGCGTCGCCTTCCGGCATGCCATTGCCCCTGCGGATTCAGGCAATGTTTGAGGCGCTAGAAACTTGGTTCAACGCGCCCGACTTCCGTGGTTGCGCGTTCATCAATGCTGCGGGGGAAACCGGCGACGCTAAAGGCGTCATCCGGCAAGTGGCAAAAGCGCACAAGTTGCGCCTGCTGCACCACTTGCGCCAAGTCGTAAATGAGGCGGGTATGGCACAGGTTCCAGCCGACGAACTGGCTCAGCAACTTCTAATCCTTATCGACGGCGCTATTACGGTCGCATTGGTAACCGGCGACCGTGCAGCGGCACCGCGTGCGGCGCGTATCGCCGCTGCCTTGCTACCCGACTAACTTGCACCTACTTACCTATGAAAGTAAGCACTATGCCCACCAACTCAGCCATCCGTCCGCCATTGCCGCCTTTCACCCTCGCCAGTGCTACCGAAAAAGTTCGACTAGCTGAAGACGGCTGGAACAGCCGCGACGCCGCGCGCGTAGCGCTTGCGTACACCGAGGACACACAATGGCGCAACCGTGCCGAATTTGTCACAAGCCGGTCCGAAGCGCAGCATTTGCTTGAGCGCAAATGGGCAAAAGAACTGGACTACCGGTTGATCAAAGAATTGTGGGCATTCTCCGAGAATCGCATTGGTGTCCGCTACGCCTACGAGTGGCACGATGACTCCGGCAATTGGTTCCGTTCATATGGAAATGAGAACTGGGAATTTGATGCAGATGGCCTGATGACAAACCGCTATGCCTCTATCAATGACAAGCCTATCCTGGCGTCCGAGCGCAAATACCACTGGCCGCTCGGACGGCGCACGGATGATCACCCTGGCCTGTCTGAATTAGGCCTGTAGGAACTATTCACGAAAGGCTGCTTTGGGTCGGTTGCTGCTCTTCGTGACAGTCTGCGACTTTTCTACTCGGGGACCTGATATGCTCAGCTGAACGCCGGGTTCGCCCACGAGCGGACGTTAGCTTCTCAAGCAGACCTTGGAAAACGGATGAACAAACACAACGACACTTCTGAGGTCCAGATCTCTCTAACTGCTGACGAAGCTCTGGTCTTGTTTGAATTTCTCAGCCGCTTTGAAGAGTCCAGTGAATTGACGATCGTTGACCAAGCCGAGGTGTGGGTGCTATCAAATTTGCTCGGACCTCTCCAGGAGCAGCTCGTGCCTCCATTCCAGCAAGATTATGTAGAACAGTTACAGCAGGCGAGAAACAGGTTGCAGGGCAATTTCGCGTAATCCGACGTGTCCGCTTTGGGCGGTTCCTGCCTGCTGGGACAGTCGGTGACTATTCCGGCTTGGCAACCTGCTAAGCTGACCCGAACGGCCGAGTTCGGCCAAGAGCGGACTTACCTCTCGTATCGACCATCAGGAAAACGAAAAGCAAAATTTCATGTTTATCATTATCGCAAGCAAAAATTCATGACTACGCACTTCGAATTCGCAACGCCTCTCATCCGGCAAGCTGTTGCAAACGACGAGGCGGCTGTTCGGGATTGCGCCGAACAGGCGTACGTCCGGTACACAGATCTGATTGGTAGAAAGCCTGCACCAATGACGGCCGATTTCGGTATGCAGATATTGGCTGGCCAAGTCAATGCCGCCTTTGACCGTCAGGGAGTTTTTCTAGGCTTCATCGTGTTTTACCCTGATGAGCGTGGGATGCACATCGAGAGCGTTGCTGTGTTACCAAGCGCGGTGGGTCAAGGCGTTGGGCGAGCACTCGTTCGTTTTTGCGAGCGTCAAGCAAGGCGCCAGGATGTCGAGGTTGTGCATCTCTACACAAATGAGAAAATGGCCGAGAACCTGCAAATTTATCCTCGCCTAGGCTATATCGAGATAGAGCGCCGCATCGAGGCCGGGTTCCACCGAGTGTTTTTCGAGAAGAAAATACGCCAAGGGGCATCCTGAACGACAGGCCGCTTTGGGTTGAAACCGGCCTGACATCGCCCGGCCGATTTCGGCCAAAAGCAGTCGTTCACTTGTTAGCGCTATGTAGAACAGCAGAGCTGATTACGCTTTAATTTCTAGCTTTAATACCTTTGTACCATAGTCCGGCAAATCAATCGCGTTGGAATCGCGTGCGAAGCCATTGTTGATGACCTTACGCACGATCGGTGTGCTGGCCAGACGCAGTGCACCACGCAGAAGTGTGATGCCGACTGTGCTATGCGGCCAGAGCATACGCACGACGAGCTTGGACACATTCTGGCCCTGCTTGACGAATGGCCGCATGGCTCGCTCATACTCGGCTAACGCGGTCGCTACGTCCTCTGTTTTTGCCAGTTCTCCGGCCAATACATACCCGCCCACCATGGCCAAGCTGGTGCCGATACCGGATAGCGGGGTTGGACTCCACGCTGCGTCGCCGGTCAACACAACACGGCCGTTCGACCAGCGGTCCATGTGTACTTGGCGCAGGACGTCGAAATAGAAGTCGTTGACATTCTGCATAGCGGCGAGGATGCGGGGGAACTCCCAGCCGTCGTTGGCAAATTGTTTCTGGATATAGCTTCGCTGGCGTTCGACGCTCCAGTCATTCTCTCCCTCTGGCTTTTTTTGAATACCCATGTAGACGCCCAGCTTGCCATCACGCGAGGGTTTAACCGTCGCGCCACGGCCGTCGATAGTATTGAATTGACGAGCATACGCGCTATCGCCAGGAAGGCTAGGAATGCTGAAATACGCGATTGTCAGGTCCATCCAACGCGATTCGTTTTCGCCTGGAAACAGCAGTTCGCGAGTGTGCGAACCGACGCCTTCGGCGACGACAACCACGTCGTAGAAATCGTCACGTCCGCAGGCAAAGGTAACATTCACGCCATTGCCGGTTTGCACCACATCGGCAATGCTATCGCCGAATCGAAACGTGGCTTTCTCCCGCACGGCTTCAAAAATAATTCGAGCGATATCGCCGCGCCGGATTTCTAGTTCGGCGGTCGGGCCGTGATCGGTGTCGGAATCGGCAGCTTCGAAGCGGGCGACCACGCTGTCGTCCTCTGCCACCCAGTCGGTGCCGCGCTCATGCGTGCTGTGGTCAAAAGCAAGCTCTTCCAGTCCCATCCTGCGTAGCACTTCACGGGCGTTGCCGCGTACGTCAACGTTCTGTCCGCCGTCACGAAATGACGGGGCGTGTTCGACGACATCAACCTCGAAGCCGTGTTGAATGAGCCACCAAGCAGTGGTTGTGCCGGCAATACTGGCACCGGTAATGAGAATGCGACGGGACATATGGACTCCGAAAATGTCCAATCATACCACTTACATCATGTTTGATGTATTTCCGCAGAAAAATTCTCTAGCTCGACGATGAGTCGTCGCAACATTGCGTTTAATACCACCGCTTCCTCTTCAGAAAATCCAGCGAGGCCAATGGCGTTCACATTCAGCAAGACTCGTCGTCCAATAGCCGCAGCAGCATTTCCCGTTTCAGTCAAGCTGACCGTTGCTGCACGCTTGTCGGCCATCAGGACTGTACGTTCGACAAGGGCCATGCTTTCAAGTTTATCTAGCAATGCTGCCATTGCCGGCTGCTTGACGGCCGATGCGGTTACTAAATCCCGCTGTAACATTGGACCTTTCCACGATAGCTGTAGAAGAGGTCCTATCAGCGCAAGTGTGAGGCCGTGTGCGCGCAGGCCTGCATCGACCGCACGATTGAAAACGCGTGCAGCATGGTTAGCGAGATAGCCTGGTGCGACTGCTGCTTCGGGGTGAATATCTGGATTCATCTCCGCAGCATAGTCGAGATGGGGCAGACACTGCAAGATGGTCTCTCGCCGCTAACGTCCGCTTTGGGTCGAAACCGGAAGTTCGGATGCCTTGCGGCTTGAGGCGGTCGGCCTCCTAAGCGGACAGGAAATAGAACGGAAAGCAATCGGGCGATTGCTGCCTGTCGTGACAGTCCGTCACTTGCAAGCGGCCATCGCTTCGGGACGCAAGACCCGGATAAATCGCTCTAGACGTGTCGCAAACTCCGCGCCCCGCCCACTACTCAACCGGCTAGTGTGCCGGCCTCGATGCTAAAGCCGCAGGTAAGTACACTCAGTTAAAAGCGTCTGCAGGAAGAGCGGTAAATCACGCGGCGAGAGCTGTTCCAGCCAATTTTAGGCCCCGCCACGGCGTTTTCACGTTGAGGTACATATCGCGCATCCATCTCACTGGCGTTAGCTTCGAGCAGGGCGTCGTCGGCGAGGAAGAATGTGTATGCTTTGCAGGGCGTTGCGGCGTGGAGTTGGCCGAAGTGCCTTTTTCTATCGCGAACACGGGAGGTTTTGAATGGAATCGAGCCGGCTGGAACAATTGGAGCAGGGTTTGCGCAACGTGCTGCGCTTGATCGAGCGCGACGAGACGGGACAATCCGGCGAACTCGCGCGCGAGCACCCGGCCGCGCGCGCCGCCGAGGAATGCGAAGTGATGCTCCCGGAGCCGCTGACCCTGGCCGCGTTATCCGAGACTGTGCGCCATAAAATCGACACGGTGCAAGTGCTCCTCACCCGCGCGCGCGAACACGAGCAGTTGCCGCCGGACGCGCAGCTGGCCGCCGATGAGGGCTACATGGCTAGCACCGACCAGCTGGCAGACGCCAAGGCGGCCCAGAACGGTTGAGGATCGCCAGGAATGACGATTTCCGTCTCTTCCTGTAGATGCTTTTGGCTGAGCGTCAAGATCGTTGTCGCGTGCAACGAGGCTGGCATACGAGCCCGGTTGAGCGGGAAAAAACAGCGCATCCTCAAAGAAGCGGCCGAAATTCTCTCCGTCCTGGCGCCCCGGCTGGCAGCGCCGGGAAGGGACGGAAGAAAGTGCTCGACGCAAGGGGGGCAATGGAAGTGAAGGTGCGCGCAGCCATGCAAGGAAACTTTGCTACGCTCCCGTTCCGGACTACGTAGCATTCGTTGCCACGACTTCGGAATGTCAGATCAAGAATTTGCTCACGTTGGCCGATCTAAAGGATGCCATCAAGGAAAACGGCGTCTGTGACAACCCGTGGATTTTTCCGTTTTGCAAGCTGCTAACCTAGTGCGACAGGCCGCTTTCGGCCAAAAGCAGCCCTTTATGAATTTGTCAGATAACGTCACGGCCCTGAGCGGCTGACACAACGAGGTTGCTCTTTGCCAAAGGCTCGCTGGCCTGGAGTGCTGCAATCCAAGTGTTGGTATCAACGACAGCGGCCCAGTTCGAATGAAGCAAAACCATGAGAGTTTTATGGACCTGTTGAGCGGATGCATGACCGGCCTCATTGGCTATGTCAATAGCACCCGTCGCGTCCGAAAGGACCTCGACGTTAAAACCGCGAGGCTCAGCATCAGCTGCGGAAGAAAGTATGCAGTTGTTGGTCATGTATCCGACGAGGGTGATCGTATCGATCCCGTTGTCACGTAGCCATGCGTCGAGGTCAGTTCCAGCGAAGATGCTGCCAAACTGTTTATTGATACGCTTGGCAGCCTTGCTCTCACATTGAGCAATTTCGGGATGATTCTGGAAGGTGGCTGAGCCTGAGCCGAAGACTGGGGCGTTTGTCGGCAGTTTATGCTGAACCAGCACGATTGGAGCATCGGCATTCGCTGCGGCGTTGATGGCCTCACTGATGCGTGCAACAGATCCTTCGCGAGCAGGATACTGAATCGGAAGTTGACCCTCGAAATATTCCTGCTGAGCATCGATAATTATGAGGGCTCGGCTTGGTGCGGTCATGGCGTACTCCGTTTTAAGGTATGGTCACTGAATCTTGAGATCGCTATTTCCGGTAAGGGATGTTACGGTCATCAAGATTCGATATGGGGCGCTGGCATTAGAACTTTAGTACCTCGCCATCGGCCGGGATGCGCACGCGGTCGTCGATCTTGTGCTCTTTTACATGGTCGTGTAGTTCCTTCCGGCTCAGCGTCATATGGTTGATGGCGTCCATATGGGTGGCGACGATGGTTGCGTTGGGCATGGCCTTCCAAGCGTGCAGTACATCGTCCTTGCCCATGATGATGGAGCCGGTGTAACCCTTCATGCGAGCGTCGCCTGTGTTGAGAATGACCACGTCGGGCTTGAACTTGGCCAGCGTGCCATCGACTGTTGAGTTCCATATTGTGTCACCCACGATATAGACGGTCTTGGCACCCGGTGCCTGGAACACAACACCCATTGCTTCGCCCAGTGCGTCGCCCAGCGGCTTCTTGCTGTACATTTCTTCGGTACCGTGCCGGCCGCCAGTCTTGGTCAGGCGTACGCCCTCGAACTTAGTGCTGTCGGTCATGATGCGGACATTGGTATAACCCTGGCCGCGTATTACCTTGGCGTCAGCTTCATGCTGGACAAATAGCGGCATCTCTTTTGGGATGAACTTGTGGTCGCCGCCGTCCCAATGGTCGAGATGCGTATGGGTGACGATCACCGCATCCACGCCGCTCATAATGTCCTTGACCGGCATTGGCAACTCTACCGTCGGGTTGCGCAGCTCGCTATGGAACGTGTCTGGAAAGCCGGGGTAGGCCCCCTTCTTTGCCAAGAAGGGATCGACTAGGAAGGTCTTGCCGGCGTAATCGATCTTTGCCGTGGCGTTGCGAATCTGCTGAATTTGAACCGCTGCCTTGGCAGTGGCAACGCCGGTAGACGCGTGGGCGATGAACCCGCTGTTACCGGCAGCGAGTGCCATAGCCATGACGAGGGTTTTAAGGGCTTTCATTTTGTTGCTCCTGTAAATAAGTATCGACAAGCAGCATTATGGTAGGGTCAACGCGAACATAAAATCGACCCGAATGCCAACTATCGAAACTTTTGGGCCAAAGTCGGGCTATCATCGACAATGATGAAAAAACAGCCCCCAATCGTCGCGCTGATCCTCTATCCCGATTTCAGCCCGTTTCACTTCTCGGTGCCTTACTTGGTATTCAGCGCTGAACAGCCGGAGGGACTGTTGTTCGACTTGCGCATTGTCTCGTCAGGTGCGCGCTCGCTCAGCGCAGAGCGTGCTTTGACGGTGCATCCTGACGGGGGGCTGGAGCTGGCAGAAATAGCAAATATACTGATCGTGCCCGGATGGCACGACCTGAACGTTCGCCCCGGCGACGACTTGGTGGCCGCGTTGTCGCGTGCCCATGCCCGGGGCGCGCACGTGGTCGGACTTTGTTATGGCGCGTATCCTCTAGCGTATGCTGGCCTACTCGACGGCAAGCGGGCATCCACACACTGGATGGCGGAACAAGATTTCGGCCACCGTTTCCCGCGTATTAAGCTCGACATGAACGCGCTGTATGTCGATGACGACAAGCTGATCACATCGGCAGGTACCGGCGCTGGACTCGATTGCTGCCTGTACCTGGTACGTGAGTATTACGGCGCTCGCGTTGCTAACAAGGTCGCGCGCACCATGGTTATCCCGCCTCATCGAGAGGGGGGGCAGGCACAGTTTATTGAGCAACCTGTCGCCGCATCGACCCAAGACGCGCAGCTCAACATGCTGCTCGACTATCTTCGCAACAACCTCGATCTAACACACAGCATCGATGATCTGGCCGAACGGATCGCCATGAGTCGCCGCACCTTTACCCGGCATTTCAGCAAGGCGACGGGCATGACCCTGATCGACTGGTTGGTAAACGAACGCCTTCGCCTCACGCGAGAACTTTTGGAAACGACATCGTTGCCGATCGACAGGATCGCGGGTATGGCTGGATTCCAGACGCCTACATCATTCCGCCAGCACTTCAAAAAGCGGTTTCAGGTCAGCCCTAGGGAATGGCGCAAAACTTTCAGCGCCGTGAAATAGGAGTGCGAAGATGAGCACTAAAATCGTTTTCGCTTTGACAATTACCACTTTGCTTGACTGTTCGGCAGAACGTTAATCAACCTCGCGTAGTAGCTTCTCCATAGCCTTGATGCGAGAGGTCAAGTCAATAACCTCCTGTCGCAGCGCTACGAACGTGTCATTGCTCGCGGTCTGCTGTCCTGCTTCGAGCCGCGTGTGGTAGATCAAAGCCGCATATTTCATTACGAATACAGCCAAGATCACCAGAAGCACCAAGATTGAAAATATCACGAAGAGATGCGGATTAGTCATTGGAGTCTCCAATTGAATGGATTTCGCCTGGAGTAGGGAAAGGCCCAGCTTCGGCAACAGTTGTTGGATCGATTGAGAGCGCAAAGGGCGCAATTTCGTAGAAATTAGCCACCTTGCCGCTCTCAGCGGTTTCAAAAGCGCTTACAACTAGTCCAGCGGTCTCAAGCTTGCGTAGATGCATCTTCATAAGAGGTCGACTGATGCCGGCCTCGCGGGCGAGTTGACTCACGAAGGAACGCCTACCGTCGAAAAGCTGCGCAATGATCCAGAGTCGGGCCGGATGAGCCAGTGCCTGGAGGCTTAGTAGCAGTTTCTCGGATTCTTTCATGAGGGTCCCTTTATGACGATAACCGGCAATGGTTCGGATCTTGAAAGCCACAGAAATAGGTGATAGCAACAGTACCAATGCTAATTCGTCAGACGGTTCGATGTGTACTGGCTCATCACCGAGGCCGCCTCTTTTGAGACCTTTCGCATGTCAATACCGCCGGCAACCATCCAGGCAATCGCTTCCTTGGTAAGTTCTGGCCCGGCCTTCGCAGGCGTACCTGTGTCGAAGGGCGGATGTGGATCATACTGCATTGAAAGCTGCTGAACCTTCGCAACGGTTTCGCCCGCGATCTCTGCCAGCAACGCTAGACCAAAATCAAGGCCCGCCGTCACACCGCCGCCGGTGATCCTGTTTCTATCCTTTACTACGCGCTGGTCGACAGGTTTGGCGCCAAAGAGCGGCAGCAGATCCATCGCAGCCCAGTGAGTTGCCGCCTCATATCCTTGAAGAAGCCCTGCTGAACCCAGCACGAGTGCACCTGAGCACACAGACGTCACGTATTTCGCCCGTGCGCCGCGATCGGCAATGAATCGGAGCAAAGCATCATCGCGCATGAGTTCCTCTTGTCCCGGCCCCCCTGGGATTAAGAGAATGTCGAGGTCGCTTGGGCAATCTTCAACGAGTGTGTCAGCGCGAAGTATTACACCGCTGTCGCTCATCATGGCGTCGGTGTTCTTCCAGACAAGATGAATGTCGCAGTGAGCGCTAAGTGCCGTGTGAGGACCGACCAAATCTAGCAATGTGAGTCCCGGGAAAGTCAACATAGCAACCTTGGGCCGAGCGTTGCTTCGCGGACGCTTGAATAGATACTTTTCTCCTTGAAGAGGCGTTTGCAAAGCTTGTTTGCCCAATGCTGGGCTCGAAGCCGCGACAGCAATTGTGCCAGCGGCAAAAGCTCCGAAGGATCGTCTACTGATAGATTTCATCTTGTACTCCAGGTTAGTAGATGCACTTGCAAAATCACCATGACTTGCAGGTATCCGCATCATTGAGATATTTTTATCTTACGCGAAAGTTTTTTCTTACGCAATGGCGTGTTTTTTTTCGTGTTACTGCTAGGCACGAATTTGATTTGACTTTGAGACTCAATTCGCGCTGCCGGGCAGTCAGCCTCTGCACTGGACGCGAATCGAAAAGGTCGAGTCTTCCAGCTACGAGTAAGGCATTGCCCTAGGGGCTAATGCTCATTGATTGCATCGGTAAGGACTGATCGCGGAAAATACCGATGACTACCACGCATTCAGACGTGCCTCAACCGGGCCCGGCTTCCAAGTTTTTACTGCCTTGAGCTTCGCCTCGATGCTGCGGACCTACTTCTGCAATCGTCCAGCACACCTTGCGGTCAGCCCTGTCGCGTCATCTCGTAAATCGGGCGCCGCTCTCATCGACTTCGGCGCCTGCGATCACCTCAAGAACAAAAAACCTGGCATGTTAAAAGCTAATCCACTGGATTAGATCGCTTGCTCAGCCGTTGATTGTCTTCGTGAAGGTATTCAATTTTTCTGACCACATTTCTTGAGCTGCGCCGGGCTGCACGATCCAGCTGCTGGTAGAGTTTGTCCACCGATTCAATAAACCACGCATGGCAAGACAACCCCTGAGGGAAGCCGATTTTTTTTGCTTGAATCGCTGTCCGACTTCTTGGAAATCAATGCTTACGCACGATTCATGCAACGTCGAATTACTCGGGGCGTACATAGACAGGCTCTTAGTTGCAGCTGGACGTATCCCCAAATTTCTTCTCACTACCAAGGTTTGAAGACTGCGAGTCCAACGGCAAACGCGGCGAGGAGGTAAATCAAGAGCGGTGGGCGTCCAGAGGCTGCCCTGTCGATTTGCGCGGAATCTGAAAGTCGACGTAGCTCGCCGGACTGCAATCCATGAAACATGGACAGGGCGACTACCACTATCAGCTTGATCTTCAACCAACCACTTGGAAACCAGCCGCCGTGCAATGCCGCTGACAGTCCAAAGATCCAGGTAAGGGTTAGTGCGGGTACGGTAACCATGAGGTCCCAGTGCTGGATCCGCGACAGAAGCCGTCGCTCATCGGGCATATGTGGCAGGGGCATCGTACGGTACAGCTTGAGAATGTGCGACTGTATTAGTAGGCCTGTGATGAAAGCAAAAACAGCAATGACGTGCAGCGTTTTCAGTGAAAGATAGACCATCATTCCCCGCGATGGCCTGAATGTTGGGCGTCCGTATGCAGCGGTCCCAGCCGCGAGAGTGCAACGTAGCTTCCAAAGGGGATAAATGCCGCGAGGAACATTATCATGGAGCGCCTTCGAGGCCATGCTGCGGCCCCCTGTAGCTGCATGAGCGCCCAAATGTAGGCAAGAAAGGTGATGCCATGTATCGGCCCTATTGCGCGAACTAAAACAGGCTCTCCCAGCAAATATTTCATTGGCACTGCAACCAAGAGTAGTGTCGACAGAGTGATTCCCTCCATCAGCGCACACCACTTGAAGTATTTTGTGGTCTGCTGTACCGCGTGGGTGCGGCTATTGGGCTTACTAGACATGGAATTTTCAGATCGTTAGTTGCGTCGCAACGCGGTACTTGCAATTGTCAACGACAGCATGTCAAAGCGCCATGTGGCTGAAAGACAATTTCCGATCGATTTCGGTCATACTTTAACCTGACGATATTAATTTACTGGAAAAGCAATCATGCACAAACCTCATCACATTGCGATTCTGGCCTATGATGGTGTTGTACCATTCGACCTGACAATGGCTTTGGAAACGTTTACGCGTGTACGCAACTGCAGTGGTGAGCCGGCCTATGCCATTCGCGTCTGTACGGATGGTCCCGCGATCGACGCTGGTTTCTTTCACCTTGAAAGCCATTGGCGTCTCGAGGATGCTGCTTCTGCCGATACCGTCATCGTGCCGGGCCTTCAGGACCCGAAGCGTATGCCTTCAACCATATGCCATATAGTTGCGGAGGCTGCGCGGAGGGGGGCTAGGATTGTGTCGATCTGCAGTGGCAGTTTCGTGCTCGCCGCAGCTGGCATCCTCAGTGGGCGCCGGGCAACGACTCATTGGGCTGGTGCTGCGGACCTTTCGACAAACTACCCCGATGTTGTCGTCTTGCCAAACGTACTGTACGTTGAGGATGGCAACATCTTTACCTCTGGCGGAGCGACCGCCGGAATCGATTTGTGCCTGCACCTCATCAGATGCGACCAAGGCAGCGCGGCAGCGGCCGAAGCAGCGCGGTTGGCACTCGTGCCGCTGGTTCGTGACGGCGGTCAGGCTCAGTTCGTCAAGCCACCAACATGCTCATTGCACGGAAGCCTGGGTTCCTTGGTAGAGTGGGCCCAAGGGCAACGAACGGGAAGTCTGGGAATCGACAGTCTCGCGCGCCGCGCTGGAGTCAGTACGCGGACATTAACTCGCCGGTTCCAGGAGCAGATGGGTACCTCACCACAAAAATTCCTCACCTCGCTCAGTATCGAGCGAGCGAAGGTTCTGCTTGAATCGACAAAGGCACCCGTCGACTTAATCGCCGAACAATGCGGCTTTAATTCAACCATCACGTTCCGCGCGGCGTTTTCGCGTCTGGTTGGCATTGCTCCGAGCCGCTATCGCAAGGCATTTCGACTCTGTTAAAAGTGAGACCTTTCATTGACCACATCTTGACTCTACAAGCCTTTCACATCAGGCTGCGCAAGCAATACACTAGGGAAGGTCGGTTGGTCATCTCGTCTGGGGGCACCTGAACCTGGGCTTTTAGCATCGCACCAGCAAGACTCTGATCGACGAGGTCCCAGACTGCTGTGAACGGCCTTGTGGTGCAGTGCAAATACGTATAAAGAAAAGCGCCGAACTGGCTCCTAACAGGCAGATTGCCATCATCAAGACCGTCAGTGGTAGAAATTGAAGATGTTGGCGGGCCGGCAATGAGTTCCTGCGAGAGGCGCCTCGTCGTAGACTGTAGGCCAGCGCTTGAGTTGAATCGCCCCCCAATTCTTGCCATCCGTCTCTCATAGGTGGCGCAGCCGTTCTTCAGTTATTAATCGCTTGTGAAGCCTTGCTGGGTGAGGCTAAGGCCATGTTGAGCATGCTCGTCGATGTGCAGCTTGGGCGTGACTCGCGCAGTGCTGCCACGTGTCACATAGATGAATAGGGTCGTTCAAAAGATACTCCTCACTGAGCGCGGCAATGAAGGCTGGCGCACATTTGGCCCGTACCGGGGTGCGTGTTACACCAGAATGCAGCGTATGGAAATCAGGCCTGAATGCCTTGTCGAAGAATTCCAGATCAACGCGATGAACGCCCCTGCAGAAAGACCAAGGAAACTGAAGAGCGTGGGATTGACCTGCCGTTCGCGCCCCTTGGCGCAGCAGCCTGAGAGCGACGCGACCTATGTACCACTGCAAGCGGTTCATCGACGAAGCGCGGGAACTCGACCGGCCACCTGCCGGTCTTGCGAGCCGCTAGTGCCTCTATGTCATTCCCACGAACTTTTGGCGTCGGGATTCGATTGGTCGCGCTGCGAACCGTGCTGTACTTGAGCCCCAGCGCTGTCACGTCGCGCTGTGCCAATGTCTGCGCGACGGCAGTGCGGCTGCACTATAGCTAAGACCCCTGAAACCACTACCGTACCCGCCCGCACAGCGAAGTCACGGCGCCACAACCGCCCGCCCGCAGGTGTCTACGCCGCAGAAACCGCAGAGGTAAGCACCGCGACCACGCTCAGGTTGAACGAGTAGGCTAGGGTTCGCGGGAGACAGTATTGCCGGCACCCAGCGAAGGGCCTCGGTCGCGCCAGCCCGCGTGCACGGGAAGCTTTTGAAGAGGAAGGCGAAAAATAAAGCAGCCTCGTTGATGTTGAGTGCTAAAATTCACACTTTCCTGAATATTCAGAAATTTAGCTAGACATCGAACTGGTCAGCAGATTCAATTTTTTACGATATGTGCCATTCGATCCAAGAATATTGCAATTTTATGAATTTCTCAGAGACATTAAAAATTGATGTTCCAGCAAAAATCCGTGCGCTAGTCGCTGGACTACCCGTTGTGCCATGAGGGTTGGAGCAAAACTTTTTGGGAGACTCGCCTGGCTTGCACTGTGTGCGGTCCTGTTGAGTGCATTCTCTCCTTCAATTTCCAAGCTGTCAGCGACTTCACAGGACGCCGCGTGGGCTGAAATTTGCAGTGCTCAAGGTTCCAAATTCGTAACCCTAAAGTCTGCTCCAGATAAAAATATCGAAGCCATAATGGTGTTGGACAACCATTGCGGCTACTGCCTTCTTCAGCACTATTCCCCCTTCCTTTCCACGCCAGCCTATTCATTGAGAATGGCTGAGATGCCGGCTGATGCTTCATCCATACGAAGTATCGGGCATTTTGTCGTGAAGCGATATGCTCAAAAGGCAAACCTCGCACGGGCACCACCATTCTTCTTCTGATCGCTGCTTATTGTCTTCTCGGGTTTTTACGCCCGATCACGACGATATATGCAAGCAATTCCAGAACCTCAGTGCGCCGTCAACATCTACTTTTTTGAACTCCTTGAGTTCAACGCAGTCGACGCCTGACATCGCTTGCGATTGAAAAAAACAACATCCACTTCCAGTGTGGAGGTATTTCTACAACCCGTAGATCTCTATGAATATATGAAAAAAGAATTATTTTTTGGCGGTTTGTGCTGCCCGTGTGATCGACTCGAATCCGTTGTGATAAATGCTAATCGCCAATTTCGGCGGAACTATGGAAAAAAATTTAATAATTACCTTTCTGAATTGAGGGGTGGCTGAGTATGGAAAACTTGGACCCCTTTTTGCTCGCGCGCATTCAGTTCGCAGCCAACATCACCTTCCATATTTTATTTCCGACAATTAGTATTTCTCTAGCGTGGGTTTTGCTATTTTTCAAGCTTCGGTTCGTAAAGTCACAGCAGCAGCATTGGATGGATGCCTATCAGTTTTGGGTCAAGATATTTGCACTTACTTTCGCTTTGGGCGTGGTGAGTGGCATCACTATGAGTTTCCAGTTCGGAACCAACTGGCCAGGCTACATGGAGACAGTTGGGAATATTGCAGGACCATTGCTAGCCTATGAAGTTCTCACCGCGTTCTTTCTTGAAGCAACAATGCTGGGAATTATGCTTTTTGCCCGTGAACGAGTGGGTGAAAGAACGCATACCATCGCAACATTTTTGGTCGCCGGAGGAACTACATTGTCAGCATTCTGGATATTGGCGTTGAACTCATGGATGCAAACGCCATCTGGTTTTGAGATGATCGATGGTCAAGCCCATGTAACTAACTGGTTCGACGTCATATTTAATCCATCGTTTCCCTACCGCTTTAGCCACATGATGCTGGCCTCAGGCCTCACGGTAGCATTTTTGATTTCTGGAATTTCTTCGTATCGCTGGCTGCGTAATGATCGATCGCCTGAAGTCATGGCGAGTCTAAAAACCGGCGTCTATCTGGCCACTCTTCTTATCCCTCTCCAAATTCTGGCTGGTGACTTGCATGGTCTCAATACAATGCAGCATCAGCCGGCAAAATTGGCTGCCATGGAAGGTATATGGAAAACAGAGAAGGGGGTGCCGGCGGTACTTTTTGCAATACCTGATGAAGACGCTAAAGAAAATCGTCTCGAAATTTCAATTCCTAAACTTGCATCGCTTTATTTGACTCATACTCTCGATGGCGAGGTAAAGGGATTGGATCAATTTGAAGGTAAACATCCACCTGTCGCACCGGTTTTCTGGGCCTTTCGCATCATGGTAGCGGTAGGCATGCTGATGCTGTTTTCCAGCTGGATTGGCACGTGGCAGTTGGCCCCGTGGAAAAAAGGAAGTGAACGTTATCTGCGGCCGTGGCAGGCAAAGTTGCTTGTCGCGATGACCTTCTCCGGGTGGGTCGCGGTCGTGGCCGGTTGGTATACGACTGAGATAGGCCGTCAACCTTGGTTGGTAACAGGAATTTTGACTTCTGCCGACGCCGCTTCCAAGGTACCTACATCTAATATTGCTCTTACCTTGACGATGTATTTGATACTTTATTCTGCTTTACTCATTGCTTATGTTAAGGTCGTATTCCACTTAGCAAGAAGCAAAAAATACACTAGCAATCCGGCAGACTGGGATGCTGATGCCCAAGCGCTTCAGTTCAATGACGAAACAGATATTGAAATTGCATTGAATGTAGTGAACTATCCTGAAAAAGAAGGGAAAATCAATGGTTAATGTTATTCCAGATTTATCGACTGCTGCTGGCTGGATGCCAATTTTCTTTTTGGGTGTAATGGGCTTGGCAATGCTGGCCTACGTTATTTTGGATGGCTATGACCTCGGGGTCGGCGTCCTGATGAGCCGCGCCGATGAGATGCAAAAAGATACGATGATTGCCACCATCGGACCATTTTGGGATGCCAACGAAACATGGCTGGTTTTGGGAGTTGGTATCCTACTGACTGTTTTTCCAGTGGCACATGGTTTTATATTAGGGACACTCTACTTGCCAGTCGCAGCGATGCTATTGGGGCTCGTTCTACGTGGTGTCGCATTTGATTTTCGGGTCAAGGCTCATGCGGATCACAAAGGTTTGTGGAATCGCGCGTTTTTTTTGGGATCACTTACGGCCAGTTGGGCTCAGGGGTACATGCTTGGGGGCGTGGTCAGTGGCTTTACGCCAGGAGGATGGGGGGTGGCGTTCAATGGCGTGGTTGGCTGCACCCTGGTAACTGCATATTGCTTACTAGGTTCCGGTTGGCTAATTATTAAGACCGAAGGGACATTGCAACTAAAGGCTATCCAATGGGCGCGTTATAGCTTGATTTTTACTTCATTGGGTTTCGTTGGAATAACAACCCTCACACCGTTCGTCAGCAACAGTATTTTTGCAAAATGGTTCTCTTTCCCCAATCTGGTATTGCTGATGCCCATACCTGCTGCAACGATCGTCCTTTCATGGATCATCTGGCGTAGTCTCGCCCGACTTCCAGTGAGACTATCCAACGGCAATGAATACGGTGCATGGGTACCTTTCGGGTCAACCGTCGGAATTTTTTTCCTGGCATTTTATGGATTGGCTTACAGTCTCTTTCCTTGGTTAGTGATCGAAAAAATCACGATATGGGATGCCGCGACTTCACCAGCCGCCATGGAGGTCATTCTGGTTGGATCCGTGATTGTTCTACCGCTGATCGTCTGCTACACGGTGTTTTCGTATCGCGTATTCTGGGGGAAAAGCACTGCACTGACGTATTAAAAGCTAACCAACTCAAGCGGATGGAGCAGAGAAAACGTTCGTCCGCTGACGATAGTGCAGCAGCATCAGTCCGAAAATAAATTTTATCGATGCCGTCGTTGACTTTCCACGCATAAAAGCTAACAATTAGGCCCTATGTATTATCTTGGTCGTTCACTGCTAACCGTACGTTTTGTCCTGGCCTGGTTTATCCTTGCCTTGGGCGTCGCCAGTGCCTCGCCGATGATGCAGCAACACACCGCAATGCTGATTTGTGCCGAAGGCGGCAACAAGATAGTCTTTGTCGATTCTGACGGCAATCAGGTTGATGGGGCGAAACATTCTTCCTTGGACTGCCCGCTCTGTCTTCCGGCCACGCTGCCGCCTGCCTTTATCACGTTGAATTTGCCTGTAGAACCGCCAATGGCGTGTTCTCAACATGCATTCATCAGCGCCCACATCGCTGCCCTGGTAGGGGCACCCTTGCCCGCTCGCGGGCCCCCACTGCCTCTCTGATCTTCTCCAATGACGCACTGACGGCGCCCCATTTCGCTACTTGGGGCCAGCAGTCGCACATTATCCATTCCGCGTAAGCATGCTTGCGTCCGATTGAATCGGCCGATAGCGCCTGCGCAGTAGAAGAACAGGGTTTTTCATGGTGTCCCCATACCTGACGATGCATGCAGCCATCATGGCTGGCACGATCGCCTGCAACACCTGCGCATTAGCGCAAGCAGTACCTGCCATTCCCCAAGTCGAAATTACTGCTGCCTTGGGCAGCGACGTAATGACCGCGCAACGGCTACAGGAAGCTCGCGCTGAACTGGCCAAACGCGCTGGTGGAACGGCCGTGGTCGACGCGGCTGACTATCTCGACGGACGTGCTTCGACAGCTGCAGATGCGCTGGCCTTTGCGCCTGGCGTACTGGCCCAGAGTCGTCACGGCCAAGAGGTACGGCTGTCGATTCGCGGATCGGGTATCCAGCGTGGCTTCCTGATGCGTGGCATTGGCCTGTATCAGGACGGCATTCCGCTGAATCATGCTGACGGTAGCGGCGACTTCCAGACGCTGGACCCGACCGCGACCGAGTACATCGAAGTCTGGCGCGGCGCCAACGCACTCGAGTACGGGGCTAACGGATTGGGCGGTGCAGTTAACTTCGTTTCTCCCACTGGCTTAACGGCACCGAGCGCTGAATTGCGCGTGCAGACCGGCTCGTTCGGCCAGCGACAAGGGCATGCGAAGCTTGCCGGACGGCATGATGATGTCGATGGTTACCTCAGTATCAGCAGAAGCGAGCAAAACGGCTGGCGCCAGCAATCAGGCTATCGCACCGAACGTGTGTCGGGAAACGCCGGCGTAAGCCTGAGTGACGCGCTCGAACTGCGCGGCTTTATCTCCCATATCGATGCCAACCTCGAGATGCCAGGCAGCCTGACGCGTGCAGCGATGAACGCCAATCCGCGCCAAGCAGCGCCGCAATATGTGCTACAGGATGCTGTCAACAATTTCCGGCAAAATCGCGCCGCGCTGCGCCTGGTCTGGACGCCCAGCGCCGACATCAGCTGGACGAGCTCAGTGTTTTCGAGCGAGCGCGACCGTTTTCATGCCATGACCTTTGGCATTCTGCAGCAAGAGATGAATGACACCGGCTTCGATTCGCGGCTGGCAATCGAATTTGGAGTGCCGGAGCTAACGCGCAGGCTGGTGGCTGGGGTATCGCTGGCGCGACTGGATGGCAATGAATTCCGGTTCGCTAACGTCGGGGGGAAGGTTGGCGCCGCCACCGGTCGCACCCGGCTCGATGCACACCAAGACACCGTGTACGCCGAATACACCCATGGGCTGGATGCACGCTGGGCCGTGCAGGCAGGCTGGCAGGGCTTGCGAGCGCGACGTGACCTGGACAACCTGGCGATGCCGGGCGCCAGCTACGACGCAAGATTTACCGACAGCGCGCCGAAGTTTGGCATCCTGTTCGCGCAATCGCCGAACGTCCAATGGTTCGCTAACCTGAGCGGTAGCGTGGAGGCGCCGCCCTTCGGCGAGCTGGTCTACAACGTCAACCGCCCACTGGCTGCGGCGCAAGGCGCCACCACTTTGGAGAGCGGCTGGCGCGGACAGGCAGGCAGCTGGAGCTGGGATGCGGTGGCTTACCGCGCCAACGTCCGGCGTGAACTGCTGGCGTTGACCGATGCGCGTGGCACGGCGTTGGGCACTGTCAACGCTGACCGCACTGTACACCAGGGGCTCGAGATATCGTTTGATGGCGTACTGGCGTCGGCCTGGCGCCTGCGCACCCAGTATCTGTACAACGACTTCAAGTTTGACGAGGACTCCGTCTACGGCGACCGCCGCCTGGCAGGTATTCCCCCGCACCTTCTACGCGCCGAACTGCAATGGCGAGCACATCATCGTCTGCGCATCTCGCCGAGCGTTGACTGGCAACCTTCACGGACCTGGATCGATCACGCCAACACGGTAGCAGCCGATGGCTTCGCGGTACTTAACCTGAGGTTTGACGGCGAGCTGAACGAGAACTGGCGCTGGTTCGTCGAAGGACGCAACCTCACCGATCGCAGTTACGTCGCGACGACTGCAGTGCAGGCTAACGCACGTGGCCTGGACGGGGCCTATTACTTTCCCGGTGATGGGCGCGCTGTGTACGCCGGCCTGACCTGGCGCATCCGCTAAATCGAAACACATTTTCACGTTCCGCCAAGGCTGGTCGCATGTTGCTGCTTGCCGGCCACGGACTTAACAATGCAAGTAAAAAAGGAATCATCATGCAAAAACTCATTAGTTCTCTCATCATCGCCACCGGTTTCGTGGCAGCTGCCGCGCACGCCCAAGTGAGCGTCCAGGACCCGTGGACTCGCGCCACCGTGGCCCAGCAAAAAGCAACCGGCGCCTTCATGCAATTGAGCTCACCAAAATCCGTGAAATTGGTTTCGGCCAGCTCCCCACTCACCCCCACCGTCGAGGTGCACGAGATGGCCATCCAGGGCGAAGTGATGCGAATGCGCCAGGTTCAGTCCGTCCAACTGCCTGCTGGAAAAACCGTTGAGCTCAAACCGGGTGGGTATCACATCATGCTGATGAACCTGAAGAGCCAGGTAAAGGAAGGGGATGTGGTCCCACTGACCCTTATATTTGAAAACCAGGACGGCAGCCGCCAGACACTGGACGTGAAAGCGCCGGTACGTGCGCTTAATCACGCAAGTCAGCAGTCTGGCCATTAACCGCTTCTGCTGACCTCTGCATTGCCCCCGGCGCTGTAACCAGCCAGATGGACGACAACCCGAAAACGACGATGAACGAATCCTTGTTAAGCACCGCCATCACTTTCGCGCTGGCTACGATGGCGCCCTTTGCGGATGCCATGGCAGACCAGACCGTGGTCGCCATAGCGCCTTCAGTCGACCAAGTGAAAGCTCCAACCTGGGCGACGGAGTCCGTGTATATCACTGCCCGCCGCGAGCGATACACTGCAGCGAACACGTCCACGGCTACCCGTACCGATACGCCCCTAATCGAGGTGCCGCAGTCGGTGCAGGTTCTGACCCGTACCCTGATCCAGGAGCAGGACCGGCGCACCCTCGGCGAAGCCTTGGTCAACGTGTCCGGTGTAGTGGGCAACAAGCCAGAAGAGGGGCTGCTGGCGGGGCCGTTGGTACGAGGCTTCTTGGCGGAGATCTACCAGGACGGTCTGCCGATGTACGGTTCAACCCAAGCCGCCAACGATCCGACAAGTCTGGTTGGGGTACGGCAGATCACCGTTGTTAAGGGACCTGTATCAACACTGTATGGCGGTGGTGTCGGCTCGCCGCTCGGCGGCTTGATTAATGTGGAGTCCGAACGTCCCGACGGCACCGCTGGTAGTTACGCTGGTTTGCGAGCGGGCAGCCACGCGACTTGGAACCCGTATGGGGAAGTCAATGTAGCAATCAGTCCGGCGGTCGCGGCGCGCATTGCCGGGGAGTATCAAAAGAACGGTAGCTGGATCGATCGTCTGAACGGCGAGCGCTGGTTCGTGCAGCCGAGCGTATCGTTCCAGCTAAGTCCGCAGACCGATTTGCTACTGCAACTGCAGTCCAGCCGCCGCAGTCAACTCGAGTATTCGGGCTTGCCTGCCGCACAGGCCTTGGCTGGCCAACTCGACCGAAACGCTTTCCCGGGCGCGCCGCTAGGCCAGCGTGACACGGTGGTCAGGAACGAGATGGCGACCATGGTGCTGCGCCACGCTCTCTCGGAGCGAACGCGGCTGAACCTCAGCGCGCGCTACTACCAGAGCGAGGTGCCGCAATTCGGAACGTTCATCTATCCCGACTTCTACCCGGTAAATCCTGCCACGCCCACGGTGTATCCCATCTTGCCACTCAATATGCAGACCGAGATGCATGAGCGTACCCTTGACGCCAACCTGACCAAGAGCATCGAGCTGATGGGTGGGCACCACGAGTTCCTGTTCGGTGTTAACGTTGACAATACGGGCTTCTATTCGGACATGGGATTCAGCGGCGCAACCGTCGGCTCGATTGACTTGGCCCATCCAGTGTACGAACTGGCCTTCGGCTCATATACCGAGCCTAATCTGGCGCAGACCGACAGCTACCGGACTATCGCGGTCTACGCGCAAGACCAGGCAACCTATGGCCGCTTGCATCTGACCGGATCGCTGCGCTATACACAGTTGCGTTTCCGCGAACGCGAGCTGGGCACCGACGAGACGTGGCGCAAGGTATCGCCGCGCCTAGGCGCAACCTTTGACCTAGCACCGGGCGTGGCATTGTATGCTGGCTACGCAACGGCCTTCCGGGGCGCGTTCGGCCTAATCAGCCTGCAGATTCCGCAACCGGAGCACTCGCGCAACATCGAGGCTGGGTTCAAGTTCGCACTGACAGAAACAGGGCTGTCCGGTACCATCGCTGCGTTCCGGCAAACACGCGAAAACGTCGCCACGCCGAGCATTGAGAATCCACTGTTCTCGGTTCAGGCCGGCGAGCAGCGCGCACGCGGTGTCGAGGCAGATCTGGTCTGGGAACCGACGCCAGCCCTGTCACTGTTGGCGACGTATGCTTATACCGATGCCGAAGTCACCCGGGACAACCTGATTCCGGCTGGTGACCGCCTGGCACGTGTACCGCGTCAAAACGGCCGCTTGGCGGCGCGCTACCGGGTGCGCGATGGCGCGGCAGAGGGCTTGTCATTTGGTGCCGGCGTCACCGCTTTTAGTGAACGTGAACTGACGCTGCCCAACAGTGTTGCGGTGCCGGGCCATGCACTCATCGATGCCCAGGCAGCTTACAAAATCGGCCGCTATCAATTCTCGGTCTCGGGGCTTAACTTGGCAAATCGGAAAGTCTTTGACACTTACCAATACTTTGCTTTTCCGGTCGTAATGCCAGTGCAGCCGCGTTCAATTTTCTTCGCCATGGAAACCAAAATCTGATCGCCGGCCATGCGTATTCGCCGTTATTCAGCCTGTGGAAGTACCATAACTCCCTTAAAGTCTCAAATGCAAAAAAAATTCTCTCGCCGATTCTTTATCTTTGCTAGTGCTGCAGTTTCAACGATAGTCCTGAGTGGTTGTAGCGAAAAAAGCACCACCAATTTTAGTGGTAGCGACCTCTCCGATGCCAACTTTGCTCGCGATTTTCGATTGAGAGATCCAGACGGAAATGAGCGCACACTGGCAGATTTTCGTGGAAAGGTTGTCATGGTTTTTTTCGGGTTTACCCAGTGTCCCGATGTATGCCCTACAGCTTTGGCACGCGCTGCTCAAGTCAAAAAGTTACTGGGCTCAGATGCCGACAGTCTTCAGGTTTTATTCATTAGCGTCGACCCTGAACGTGATACGCCGGAGATTTTACGTGCGTATACAGCAGCGTTCGATCCGACATTCCTTGCACTGTATGGCGATCAAATGCAGCTCGCCAAGACTGCTAAAGAATTCAAGGTAATTTACAAAAAAGTACCTACGGGCTCATCTTACACAATTGATCACACGTCAACGACACTCGTCTACGATCCGAAGGGCCGACTGCGCGTCAAACTATCACATACGCAGTCGGCCATAGATTATGCGGCCGATGTACGCCGACTTTTGAATGGTGCGTGACGGGCTGCTTATTGTGGAACCATGCAATGCTTTCCTGCTCAAAGCACCAATACCAAGGTCGCCGGAAGGCTGATGGCTGAAACGTTACCCGTTGCAAGAATTCGGCCAAATGAGAATCTCAAAAAAATATAATTAAATCATTCTAATATAATTTGAGAGATGCATAAAATTGTCGTCTGCGCATTATGGTGCAACGCCCGACATACACAGTTTTTTGCTTTAGAGTCCAAGTATGCAGTTATGTTAAGAGCAGCTTAAAGTCGACTGCGAACTGTCCGATTAACCAGTGAATGTTCCAGCGTGCCAACCTAGTAACCAACGCGAATTACCAAGTCGATTATGTGCGTCCGTATAAAATACCATCCTTACTTGACCTACGAAGGAATCCAAGATGACTCCAGCTGAATTTGTGACGAATTGGCGGATGGAAAAAGATGACTTGCTTTCACTATTCATGGGGGCCGAAAGTAAAACTTTGGTCTCTCAAAAAATCTCATTGATGGGCCTCAATGAACAGCAAACTATCGCACTAAGAGACGTCTTGAATGTTGCTCTAACCGACGCGTTTTATACGTTGTTAATTGGTCTCGATGGAGCATCAAATATTGGTGGAATTCAACATGGTTATCGTGTGCTTGATCAGGACGGCGATCTGATTTGCGGCGATGGTCGCGTCATAGCTGAAGCGTACGCCCAATTTCAGGCAGACAGTTAGCAAACGGCTACTACAGGGCACCTGTGGTGCCCCATCATTGGATTTTCAAATTGTCTCCTCAATATGCTAGCCTGAGCGACTATTCGGCCAAAAGCAGCCGTTCATAAATTTTTCAGATTACGTCGCGGCCCTGAGCGGCTGACACAATTAGGTTGCTCCTTGCCAGAGGCTCGCTGGCCTGGAGTGCAGCAATCCAGATATTGGTATCAACGACAGCGGCCCAGTTCGAATGAAGCAAAACCATGAGAGTTTTATGGACCTGTTGAGCGGATGCATGACCGGCCTCATTGGCTATGTCAATAGCACCCGTCGCGTCCGAAAGGACCTCGACGTTAAAACCGCGAGGCTCAGCATCAGCTGCGGAAGAAAGTATGCAGTTGTTGGTCATGTATCCGACGAGGGTGATCGTATCGATCCCGTTGTCACGTAGCCATGCGTCGAGGTCAGTTCCAGCGAAGATGCTGCCAAACTGTTTATTGATACGCTTGGCAGCCTTGCTCTCACATTGAGCAATTTCGGGATGATTCTGGAAGGTGGCTGAGCCTGAGCCGAAGACTGGGGCGTTTGTCGGCAGTTTATGCTGAACCAGCACGATTGGAGCATCGGCATTCGCTGCGGCGTTGATGGCCTCACTGATGCGTGCAACAGATCCTTCGCGAGCAGGATACTGAATCGGAAGTTGACCCTCGAAATATTCCTGCTGGGCATCGATAATTATGAGGGCTCGGCTTGGTGCGGTCATGGCGTACTCCGTTTTAAGGTATGGTCACTGAATCTTGAAATCGCTATTTCCGGTAAGGGCTGTTACGGTCATCAAGATTCGATATGGGGCACTGGCATTAGAACTTTAGTACCTCGCCATCGGCCGGGATGCGCACGCGGTCGTCGATCTTGTGCTCTTTTACATGGTCGCGTAGTTCCTTCCGGCTCAGCGTCATATGGTTGATGGCGTCCATATGGGTGGCGACGATGGTTGCGTTGGGCATGGCCTTCCAAGCGTGCAGTACATCGTCCTTCCCCATGATGATGGAGCCGGTGTAACCCTTCATGCGAGCGTCGCCTGTGTTGAGAATGACCACGTCGGGCTTGAACTTGGCCAGCGTGCCATCGACTGTTGCGTTCCATATTGTGTCACCCACGATATAGACGGTTTTGGCACCCGGTGCCTGGAACACAACACCCATTGCTTCGCCCAGTGCGTCGCCCAGCGGCTTCTTGCTGTACATTTCTTCGGTACCGTGCCGGCCGCCAGTCTTGGTTAGGCGCACGCCCTCGAACTCAATGCTGTCGGTCATGATGCGGACATTGGTATAACCCTGGCTGCGTATCACCTTGGCGTCAGCTTCATGCTGGACAAATAGCGGCATCGCTTTTGGGATGAACTTGTGGTCGCCGCCGTCCCAATGGTCGAGGTGAGTATGGGTAACGATCACCGCGTCCACGCCCTTCATGATGTCCTTCACCGGCATTGGCAACTCTACGGTCGGGTTGCGCAGCTCGCTATGGAACGTGTCTGGAAAGCCTGGGTAGGCCCCCTTCTTTGCCAAGAAGGGATCGACTAGGAAGGTCTTGCCGGCGTAATCGATCTTTGCCGTGGCATTGCGAATCTGCTGAATTTGAACCACTGCCTTGGCAGTGGCAACGCCGGTTGCCGCGTGGGCGATGAACCCGCCGTTACCGGCAGCCAGTGCCATAGCCATGACGAGGGTTTTAAGGGCTTTCATTTTGTTGCTCCTGTAAATAAGTATCGACAAGCAGCATTATGGTGGGGTCAACGCAAACATAAAATCGACCCGAACGCCAACTATCGAAACTTTTGGGCCAAAGACGACTATCATCAACCATCATGCAAAAAAAGCCTCCGGTCGTTGCCCTCATTCTTCATTCCAAGCTCAGCCCGTTTCACTTTTCGGTGCCTTACCTTGTCTTCAGTGCCGTGCAACCCGAGGGGCCGCTGTTTGATCTGCGCATCGTCTCGTCGGGCCCGCAATCGCTCAGCGCGGAGCGTGCCTTGACGGTGCATCCGGATGGCGGGCTGGAGCTGGCAGAAACGGCGGATATCCTAGTGGTGCCCGGGTGGCACGATCTGAACGTGCGTCCGGGTGACGATCTGGTGGAAGTGTTGATACGCGCACACGCAAGGGGCGCGCATGTGGTTGGACTATGCTACGGCGCTTATCCTCTGGCGTATTCCGGCCTGCTCGACGGCAAGCGAGCATCCACGCACTGGATGGCGGAACAAGATTTTTGCCAACGCTTCCCGCGTATCAAGCTCGATATGAATGCGCTGTATGTTGACGAAGACAAACTGATTACCTCGGCGGGCACAGGTGCCGGACTCGATTGCTGCCTGTACCTGGTGCGCGAATATTACGGCGCCCGCGTGGCCAATAAGGTGGCGCGCACCATGGTTATACCTCCTCACCGCGAGGGTGGCCAAGCCCAGTTCATTGAGCAACCGGTAGCCGCGTCCACCCAGGATGCGCAGCTCAACATCCTGCTCGACTACCTTCGCCATAACCTCGACCGGACACACAGCATCGACGACCTGGCAGAGCGCATCGCCATGAGCCGCCGCACCTTTACCCGCCATTTCATCAAGGCGACCGGCATGACGCTAGTCGAATGGCTGGTCAATGAACGCCTTCACCAGACGCGCGAACTTCTGGAAACGACATCGCTTTCGATCGACAGGATTGCAAGTATGGCCGGGTTCCAGACGTCAACCTCATTCCGCCAACACTTTAAAAAGCGGTTTCAAGTCAGTCCCAGAGACTGGCGAAAGACATTCAGTGCTATGAAATAGCCAGATGTGCCGCCCGATAGGCCCACGTTAGTTCAGCTATTCGTCAAGGCTACGTTGAACAGACGCCCACGTCAAAGGTCCGCTTTGGGTCGACAGCTGCCGGTCGAAACAGTCAGTGACTCTTCAGGCCGGGAACCCTGCTAAGCTGACGCGAACGGCCGAGGTTGGCAAAAATAGCTCGGTCACGGATCGACGTTGTGTACCAAACTAATTGAACAAGGGATGACACATGCCTAGAGGGGCGCACCTGACAAACGTCGCCAGCGGTTTGTGCGGATCATTCGCTAGCCGGAACAACGATCTGGATGGTTACTGGGCAATCGGCAAGCTACGTTCGCTGGCCGAACGGAATGGTCAGACCACGGTATTACTCGACTTGTTGGCATCATCCACTCAGCCGTCGTCGTCTGAGTTCGCGCCTGTATTGGCTCACTATTGCGGCCTCCTTGCAAAGTTGACAGACCTCTCGCATGTTCCATTCGAGGAGATCACGTCAGCACACATCACACTCGACTTGGCACCGCCACCTTGGCCAAGGATCATCAACTACAAGCCGCAATGGGGTGATCAGTTCACCGTGACCGTGACCATTAACGCAGAAGGTAAAGCTGCGGGTATCGTGAATCACGCTGGCTATTGCCGGTCGCACGATCCCACCCGGGAGAGCCGGGCAATTCGCCCAGCAGGTTGTTAGTGCGAAGACCGCTTGGGGTCGACAGCTGCCGGTCGCAATGGCCGCTAGATTTTCACCACGGCAACCTGCTATGCTGGGCCGACAGGCCGCATTCGGCCAAAAGCGGTCCTTCGCAGCGGACCAAGTTGATCAGCGTGAAATTGTGTGACCTTTCATGTTCAAGCTCCACGTATCATGCTTGTCTTTCGGATCAATGTTGATTCAACATGGCAAACGTAGCTTGGTATTGGGTCGTTTCACTCGCACTGATAGGGATCATCGCGCTCTACCTTATCTTCCACCTTCCTACCCAGCGCTGGCCGCGAGCGATGGCCGCCACAGCCGGAGGAGCGATCGTGTCACTATTTTTCGGTGACACCAGTGCGCTATGGCCCATTCTGCTTTCCGGTTCTGTCCTAACAATTTGTAGTGCAGCAGCGCAGCGCGGATAAGTGCGCCAAACCGTGCATGCAGCCCAGCCAGTTGTTCTCTCAAAGCGGTCGGCAGACGTCCGAAATGGGGTCGAAACCACCCTGACAGTGACCGGCCGATTTCGGCCAAAAGCAGCCCTTCATATATTTGTCAGGTTACGTTACGGCCCTGAGCGGCTGACCTAATGAGGTTACTCTTTGCCAGAGGCCCGCTAGCCTAGAGTCCAGCAATCCAAGTATTGGTATCAACGATGGCGGCAGAGCACGATGCGAGACGCAATCTCGAAAGACCGCTCATTTAAACTCACTTCGCCAATAGTTTGATTGGGTTAATTTGCTTGGTGCGCAAGCACCCCGTATTGGCCGGTAGCCACAAAGAAGGTAACTATATGAACACAACTGTAGCAGAACGTGTAATTGATTTCTTCGCAAATCTGCAAGGTGTAAACTACTTTCAGACCTCCTTGAAGCATCCACGCAAGGCCGTACTCGATCTGAACACGGCAGCAATTATTGAAGCCCATCCAGATTTTCCGGACGGTGAAATGCTCATGTACGAAGGTCCGAGCGGTGTGCGCAGCACAGTGTCTACCAACAAGCTAAAGGAACAACTCTTTGTGCGGCACGCACTAGAAATGTCAGTTATGGAGGGTAGTTCTGCTAAAGAACAATATCAGCACATATCTGATCACTTCGACCGTAAGACCGGTTACGGTCAATAGAAGGGAAAATTTTTGTAGCACAAGCCGCCCGGCCTGACCGGGCGTTTCTAGTGATTGGCGACAGGTTGCTGGCTACCTGGTGCTTTTGAAGTCACCAAGCGAAGGTTAGAACTTTAGGACTTCGCCATCAGCAGGGATGCGCACGCGGTCGCCGATCTTATGCTCTTTTACATGGTCGCGTAGTTCCTTCCGGCTTAGCGTCATATGGTTGATAGCATCCATGTGGGTGGCGATGATGGTTGCGTCGGGCATGGCCTTCCAAGCGTGCAGTACATCGTCCTTCCCCATGATGATGGAGCCGGTGTATCCCTTCATGCGAGTGTCGCCTGTATTAAGGATGACCACGTCGGGCTTGAACTTGGCCAACGTGCCATCGACTGTTGCGTTCCATATTGTGTCACCCACGATATAGACGGGTTTGGCTCCCGGTGCCTGAAACACAACACCCATTGCTTCGGCCAGTGCGTCGCTCAGCGGCTTCTTGCTGTACATCTCTTCGGTACCGTGCCGGCCGCCAGTCTTGGTTAGGCGCACGCCCTCGAACTCAATGCTGTCGGTCATGATGCGGACATTGGTATAACCCTGGCTGCGTATCACCTTGGCGTCAGCTTCATGCTGGACAAATAGCGGCATCGCTTTTGGGATGAACTTGTGGTCGCCGCCGTCCCAATGGTCGAGGTGAGTATGGGTAACGATCACCGCGTCCACGCCCTTCATGATGTCCTTCACCGGCATTGGCAACTCTACGGTCGGGTTGCGCAGCTCGCTATGGAACGTGTCTGGAAAGCCTGGGTAGGCTCGCTTTGGGTCGTAAGCGAACGTTTGTAGCACGTTAGCCGATCTCGCAAAACTTTCCCAAGTAGCAACGGTTCCGGTAGACTTATCGCCTAACGAACGGCTGCTGTCGGCCAAAAGCAGTCGTTCGCAGATGGAACCAGATTGCAGCGGCAACTCTGCGCCAAAGAACCCGCGCTAAGCAAAACTTACGCTAAAATTGTTGAAAGATTCACAGCAATTTTTACATTTAGCTCAACTTCGTTAGTGATTTTCGGTATCTAACGATGAATCTGTTCACCCCGTGCAATATTCTACGAATGTATTTCAATGAACGATTCGAGCGCTTTCGCCAGCATGTTGGGCAATTCCGTCGCCGCAAAATCCATTCTTAAACACGATTGGTCCGTCAGTGAACTAGGTGGCATTGAAGCGTGGGGGCCGGAACTGCGATGCGCGGTCGCTATGGTCTGTCGCGCTCCTGCGGCGATGGCTCTACTATGGGGGCCGCAAGGCCAGTTGATATACAACGATGGTTATCGAAAAATTGTCGGCGACCGCCATCCAACAGCGCTTGGTGCGTCAGCATTTTCTGTCTGGCCAGAAGCAGCCAGTTTCAATTGCGATGTGGTTAGTCGCGTCGGCAAAGGGGAGTCGCTTAGCTTACGCGACGTGGAATTTGTACTGCAACGCGCTGGCAAGGCGCAGTCGGCTTGGTTCGATCTAGATTACTCACCGGTGTTCGACGATCAGGGCGCGGTGATAGCCGCACTCGTCCTAGTGATAGAAAAAACTGATTCGATCCACGCCAACAGACAGTTGGAACTAGAGCGGGCAACGTTCGTTGAGCTATTCGAACAGGCGCCGACGTTTATGGCGTTGCTGCGCGGCCCCCAACACGTTTTCGACCGCATCAATCCCGGCTATGCAAAGCTGGTCAACCATCGTAGCGTAATCGGTAAATCCGTCGCTGAGGCATTGCCGGAGGCGGTGGAGCAGGGTTTCGTCGAACTGCTGG
>Ga0308164_10001283_pt1 | contig 30363 bp, 29 predicted proteins | sample PhyTR2_FD_201031 | JGI IMG/M metagenome (GOLD analysis project Ga0308164, IMG submission 201031) | Phyllosphere microbial communities from UC Gill Tract Community Farm, Albany, California, United States - DLSLT.R2 | ecosystem: Host-associated > Plants > Phyllosphere > Unclassified | place: USA... | reverse complement strand
TCCCAGTGTCAGTCCGTCGGCGATCTGCCGCAGACGTATGTCCTGTTCAGCGCATAGGGTGAACCAGATCAACAAGACTAGGCTTTGCATCGGGTAATACACATCCCTGGCAAGCGTTCGATCGGCAAGCGTTCAAGAGAGCTTCGGCAACCCTCCCTACTTATCGATTTAGTACGCAAAACTGCCCCGGTCAAGTTGGCCCGGCAAATTCACCGCCGCTCGGTCAGGCCAGAGCGGCGGCGGGAAGGTGTATCAGTGCGGTGGATAGTTGGACATGATCACGCCGACAGTCCGGGCAATGCTGGCGTTGCGCTCGGTTGGGCCCTGAGGCGCATCGTTGATGACGCTTTCGCGGCTGCCGCGCCATACCAGCTTGCCGTCGCGGGCATCCAGCAGGTCGACCTGCAGGGTGGCGACGCGGTAATCGATGGTGCGGGTCTCGCTGTAGTAGGCCGGGCCCCATGGGCCGCCCCAGTATGCGCCCCAGGGGCCGCCGCCATAGGGCGTGCTGATCTGTTGCTGGCGGTTGTCGACGATGTAATACGCCTGCACCAGCACATCGGCCTTGGCATTCGGCTGGGCGGCGCGCAGGCCGCGTTGTTCGAGCTGGTCGCCGACGGACTGGCGAATGCGCTGCTCGGTCAGGTCGCTCTTGATCCGCGGGTCATCGGGCCGGTACTGCAGCGCCGGGCTTTTCCAGGCCCAGGTGCGGTAGGCGGCAAAATCGCGGCTGGCGTCGAAGTCGAGGCTGGCTTGTTGGGTTTGGCAGGCCGTGAGCAACAGCGCAAGGGCCATTAACGCGATACGACTGAACATGGGTGGATCTCCACGAACTCAACTGGGCGGGTAGGCCATCAGGGCTTTTTCCACGGCTTGGCGCAAGGCGTCTGCGCGCTGGCTCTCACTGCCCTGGGTGCCGGTCTCGGCGCTGGCACTCCACAGGGGTTGGCCATTGGTACCGTCGTACAGTTGCAAGCGTACGACCAGTACTTGTACTTCGTAGGTGCGAACCACCTGGGGTGGGCCATAGGACCCGTAACCGTAGGGCCCGCGGGCGCCATAATAGCCTGGGCCATAGCCGTAGCCGGCGTCCTCGGTGACTTGGCGCAGGCGCCGCTCGACGTGCAGGTCGGCGGTCACGCGCAGGTCCGGCGCGGCGTTGCGTGCCGGGCGCAGGCCACGCTGGTCGAGGCCGTTGCTGACGACTTCGGCGATTTGCGCCGAGTCGGCCCAGTTGCTGCCCACTGGCAGCTGGTTGTTGACCCAGCCCCAGCTGCGGTAGCGCCCATAGTCTCTGGGCGCGGCGGGATAGGCGCTGGCGTCGAAGGTCTGCGCCGCCTGGGCCGGGGCTGGCGGCAGCGGGTTGGAACTGGCGACATAAGGGTTGGGGCTTTGGCAGGCAGCCAGCCCCAGGCACAACGACGCGACGGCGAGACGGCGAAGCATAGGTTTCTCCCTTACTCGGCCGCAGGCAGCGGCCGGCAGATCCAGTGCAGGTAACGCCCCAACCCGGCGAACGCCGGATGGCGGCGGTGCGCCAGTTCCATTTCCAGCAGGTCGACGAGGTCAGCCTTGGCCTGGAAATCCCGAGGCATGTAATCGTGGAACACACGTACGCCGCTGCTACTTTCGACCGCCCAGGCCGGCGCGAGTTGCGCCGCCAGTTCCCGCGGGTCGAGGGGCATCTGCGGGGTCAGGCTCTGTTTCTCGCCCGCCAGGCTGTCGCTGCGCAGTTTGCGCCAGTGGCCCTTGAGCAGGTTGCGGTACACCAGTGCGTCACGGTTGTAGAACGCCAGCGACAGCCAGCCGCCCGGCGCGGTGAAATGCTGCAGCACGGGCAGGATGGCATGGGGCTCGGCGAGCCATTCCAGCACCGCATGGCAGATTACAAGGTCATAGCTGTCTGCCAGCTGTCCAGGCAATGCTTGCCAGGGCGCCTGGATGAAGGTGGCGGGCAGGCCGGCTTCGGCGAAACGCTGGCGTGCGCCTTCGAGCATCGGCGCGGCAGGCTCGGCCAGGGTCACCGTGTGGCCTTGCTGCGCCAGCCACAGTGACATATGGCCTAGGCCGGCGCCGATATCCAGCACCCGCAGTGGCCGTGCCGGCAGTGCTTCAGCAAGGTCGGCCTGGAGCACCGCGAGGCGAATCGCGCCCTTGGCGCCGCCGTAGATCTTTTCGGCGAAACGGGTCGCCAGCTCATCGAAATGTCGGTCGCTCATTTGCCGAAACGCCGCTCGCTGTCGGCCAGCTTGCTGCGCACCACCTCGTTCATGTCCAGCCCGAGTTCGCTGCACAGCAACAGCAGGTAGAGCACGATATCGCCGATTTCCTGGCCGGCATGGGCCAACTGGTCGGCAGGTAACTGGCGCGACTGGTCTTCGCTCAGCCACTGGAATATTTCCACCAGCTCGGCCATCTCGACACTGGCGGCCATGCTCAGGTTTTTCGGGCTGTGGAAGCGGCGCCAGTCGTTGTTGTCGCGGATGCGGTGCAGGCGTTCGGTGAGTTCGACGAGGTTCATGAAGGTCTCCTGAAGGTGCATAGCTTCAGGGGGAAGCGGCGCCGACGCAAGCGCGTCGCGTTACCCTTCATTGCAAAGTCATGCGAGCAGGCTGCTCCAGGCCGAAATCAGCAGGATGACCGCGAGTATCTTGTTCATCCGGCTGATGGCCACGGGCGAGCGCAACCAGCGCGCGGAGCCGGCGCCCAGCAGGGCCCAGCAGGCCATGCAGGGCAGGGCGACGAGGAAGAACGCCAGCGCCAGCCAGGCCACTTCGGTGTTGCGGTCGTGGTGGGCGGTGGTGAACACGCTGATCACCGCAAGGGCCATCATCCAGGTCTTGGGGTTGACCACCTGCAGGCCGGCGGCGCCGAACAGGCCGAGGCGGCGGCTGTCGCCATTGGCGTGCAGGTCGCTGGCGGGGCTGCTGTAGATTTTCCAGGCCAGCCAGGTCAGCCACAGCAGGCCGGCGCTGGTCATCGCCAGGTGCACGCCGGGCAGGGTCAGCAGCGATTCGCCCAGGCCGGTACCTACCGCCAGCACCAGCAGCGCGGCACCGCCGCAGGCGCCGAGCACGCTGGGTACTACCGCGAGCAGGCCGAAACGGGCGCTGTTGCTGAGAATCAGGATATTGGTCGGCCCCGGTGTGATGGACGCGACCATGGCGAACAGCAGGAAGGGCAAGAGGGTGGCAGGCATTGGCAGGCTCCTTGAAACGATTGAGGCGCCATGGTGCCAACCGCCGGGCTGTCAGTCTGGAAGGTTTGAGCAGCGCTTGCGGTACGCGGCCGGGCTGATGCCGTAGGCGCGCAGGAACCAGCGGCCCAGATGGCTCTGGTCGGCGAAACCGAGGTCGCTGGCCACTTGTGCGGGAAATTCACCGCTGGCCAGCAGGCGCCGTGCCTTGGCCAGGCGCAGCTGCACCAAGTAGGCATGGGGCGGCAGGCCAAAGGCCGCCTTGAAGGCACGGGTCAGGCGGAAGCGGTCGATATTGCAGGCCTGGGCTAATTCTTCCAGGCCGACGTCCTGATAGACGTGGGCATGCAGATAGTCGCGAGCGCGCAAGGCCACCAGCGGCAGGCGCGGGTCGGGGCTGTGGCGCACCCGCCAGTGCAGGTGCGCGGTCAGGCGTTCGAGCAATCGGTCCAAAGCGCTCTCGCGCACGATCAGCAGCTCCTGGCTGTGCAGGGAAGCGAAAGCGTCACTGATGGCCAGCTGCAATTGCGCGTCGCTGGTCTGGTTGTGGGCGAAGGCCAGGGTCTGATGCTCCGGTGCCTGCTCGAACAGCTGGCACAGTGCGCGCTCCAGCCACTGCTGTTCGAGGTAAAGCATGCGGTAGGTGAAGCCATCCTCGGTGGGCGCGTCGCCATCGTGGATGTCGCCAGGCTCCAGCAGGAAGATCTGCCCCGGGGTGCTGGAATACTTTTGCCGCCCGCAATGAAACTGCTGCACGCCCTGTTCGGTAAAGCCCACCAGATAGCTGTCGTGCCAGTGCGGGTCGTAGGCGTGGCCCTTGAAATGCGCACGCAGGGTCTCGATACCCGTGCGCGGGTCCTGCTGCAGGTCGATCCAGTTATGGGCGTTCATGGGCGCGGCGGGAATGGTGGGCGAAGGAACAGGTTAGCGGTTTTTGCCCGGGGAGCGTCTAGAAGCTTTGTGCAATTCATCGGCTGCCGGCCGGGCCCTCACGCCGGCAGCCGCGCCCTCACGCCGGGCTGCTCACCTCTTCATCACCACTCAGCACGCCGGACTTGAGCCGGTTCGAGTAGTTTTCCGCCATCACCGAGCAGACGATCAACTGCAGCGGGTGGTAGATCATGATCGGCAGCAGGATCAGGCCCAGGCCCGGGTTGTTGGCGAAAATCAGTGCCGCCATGGGCGCGCCGCCGGCCAGGGACTTCTTGCTGGCGCAGAACACCGCGGCCACTTCATCGGCGTGCTTGAATTTCAGCGCCTTGGCGGTGCGCGTGGTCAGGGTCAGGACCACGGCCAGCAGGATGGCCACGCCAACGAAGGCGGTGACGATCACCGATTTGCCCTGCTGCTGCCACATGCCCGACGTCATTGAGCCGCAGAATGCCGAATACACCAGCAGCAGGATCACCAGCTTGTCGATGATGCTGGTGTATTTCTTGTAGCGGGCGAAAAACTTGCCGAGGAACGGCCGCACCAGTTGGCCGAGCACCAACGGCAGCAACAGCATGGCGCAGAGGTCGAGCAGGGTGGCGCCGAGGTCGATGCCGTTGGCGCCCGAGCCCACTACCAGGCTGACCAGCCAGGGCGTGAGGAAGATGCCGAGCACGCTGGAAGCGCTGGCATTGAGGATCGCCGCGGGTACGTTGCCGCCGGCGCTGCCGGTGAGTGCCACCGACGACGAAATGGTCGAAGGCAGCGCGCACAGGTAGAAGAACCCCAGCATCAGCAGCGGCGGAATATGCCCGCCCAAGGTGAACTTGCACAGCAGCCAGATGAGCGGGAACACCACGAAGGTAAAGCCCTGCACCATCACGTGCAGGCGCCAGTTCTTCATGCCGTGCTTGATCTGCTCGCTGGACAGGTTGACGCCGTGCAGGAAGAACACCAGGAACACGCCGACGTTGATGACGATATCGGCGTGCATGGCACCGCCTTTGCTGCCGAAAGCGGGGAACAGGTACGCCAGCAAGGTGGCGAGCACCATGCCGCAGAGGAACCAGTCGGTAACCACGCGCTTGAAGTGACTGAAGATATGCATGACAAGGCCTGAATGCGGATTTGTAATTAAGGTGAAGCGAGGATAACGTGAGGCTATATTCTCCGTCTTGCGACATAAGGCCAAACCATGCCGACTAACGGACATATTGGCGAGGCCCGCAGCGTCCCCGCCCTGACGCGCTTGCCCCGGCCCCTCTACGCCCGTGCCGAAAGCCTGCGGGCTGGCTCCTGGACACCCCGCCACGAGCACGCCTGGGTGCAGTTCTCCTATGCCATCAGCGGCGTGCTCGGTGTGCACACCGCCGAGGGCAGTTTCTATGCACCGCCGCAGTGGGGCGTGTGGATACCCGGAGGCCTGGAACATGAAGTCACCACCTCGACCCGTGCTGAAATGCGCAGCCTCTATGTCAGCCTCGAGCACTCCACCTGGGCGCCGTCACGCTGCCGAGTGCTAGAGGTCACGCCGCTGGCGCGCGAGATGATCAAGGCTTTCTGCGAGCTGCCAGTGGAATATCCCCAGGGCGACAGTCGCGAGGCGCGGCTGGTGGCTGTGCTGCTCGACCAGTTGGCCAGCCTGCCGGAAGTACAGTTCTCGGTGCCCTTGCCCCGACACCCGCGGCTGTTGGCGGTGTGCAATCAATTGATCAGCCAGCCCGACAGCGCCTTGACCCTGGGCGATTGGGCGCAGCGCATCGGCACCTCGGAAAAAACCCTGATGCGCTGGTTCCAGAAGGAAACCGGCCTGAGTTTCCGCGCTTGGCGCCAGCGCGTGCGGCTGCTGTCTTCGCTGACGTTGCTCGAAGACGGCGGAAACGTAACCCACGCGGCGCTGTCCAGTGGCTATGATTCACCTTCGGCCTTTATCGCCGCGTTCAAGACGTTGTTCGGCGCCACCCCGGGTGAACTGTTCCGGACCTGAATTGCACGAATTGGCCGACGCTTTGCATTCTGTAAAACACGGCGAGGTCGGAATCCTCGTCGCGCTGTGAGAGGATGGCTTTGCAACCCAAGGCATTTCGCGTGTGTGGCCACAAAGGACCCAGAATAAAAGCTGATGAAGACTCCAAAACGCATTGAACCCCTGGTCGAAGACGGCCTGGTCGACGAAGTGCTGCGTCCACTGATGAGCGGGAAGGAAGCGGCGGTCTATGTAGTGCGCTGTGGTAATGAGCTGCGATGCGCGAAGGTCTATAAGGAGGCCAACAAACGAAGTTTCCGCCAGGCGGCCGAATATCAGGAAGGCCGCAAGGTACGTAATAGCCGGCAGGCGCGGGCCATGGCCAAAGGCACCAAATACGGGCGCAAGGAAACCGAGGACGCCTGGCAGAACGCCGAGGTGGCGGCGCTGTTTAGGCTGGCCGGCGCGGGCGTGCGGGTGCCCAAGCCTTTCGACTTCCTCGACGGCGTGCTGTTGATGGAGTTGGTGGCCGACGAGTACGGCGATGCTGCGCCACGCCTCAACGATGTGGTGCTGGAGCCGGACCAGGCGCGTGAATACCACGAGTTCCTGATTCGCCAGATCGTGCTGATGCTCTGCACCGGGCTGGTGCATGGCGACCTCTCGGAGTTCAACGTTCTGGTGGGGCCGTCGGGGCCGGTGATCATCGACTTGCCTCAGGCGGTGGATGCCGCGGGCAACAACCACGCGTTCACCATGCTCGAGCGTGACGTGGGCAACATGGCCAGTTATTTCGGCCGGTTCGCCCCGGAATTGCGCGAGACCCGCTACGCCCGCGAGATGTGGGCGCTGTACGAAGCCGGTACATTGCACCCCGGCAGCGTGCTCACGGGCGTGTTCGCCGACGACGAAACCAGCGCCGATGTGGGCGGGGTGATGCGCGAGATCGAAGCGGCACGTTTCGAGGAGGCACGCCGCCAGGCCGTACGGGACGCCGACGACAAGCCGGCCAAGGACGAAGAGCCACCACCGCCCTGGTTGCAATAAGGGTTCAAGGCTTGGCGCAGCAGCCCCCGGAGGCCAGGTCCAGGAGGATCGGGCAGTCGGGGCGGTCGTCGCCCTGGCAGTCGTGCACCAGCCGTTGCAGAGTGTCGCGCAGCCCCAGCAGCTCGTCGATGCGCCGGTTCAGGGCATCGATGTGCTGGCCGGCCAGTGCCTTGACGTCGGCGCTGGCGCGGCTGCGGTCCTGCCACAGTTCCAGTAGCCGGGCGATTTCCTCCAGCGAAAACCCCAGGTCGCGGGAGCGCTTGATGAAGGCCAGGGTGTGCAGGTCGTCACCTTGGTAGATGCGATAGCCGCTGTCGGTGCGGTGCGCTGGCTTGAGCAGGCCAGTAGCCTCGTAATGGCGGATCATCTTGGCGCTCAAGCCGCTTTCGCGGGCTGCCTGTCCGATATTCACAGCGTGTTCCCCCCCTTTTGGTCATCCCTTTGGACGGCGGGCACCCAAGTGTTCAGCAGCAAGGCGTTGCTCACCACGCTGACACTGGAAAGGGCCATGGCGGCCCCGGCCAACACCGGGTTGAGCACGCCGAACGCGGCCAAGGGTACTCCGATCAGGTTGTAGATAAAGGCCCAGAACAGGTTCTGGCGAATTTTTCCACAGGTGCGGCGGCTGATGTCTAGCGCGGCGGCCACCCATTGCGGGTCGCTGCGCATCAGGGTGATGCCGGCGGCCTGGATGGCGACGTCGGTGCCACTGCCCATGGCGATGCCAATGTCGGCGCTGGCCAGGGCGGGCGCATCGTTGATGCCGTCGCCGACCATGGCCACCTGGTGGGACTGGCGCAGCGCGTCGACGACCCGCGCCTTGTCGGCGGGCATGACCTGGGCGTGTACCCGGTCGGCAGCGATACCCAACGCTTCGGCGACGCGGCGAGCGCTGCCCTCATTATCGCCGGTCAGCAGATGTACGGGCAGGCCGCGGGTGGCCAATTCACTGACGCCGGCCGCGGCCCCTGGCTTGAGCGTGTCGCCGAAGGCCAGCAAGCCGAGCACGCGCTGCGCCGGGCTGGCTTCGATCAGCCAGGCCAGGGTGCAGCCTTGCGCCTCCCACTCCTGGGCCGAGGCCTGTAGCACACCCGCAGACAGTTGCTGGGCATCCAGGCGCTGGGCGTCCAGCAGGCGCTGGTTGCCCAACAGCAGTTCGCGACCGTCTACCACGCCGCGAATGCCGCGCCCCGGCAAGGCCTGGCTGGCCTCTGCTGCGGGCAAGGTGGCGAGGTCGCAGCGGGCCAGCACGGCCCGCGCCAGCGGGTGCTCGCTGCCACGCTGCAACGCGCCGGCGTCGCGCAGCAGTTGCTGCTCCGAGCAATCAGCCCCCACCATATGCAGCAATTGAGGTTGCCCGGCAGTGAGCGTGCCGGTCTTGTCGAATACCACGCAGTCCACCGTGCTGGCACGTTCCAGGGCGTCGGCGTCCTTGATCAGGATGCCATGGCGCGCCGCTACGCCGGTGCCGGCCATGATCGCCGCCGGGGTCGCCAGGCCGAGGGCGCAGGGGCAGGCGATCACCAGCACGCTGACCGCATGCACAATAGCCGCTTCCACGCTCGCGCCCGCCAGCCACCAGCCGCCCAGGGTCAATACCGCGAGCACCAGGACGACCGGCACGAAGACCTCGCTGACCTTGTCGACCCGTTGCTGGATCGGCGCCTTGGCACTCTGGGCGTCTTCCACCAGGCGGATGATCTGCGCCAGCACGCTTTCACCGGCCAGGGCGGTGGTCCGCACCAGCAGTTGCCCTTCGCCGTTGATGGCGCCAGCGGTGACCTTGTCGCCCGGTTGCTTGCTCACCGGCAGGCTTTCACCGCTGATCAGCGCTTCATCCGCATGGCTGCGGCCCTCGCACACTTCACCGTCCACGGCGAAACGCGCACCGGGCTTGATCACCACCAGGTCACCCAGCTGCAAGGCCTCCACCGCGACGTCCTGTTCCTGGCCATCCACCCAGCGCAACGCGCGCTCCGGGCGCAGGGCTTGCAGGGCACGCAGGGCGTGGGCGGTGCGGCGCTTGGCGTGGCTTTCCATATATTTGCCCACCAGCACCAAGGCGATAACCACCGCCGAAGCCTCGAAATACAGATGTCCGGTGCCCTGCGCCCACTGGTACAGGCTCAAGCCGTAGCCGGCGCTGGTACCGAGGGCGACCAGCAGGTCCATATTGCCCGCGCCAGCGCGCACCGCCTTGAACGCCGCCACATAGAAGCGTGCGCCGAGGATGAATTGCACCGGGGTGGCCAGGGCGAACTGCGCCCAGGCGGGCAGCATCAGGTGCACGCCAAAAGGTTGCAGCAGCATCGGCAGCACCAGCGGCAACGCCAGCAACACGGCCAGCAGCATCGCCCAGCGCTCGTGATGCAAATGGCGCAGTTGGCGTTGCCGCTCGGCGGTCCCGTCCCGGGGGACGCTGGCGCCATAGCCGGCCTTCACCACCGCGGCGATCAAGGTCGCGGCCGGCAGCGGGTGCTGCAACTGGATATGGGCGCGCTCACTGGCAAGGTTCACGCTGACCGCGTCGACGCCTGCGACTTTGCGCAGCGCGCGCTCGACCCGGCCAGAGCAGCTGGCGCAGGTCATGCCATCGATAGCGAGGTCGAGGGTAGGGGAGGCAGGTACAGGCATGGCAGTCATCCTCAAGAGCAGATGTGCCATAGTTTCAACCTTGCCACGCGGGCAAGGTCAAGCGGTTGTCAGTACTCGATGGGCGCAGGCTTCAATGTCGGGCCGTAGGGGCCGGGGGCGATCGAATATTTCAGGATATCGCCCGCGTGCAGCTTGATACGGGTAGCGGCAGCGGGGGTGATGCCCGACGACTCGCAACCGGGCGTCTGCCCTGGCAGGCGCCGCAGGCGTACCGACACATCGCCCGGCGGCAGATTCAACGAGGTATCGTCTTCCTGGAACAGCCGGGTCACCAGTTGGTCATTGACGTATACGCCAATTTCGCAAGAGGTGGAGACCTGCAGCGTCTGCCGCGAGATGATCAGGATCGCGTAGCCGTTCGGCCCGTCGGCCGAGGCTACAGGGACCACCGCCAGGGTGGAAAGGATGCCGAGCAGGGCGAGTACTGACCAGCGCATGGCTGAACTCCTGTCATGAATACGTGAGGGCGTGCGGAATACGCCAACCTGCAGCTTGGCGCAGCCGGGCGCCGATTGCCAGCCCGGCCGATTGGCGAAAAACTTGACCTTGCCACGGGGGCAAGCTTGAGACTGAAGGCAAATCTATCACGGAGGTGTTCCATGCAGCATTTCGACGTTAAAGGTATGACTTGCCAGCACTGCGTTCGTGCGGTGACCCAAGTGGTGCAGGACGAGGATCCGAAGGCTCGCGTCGAGGTGGACCTGAGCAAGGGCCAGGTCAGTGTCGAGAGTAGCCTGCCGGCAGATGTGATCGTCGGCCTGATCGGCACCGAGGGCTACGCCGCCAAGGCCGTCTGAGCCGTGCACGTTCGTCGAGCGCCAGGGCGAAATCCGCGCTGAAATGGTTTTGCAAGACTTTGCAGGGTTAAACTAGGCGGCTGCTCAGCCTTTTCGTGGACCCGCGATGAACCTCAAGACCATCCTCATTCTGGGCGCGCTCAGCGCGTTCGGCCCCTTGGCGATCGATTTCTACCTGCCGGGCTTTCCCGCCATGGCGTTGGCCTTCGGCACCGATGAAAAACACGTGCAGGCCACCCTGGCGGCGTACTTCCTCGGCCTGTCCATCGGCCAACTGATCTACGGCCCCGTCGCCGACCGTTTCGGCCGTCGGGTGCCGCTGCTGGTGGGCGTCAGCCTGTTTACCCTGGCGTCGCTGGGCTGCGCCTTCGCGCCGAGCCTGGACGCGCTGATCGTGGCGCGCTTCATCCAGGCACTTGGCGGCTGCGCGGGCATGGTGCTGTCGCGGGCGATCGTCAGCGACAAATGCGACGCCGTGGGCTCGGCCAAGGTGTTTTCCCAACTGATGCTGGTGATGGGCCTGGCGCCGATCCTGGCGCCGATGCTGGGTGGCTTTCTGGTCGGCCACTATGGCTGGCAGTGGATCTTCATCATCCTCACCTTGTTCAGCGCACTGAGCACCCTGGCCGTAGCCCTCGGCCTGCCGGAAAGCATGCCGGCCCACCAGCCGCGCCAGCCGCTGTCCGGCGGGCTGCGCCAGTATGGGCGGCTGCTGCGCGACACCCGCTTCCTGGGCTACGCCCTCAGCGGCGGTATTGCCATGGCTGGCATGTTCGCCTACATCGCCGGTTCGCCGTTCGTGTTCATCAAGCTCTATGGCGTGCCGGCCGAACACTATGGCTGGCTGTTTGGCAGCAACGCCGCGGGCTTCATCCTGATGGCCCAGGTCAACGCCCGGCTGCTGGCCCGGCACACCCCGGCCACTCTGCTGGGCCGCATGATCTGGGTATACCTGGCGGCGGGCCTGGTATTGCTGGCGCTCACGGCCTTGCGCCCCGCGCAACTGTGGCCACTGCTGGTGCCGCTGTTCGTGTGCATCGCCAGCCTGGGCTGCATCATTCCCAATGCCTCGGCCTGTGCCATGAGTGGCCAGGGCGCCCGCGCTGGCAGCGCCTCGGCGTTGCTGGGCTGCTTGCAGTTCAGCGTGGCCGCCGGTGCTTCGTCGCTGGTCGGGGTGCTGCACGACGGCAGCGCCATGCCGATGGCGATGGTGATCAGCCTCTGCGCGGTGGTCGCCGCCGCCGTCACGGTAATGACCCGGCGGGTAGCGCAGCGGGCGCCTGCATGAGGTGCAGTGGGCGCGTCCCGACGGCTGTCAAAGCGGTCGTGCGGGACAGCCGCTGTAGGAAAAAGACAGGTGCCTTGTAGGGCACGGCGCCGTTTCAGGCTGGGACGCTTTTCCCCAGATGGATAATTCCCCCGGTTTTACAGGGGCTCCCGCCGGTTTACGGCCTCTGTTCCCAAGGAGGTGGGTTACCGGGGTTGCCTTACCCATTGCAAACCTCTGTTCAACGGCAATTGTCCCTGTGCATTCTGTGGGCTTTTGCCGTGCCTATAATGCGCGCCAAGGCCCGTTTCCCGGGCCACAGGACTCGATGAACATCGGAACAGGGAGTGAAGCAATGGAATACGCACCGGGCATCAGTCAGATCGCAACCCTGCTGGCCGACCCCAAGCGCAGCGCCATGCTTTGGGCATTGATCGATGGCGGCACCCGCGGCGCGGAAGAGCTGGCGCGCCTGGTGGGGGTGACCCCGTCGTCGGCCAGCGCTCACCTGGCGCGCCTGTCTTCCGCAGGCCTGCTGAAGTTCGAGGCGCGCGGGCGCAAGCGCTTTTTCCGCCTGGCGGCACCGGAAGTGGGGGCCGCGGTGGAGGCCTTGGTCAGCGTTTCAAGGGTACGGGTCGGCCGCGGCCACGAAGAAGCCCTGCCACAGCCACCGGCTGACATGCGCAGGGCCTGCCGTTGTGGCGAGCATCTGGGCGGGGAACTGGCGGGGCAGTTATACCAGCGCATGCTGGCGGCCGAATGGCTGCAACAGCGCGGCAGCCAGCTCGACATCACCCCCAAGGGCGCGCTCGGCTTGGCGGCCATCGGTATCTACAGCCAGGCATTCGCCGCACGTGGCGTGTTGCAGGTGTGCACAGGCTGGGATGGCGAGCACCCTCATGCCGGCGGCGCGCTGGGCGCGAGCCTGGTAACGCTGTTCATGCAATCGGGCTGGCTGCGCGCCCGCGAGGGTTCGCGGGCGTTGCAGGTTACCGTGGCCGGGTTGCGGGCGATCCGCAACCTTGCCAGCCAGTAACCGGGCAGTGGGTCAAGGCTTGACCAGGCGGGCATCCAGGCTGTTTTGCGCCAGGCGTTGGGCCTGGTCCTGGGTCATGCCCAGGTGAGTGTACAGCGCGTGGAAGTTCTCGGTTACGTAGCCGCCGAAGTAAGCCGGGTCGTCGGAGTTCACCGTGACCTTCACGCCACGCTCGAGCATGTCGAGAATATTGTGCTGGGCCATGTCGTCGAACACGCACAGCTTGGTGTTGGACAGTGGGCACACGGTCAGGGGAATCTGCTCGTCGATGATGCGCTGCATCAGGCGCTCGTCTTCGATGGCGCGCACGCCATGGTCGATACGCTGGATCTTGAGCAGGTCCAGGGCTTCCCAGATGTACTCGGGCGGACCTTCTTCACCGGCGTGCGCGACGGTCAGGAAGCCTTCGCTGCGGGCGCGGTCGAACACGCGCTGGAATTTGCTGGGCGGGTGGCCCATCTCGGAGCTGTCCAGGCCTACGGCGACGAAGGTGTCACGGAATGGCAGGGCCATGTCCAGGGTCTTTTGCGCTTCGTCTTCGCTGAGGTGGCGCAGGAAGCTGAGGATCAGGCCGCTGCCGATGCCCAGTTGCTGCCTGCCGTCCTTGAGTGCCTGGCTGATGCCGTTGAGCACCACTTCGAAGGCAACGCCACGGTCGGTGTGGGTTTGCGGGTCGAAGAAGGGTTCGGTGTGGATCACGTTCTGCGCCTTGCAGCGCAGCAGGTAGGCCCAGGTCAGGTCGTAGAAGTCCTGCTCAGTGCGCAGCACGTCGGCGCCCTGGTAATAGAGGTCGAGAAATTCCTGCAGGTTGTTGAACGCGTAGGCGCTGCGCAGCGTTTCGACGTCCTGCCAGGGCAGGGCGATCTTGTTGCGCTCGGCCAGGGCAAACAGCAGCTCGGGTTCCAGCGAACCTTCGAGGTGCATATGGAGTTCGGCCTTGGGTAACGCGTTGAGCCAGTCGTACATGGTCTTTTCTCATCAGGTGCAGAGGGTGGGATTCTACAGGGCTGAAGGTGGCTGCGAGCAAAAGCCTGACTTGCGGTTCAGGTTTTTTGCTCGCCCGAGGCGATGACGCTAGCCGGCCACCGCAGGCTCGCGCCGGTAAGCATAGGTGTCGGCGAAGCGCGACAGCAGGAATTGCGCGCAGGTGGTGGTCGGGTATTTGGGCGGCTGTTCGGCGCTCTGGCAGCCGGGCAGGCACTCGATCAAGGTGTCTGGATGGGGTTCGGCGAAGAACGGCATCGAGTAGCGGTCCACACCCATGGGGCTGATCACGCGATGGGGGGTGGAGAGGTACTGGTCGTTGCTCCAGCGCGCCATCATGTCGCCGAGGTTGACCACGAAGGTACCGTCGATCGGCGGCGCGTCGATCCAGCGCCCATGTACGTCGCGTACTTGCAGGCCGCCGGCGCTGTCCTGGTAGAGCAGGGTCACGCAGCCATAGTCGGTGTGGGCGCCGGCGCCTTGCTGGTCGGCGCTGGTGGCGGTCTGCCGCGGCGGGTAATGAATGAAGCGCAGCACGCTGACCGGCGCCTCGAAGCGCTGGTCGAAGAAATCCAGAGGCACGCCCAGGGCCAGGGTCATGGCCCGCAGCAGGGTTTGCGACAGTGCCTGCATGTCGCGGTAATGGCTTTCCATCAGCGCTTCCCAGCCGGGAATGGCCGGGTGGCGGTTGGGGCCGCGCAGGGGTTTGCCGGCCAGCACCTCGGGATGGTCTGCGGCAAGGTGCAGGCCCATGTCGAAGGTTTCCTTGAGGTCGCTGGGCAGGGTGGGGTCCAGCTGCTCGGTGGCGACGGCGCCATAGCCACGGTGGTGCTGGCTCTGGGTGATGTCGATGCGCAGTTTTTCGCTGCTGGGGCGGGCGAAGAAGGCCCGCGCTTCGCGCTGCACGGCTTCGATCCGTTCGGCGCTGATGGGGTGCCCCTTGATGTAGAAGAAGCCCCATTCGCGGCACGCCTGGTCGATGGCCTGGGCCACCGGTTGCCAGCCATCCTGGGTGTCGCCGTACAGCGGGCTGATGTCGATGATCGGTAATTGTGGCATCGCTGTCTCCGCAGCTATTTGGGAGCGAGGGCCGCCGAAGCAGCCCGCGCGCATGGCTTACTTGGGCATCTGCGCCGTCATGCCTTCGATGTAGTAATTCATCGAAGCCAGCTCGGCGTTACTGGCCGTCGCGCCTTCGGCGATTTTCACTGCACCGCTCTGGTCCTTGATCGGGCCGGTGAAGGGGTGGAACTCGCCGCTCTTGATGCTGGCGATGATCTGCTCGGCCTCAGCCTTGACGGCAGGCGGGACGATATCGCTGATCGGCAGTTGCACGGTGCCTTCTTTCAGGCCGCCCCAGTAGTCCTGGGATTTCCACGTACCGTCGATCACCGACTGCGCCGACTGAATGTAGTGCGGGCCCCAGTTGTTGACGATGGAGGTCAGCACGGCTTTCGGGCCGAAGTGGGCCATGTCGGAAGCGTAGCCCACCGCGTAAACGCCGCGGCGCTCGGCGGTCTGGATCGGCGCCGGGCTGTCGGTGTGCTGGAAGATCACGTCGGCGCCCTGGTCGATCAGGGCGTTGGTGGCGTCGGCCTCTTTGCCTGGGTCGAACCAGGAGTTGACCCACACCACTTTCATTTCGGTGCCAGGGTTGTACTTGTTCAGGGCCAGCTGGATAGCGTTGATGTCGCGGATCACTTCCGGAATCGGGAAGGAGGCCACATAGCCGACCTTCTTGGTCTTGGTCATCTTCGCGGCCAGGAAGCCACCCACGTAGCGGCCTTCATAGGTGCGGGCCAGGTAGGTGCCCATGTTCTTGTCCTGCTTGTAACCCGTGGCGTGTTCGAAAATCACCTTGGGGAACTGCTTGGCGACCTTGAGCGTGGGGTTCATGTAGCCAAACGAGGTGGTGAAGATCAGGTCGTAGTTTTCCTTGGCCATGTTGCGGATCACCCGCTCGGCGTCGGCGCCCTCGGCAACGTTCTCCACGTAGCTGGTCTTGACCTTGTCGCCCAGCTCCTTCTGCATGGCCAGGCGGCCGACTTCGTGCTGGTAGGTCCAGCCATGGTCCCCGATTGGGCCGATGTACACGAAGCCCACTTTCAGGGGGTCGGCGGCGCTGCTGGCGAGGCTGGCGCCGAGGCCGATCACGGCCGTCATGGCGCACAGCAGTTTTTTCAGGGAGTGGCGTTTTTGCGTGGAAGACTGCATGCAGGAAAGCTCCTTGTGATCTTGTGGGCGAAGCGAAAAATGCGGCGTTCGGAGCAATGCAAAAAACTGACCAACAGGACAATTATTTTTGCCTGGCGGGGCACATGGCGCCGCGGGGCTAAGGCGCGAGGCGGGCGTTGCGAGGTTGGCTCGCAGTCGGTGCAAAGCAGCCGTAGGGCGCTGCGTGCTGGTGCATGGCGCGGTCATTTGAAACCTTTAACACGCTGTTACACTCTCAACGGCTGATTCATCCCATGGAACCTGTTCTGAAGGACATTAAATGAACGCCATTGCTACTGTGTTCAAGCAGGAAAAATTTCTGCTGTTGGCGATCATTGCCGCCTGCGTCGCCTACCCGCTGGAGCACGCCATGCTCGCCCATGGCCATGGGGTGGCGCTGGCCGCCGGCCTGGCGCTGATCGCGGCAATCATCTGCGCCTCGCTGCGGGTCGCCCACCATGCCGAGTTGCTGGCCCACAAGGTCGGCGACCCCTACGGCACCATGATCCTGACCCTCGCGGCGGTGCTGGTGGAGGTGGTGATCCTGGCCATCATGATGAGCAACGAGCCGTCGCCGACCCTGGTGCGCGATACCATCTACAGTGCCGTGATGCTCGATATCAACGGCATCCTCGGCCTGGCCGCATTGATGGGCGGGCTCAAGCATGGCGAGCAGTCCTACAACGACGATTCGGCGCGCAGCTACAGTGTGATGATCCTTACTGCCATGGGCGTGTCCATGGTGGTGCCGGAGTTCATTCCGCAGGTGGATTGGAAGCTGTATTCGGCCTTTACCATCGGCGCGATGTTGTTGCTGTACGGCCTGTTCCTGCGCATGCAGGTAGGGCCACACAGCTACTTCTTCAGCTACAGCTACCCGGAAAAGAAACGCCGCCGCGATGACTCCAGCACCGAGGCAGAGCCGCAGGTCAACCTGACCTGGTCCATCGGCCTGCTGGTGTTTGGCGTGGTGGTGATCGGCGCGCTGGCCGAGGTGATGTCCAAGGCCATGGACCTGGGCCTGGAAGGCAGCGGTGCGCCACCGGTGATGACGGCGATCCTGGTGGCGGCGATTTCCGCGGCGCCGGAGATCCTCACCGCGTTGCGCGCGGCCTTGGCCAACCGTATGCAGTCGGTGGTCAATATCGCCCTGGGGGCGTCGCTGTCGACGGTGATCCTGACCGTGCCGGTGATGGAAGCGCTGGCGCTGTACACCGGCCAGCCGTTCCAGATGGCGATGACACCGGTGCAGACGGTGATGATCTTCATCACCCTGCTGGTGTCGGCGATCAACCTCAACGATGGCGAAACCAATGCCATCGAAGGGATGACGCATTTTGTGTTGTTTGCGACTTTTATCATGCTGTCGCTGTTGGGGTTGTAGGCGGAATTCCTGCGGCGCGCCTGCAATCGCCAAGCTCGCGGGCATCGCCCGCTCCTACCCCGACCGTATTCCAGCTCGTAGATCGGAGTTGTGAATAAGGTGCTGTAGGAGCTGGCGCAGCCTGCGAGCTTTTTCTTCAGCCCACCAACTCTCTAGCGGCCTCGCGGTGCTGGGCAATCAGCCGGGCCATATCCAGGCCCGGTACCTGGCCGTCGATCACCCGCCATTCACCGCCGATCATCACCCGGTCGGCGCGATCGGCGCCGCACAGCAGCAGGGCGCTGAGCGGGTCGTGGCTGCCGGAGAAGCGCAGTTCGTCCAGCTTGAACAGCGCCAGGTCAGCCTGCTTGCCCACCGCCAGCTCGCCGATATCGGTACGCCCCAGCAGTTGCGCAGACCCACGCGTGGCCCAGCCCAGCACCAACTCCGGCGTAATCGCCGCCGCACCGTAACGCAGCCGCTGCAGGTACAAGGCCTGGCGCGCCTCGAGGATCATGTTCGAGGCATCGTTGGATGCCGAGCCATCCACCCCCAGCCCCAACGGCGCACCAGCGCTGGTCAATTCCAGCGTCGGGCAGATACCCGAAGCCAGGCGCATGTTCGAACTCGGGCAATGGCACACCCCGGTGCCTGCCGCGCCGAGGCGGGCGATCTCGTCGGGGTTGAAGTGGATGCCGTGGGCCAGCCAGGTGCGTGGGCCCAGCCAGCCGACGCTGTCGAGGTAGTCCACGGTGCGCAGGCCGAAGCGCTGCAGGCAGAAGTCTTCTTCGTCGAGGGTTTCCGCCAGGTGCGTATGCAGGCGCACATCGAGCCGTTCGGCCAGCTCGGCGCTGGCGCGCATGATGTCGGTGGTCACCGAGAAGGGCGAGCAGGGCGCCAGGGCGATCTGAATCTGCGCACCGGCACCGCGCTGGTGGTAGCGCTCGATCAAGCGCTGGCTGTCGGCGAGAATCACCTCGCCTTGCTGCACTGTCTGTTGCGGCGGCAGGCCGCCATCCTTCTCGCCCAGGCTCATGGAGCCGCGGGTGAGCATGGCGCGCATGCCCAGTTCGCGAACCACATCCACCTGCACATCGATGGCGTCTTCCAGGCCATTCGGGAACAGGTAATGGTGGTCGGCCGCCGTGGTGCAACCCGACAGCAGCAATTCAACGAGGGCGACCTTGCTCGCCAGTGCCAGCTTTTCCGGGGTCAGGCGCGCCCACACCGGGTACAGGGTCTTGAGCCAGGGAAACAGTGGCTGGTTGACCACCGGCGCCCAAGCGCGGGTAAGGGTCTGGTAGAAGTGGTGGTGGGTGTTGATCAGCCCGGGCAATACCACGTGCTCGCGGGCATCGAATATCGCGTTGCAAGGTTGCGAGGGCTGCGCACCGGCGGCCAGGACTTCGGCGATGGTGCCGTTTTCGATTACCAGGCCACCACGGGCATCGAGGCCGTTGGCGGTGAAGATCGCGAGGGGGGTTTGTAGCCAGATACGGGGCGCGGACATGGGCCGACTCCTCTGAAAGTGGTGTTCAGGTAAGCCAGCTCAGTTTTGCCCTGTCTGCTGATCCAGGTGTGGCGGCAGTATATCACCGCCACGCGGGGCTTCGGCCAGTGCCCAAGCCCGGGAGATAAACGGCGGTCAGTGCCCTGGCTGCCACGGTTGGCCAAGGGACACCGGCGCGTACAGGCGAGTGCGTACGGCATCGCGGGACAGCAGCACCAGCACCACGATGGTCGCTACGTACGGCAGCATGGCCAGCAGGTTCGACGGAATCGCCAGGCCCAGGCCCTGGGCCACCAGGTAGAGAATGCTGGCGAAACCGAACAGGTAGGCGCCCAGAAGCAGGCGCCACACCCGCCAGCTGGCGAATACCACCAGGGCCAGGGCAATCCAGCCGCGGCCGGCGCTCATGTTCTCGGCCCACATCGGCGTGTACGCCAGCGACAGGTAGGCACCCGCCAACCCAGCCATGGCGCCACCAAACAGCACCGCCAACGTGCGCACGCGCAGCACCGGCAGGCCCATGGCGCTGGCGGCATCGGGGTTTTCGCCTACGGCTTGGATGATCAAACCGATACGGCTTTTCAGAATCACCCAGGCGATCCCGGCGAACAGCGCGATCGACAGGTACACCAGCGCATCCTGGGCAAACAGCATGCGGCCGATCAGTGGCAGGGTGCTGAGCACTGGAATGGTCAGCGGCTCGAAACCGGTTAGCGGCTTGCCCACCCAGGCGGCGCCGACGAAGGTCGACAGGCCGACGCCGAAGATGGTCAGCGCCAGCCCCGTGGCCACCTGGTTGGCGTTGAAGCTCAGGGCCACCAGTGCGAACAGCGACGACAGCAGCATGCCCGCCGCCATCGCCAGCAATACGCCCAGCCACAGGCTGCCGGTGCTGAAGGCGACGATAAAGCCGACCACCGCGCCGAACAGCATCATGCCTTCCTGGCCGAGGTTGAGCACGCCGCTCTTTTCGCACACCAGTTCGCCCAGGGCCACCAGCAGTAGGGGTGTGCCGCAGCGCACGGTGGCAAACAGGATATTGCTGATCAGGTCCATGTCCATGGTGTTTTCCTCAGGTCAGGGCCGGGGTCGAAGAAGGCGCACGGCGGCGCAGCCAGCGGCCGTTGAGGCGCGGGCGGTAGAGAATCAGGACATCGCTGGCGAGCAGGAAGAACAGCATCATGCCCTGGAACAATTGAGTGATGGCCTGGGGCAAATTGAGGTTCATCTGCGCGTTCTCGCCGCCCAGGTACAGCAGCGCCATCAGCAGGCTGGAAAACAGGATGCCGATCGGGTTGAGGCGGCCAAGGAAAGCCACGGTGATGGCTGCGTAGCCATAGCCTGGTGACACCTGCGGTACCAGTTGGCCGATCGGCCCGGCCACTTCGCCCACGCCGGCCAGCCCGGCCAGCGCGCCGCTGATCAGCAAGGCGAACCACACCAGCGACTTCTCCCGGAAACCGACGAAACCGGCGGCGCGTTTGTCCAGCCCCAGCACCTTGATCTGGAAGCCGAGGAAGCTGCGTTGCAGCAGCACCCACACCACTACCAGCGCCAGCAGGGCGAAATACAGGCCGGCATGCAGGCGGCCATCGGCAAACACCAGGGGCAGGCGGCTGGCGTCGCCGAACATCGCCGACTCGGGGAAGTTGAAGCCGGCCGGGTCCTTGAGCGGGCCGTGCACGAAGTACAGCAGCAGGTTCAGGGCGATGTAGTTGAGCATGATGCTGGTGAGGATTTCATTGGCGTTGAACTGCGTGCGCAGCCAGGCCGTGAGCCCGGCCCAGGCGGCGCCGGCCAGGGTTCCGGCGCTGAGCACCATGACCAGCGCCCAACGGCTTTCCATGTCGATGATATTCACCGCCACGGCGCTGCCGGCGAGGGCGCCCATCAGCAACTGGCCTTCGGCGCCGATGTTCCAGATGCGCGCCTGGTAGGCCACTGCCAGGCCGAGCGCGCAGAGCAGGATCGGCAGGGCTTTCACCAACAGTTCGCCGACGCCGTAGATGTCTTTGACCGGGTCGATCAACAGGGTGTGCAGGGTCAGCAGCGGGTCCAGGCCCAGGGCCAGGAACAGCAGCGAGCCGCAGCCCAGGGTCAGCACGGCGGCCAGCAGCGGCGAGCACCAGAGCATGGCGCGCGACTGCTGGCCGCGGGGTTCGAGGGAAAGCAGCATGTCAGGCTCCGTTGGCCGAGGCAGTGGGTTGGGCGGCATTGCCGTGTTCGAAGCGGCCAGCCATCCAGCCGCCGACTTCCACGGCGCTGGTCTCGGGCGTGGCCTTGAGGTCGCTCAGGCGGCCACTGCTGAGAGCGCCGAGGCGGTCGCTGATCTGGAACAGTTCGTCGAGGTCTTCGGAAATCACCAGGATCGCCGCGCCGGCATCGCGCAGGGCGATCAAGGCGCGGTGAATGGTGGCTGCCGCGCCGACGTCGACGCCCCAGGTGGGGTGGGCCGCCACCAGCAGGCGCGGGTTCTGGAGGATTTCCCGGCCGAGAATGAATTTCTGCAGGTTGCCGCCCGACAGGCTGCGCGCCGGGGCGTGCTCGCCCGCGGCCTTGACGCCAAAACGCTGGATGATGTCCTTGGCCAGGCTTAGCACCTTGCCCCGCTGGATCAAACCCTTGCTGACCAGCCCTTGCTGAAAAGCCGTGAGCAGGGCGTTGTCGCTCAGGCTCATGTCCGGTACCGCGCCGTGCCCAAGCCGCTCGGCGGGAACGAACGCCAGGCCCCGACGGCGGCGGGCGTCGGGGCGCAGGTGGCCGACCGGTTCGCCGGCGAATTTAAGGGTGGCGGAGTGCGCGCCGGGCAGCGTGATTTCGCCGCTTAGCAGCGCCAGCAGCTCATCCTGACCGTTGCCCGCGACGCCCGCGATGCCGACGATTTCACCGCTGCGCACTTGCAGGTCGAGGTCGCTGAGGGAGCAGCCGAACGGGTCGGGGTTGTGCCACGACAGCTTGTCCACCTGCAGGAAGGCTTTGCCCCCGCTGACCTTGGGGTAGTGCGCGCTCAGGCCCTCGGCCTCGCCGACCATCATGCGCGCCAGCTCCAGGTCCGAGCACTGCGCCGGCACGCAGTGCCCCGACACCCGGCCGCCGCGCAATACCGTGGCGCTGTGGCACAGGGCCCGCACCTCGGCCAGCTTGTGGCTAATGAACAGAATGCTGCAGCCCTCGCTGGCCAGCCGGCGCAGGGTCACGAACAAATCGTCGGCTTCTTGCGGGGTCAGCACCGAGGTCGGCTCGTCGAGGATCAGCAAGCGGATGTTCTGCATCAGGCAGCGCACGATCTCCACCCGCTGGCGCTCGCCGATCGACAAACTGTGCACCAGCCGCTGCGGTTCCAGGGGCATGCCGTAGCGCTGCGAGACTTCGCGAATGCTGGCCTCCAACTGTGCGGGCGTCTGGCCATTGTCCATGGCCAGGGCGATGTTCTGCGCCACGGTCAGGGTCTCGAACACCGAGAAGTGCTGGAACACCATGCCGATGCCCAGGCTGCGGGCCTGGGCGGGGTTGCGCATCTTCACCGCTTCGCCCTGCCAGTGGATGACGCCTTCGTCGGGCTGGGTCACGCCGTAGATGATCTTCATCAACGTGCTTTTGCCAGCGCCGTTTTCACCCAGCAGGGCGTGGATCTCGCCGGGGCTGATCTGCAAGTCGACGCGGTCGTTGGCCAGGCAGCCTGGGTAGCGCTTGCTGATGGCGGACAATTGCAGCCGTGCGGGAGGGGCGGGGTTCGACATGACAGGCTCGAATCAATGGAGGACTGCCGGGTTAAAGCAAAAAGCTGGCCATCTAGTCAGGTTATTGCATGCCCCGGAACACGGGGCTTCCAATACGTCGAACAGGGCGTCGAAGGCACTGATTCAGGGCGCTGGCACCGAGGGCTGCCCCAACACGGGCTGATCAAAAAACAACCAGCGGCGCGGAAGGGCGCTCCAACCAGCGCGTGGCACGGCCTTGCACGGGTTATCCACAGGTTCGTCCACAGTATTTGTGCGCAAGCTCCAGGGATGGGTATAAAACCCCGCAGTGCTCAGTGCCAAGCGCGATAACGATGGCTAACCTGTTGATATCTTGAGGGTAACCTAAGTTGATCGAGCGTTTGGTTAAAAACTGATCAATCGACTGCAGGGCACGTCACAGAAGGCCTGGGCGCTTGTGCGCAGAGGTTATCCACAGCCGGGTGCACAGTGGATGTGGGCAAGTTTCAAAGTTTGTCGAGTACCATCCGCCCACGGCTCAAGTCGGCCAATTGCCGCCCAAGCAGCTCGACTGAATGGGGTACCAGGGCCAGTCGCAATTCTACGCCGCTCGCGGTGAAGGTCTCGTTTTCCACCAGGCCATCGGCCTCGCCGACGCGCAGTTTCACCAGCGCCAGCTCGCTGAAGGTGCATTCGCAGGTATAGCGTAAGCGCTTGACCAGGATTTTTTTCTCGGCCTGCTGCAGGCACTTGTTGGCGCAGCCACCATAGGCGCGGGCAAGGCCGCCAGTGCCCAGCTGAATGCCGCCGAACCAGCGGATAACCAGCACCACCACGCGGTCGCAGTCTTGCGCCTCGATCGCGGCCAGTATCGGCCGGCCTGCGGTGCCCCCGGGTTCGCCGTCGTCGCTGGAGCGGTACTGGTCGCCGAGCTTCCAGGCCCAGCAGTTGTGCGAGGCGGTGAGGTCGCTGGCCTGGTCGATAAAGGCCAGCGCCTGGGCTGGCGTGTCGATGGGAGCGGCGAGGGCGATGAAGCGGCTCTTGCGAATATCTTCACGATACTCGCAAGGGCCCAGCAGGGTTGAAGGCATTGCGATGGGTCCGGCAGGTCAATCGGTGGGGGGTGTGAGGCCACAGCCCTTGAGGATGATGCGGATCAGATTATCGCTTGCTTCGCTGAAGTCCTGCTTGGTCAATCGCGATTTACCGCTGACCCGGCAGATCTGCGTGGCGAAGTCGGCGTAGTGCTGGGTGCTACCCCACAGCAGGAAGATCAAGTGCACGGGGTCGACGGAGTCCATCTTGCCGGCGGCGATCCACTGGCGGAATACATCGGCGCGGCCTTGGAACCAGGCGCGGTAATCCTGGCTGAAGTACTCGCTCAGACATTCGCCGCCGCTGATGATTTCCATGGCGAAGATCCGCGAGGCCTGGGGCTGGCGCCGGGAGAATTCCATTTTCGCGCGAATGTAGCGGGCCAGCGTAGCGGCGGGGTCGTCTTCGGCGGTGAGGTAGTTGAAGGTACTGTCCCACAGCTCGATGATGTTGCTGAGCACGGCGATGTACAGGCCGAGTTTGTTGGTGAAGTAGTAATGCAGGTTGGCCTTGGGCAGCCCGGCGTTCAGCGCGATGGTGTTCATGCTGGTGCCTTTGAAGCCGTGGCGGGCGAACTCGTCTTCGGCCGCGCGGAGAATGGCTTCTTCGTTTTTCTGGCGAATGCGGCTGGCGGGTTTACCGTTGTTGAGGGCGCTGTGCGCAGGAACTTCGAGGGTCATGGACGGTTCCGAACAGATCGTGTGGGTGCTGCTGATGCGTTGATAGCGCACCCACACGTGGCAAGACAAGCGTCGTCGCTAAAAACTCTCAAACCTTTGTTTTAATTCCCAGTTCGAGATCGGCCGCTTCTACGCTGGGCTGCTCCTTGGCTTCCGGCAGAATCAGGCACAGCACCAGTGCGGTGAGGCCGCCACTGGTGATCGCCGAGTCGAACAGGTTCTGTACCAGTTTGGGCATCAGGTGCAGCAGGTCGGGCACTGCGGCGATGCCGAGGCCGACGCCGAACGAGGTGGCGATGATCAGCATGTTGCGGCGGTCCAGCGGCGTTTGCGCGAGGATGCGCACTCCGGCGGCGGCCACGCTGCCGAACATCACCAGTGTCGCGCCACCCAGCACCGGCTTGGGAATCTGTTGCAGCATGGCGCCGATGCTGGGGATCAGGCCCAGCAGGAACAGCACCGCACCGATGTACAGACCGACGTAGCGGCTGGCCACGCCGGTCAGCTGGATCACGCCGTTGTTCTGCGCAAAGGTGGTGTTGGGGAAGGCGCTGAAGGTGGCGGCGATCATGCAGCTGGCGCCGTCGCCCAGTACGCCGCCCTTGAGGCGCTGGATGTAGCTGGGGCCGGTGATGGGCTGGCGCGAGAGCATGCAGTTGGCGGTCAGGTCGCCGACGGTCTCGATGCTGCTGATGAGGTAGATCAGGGCTATGGGGAAGAATGCGGTCCAGTCGAAGGCGAAGCCGAACTTGAACGGTACCGGCACGCTGATCAGCGGCAGGTCGGGCAGGGCGTGGGGCTCAAGCTTGCCGGAGAACCAGGCGGCGAGACTGCCCAGCACCAGGCCGATGATGATCGACGACAGGCGGATCCACGGCGTGCTCGAACGGTTGAGCAGGATGATTACCACCAGCACGAAGCCGCCGAGGGCGAGGTTGCCCGGCGAGCCGAAATCGGGGGCCTTGAAGCCACCGCCCAGGTCGGTGATGCCGACCTTGATCAGGCTGATGCCGATCAAGGTAATGACGATGCCGGTCACCAGCGGCGTGATCACCCGCTGCAGCTGGCCGATAAAGCGGCTGAGCACGATCTGCACCACGGCGCCGAAGAAGCACACGCCGAAGATCATCGCCATGATGTCTTCCGGGCTGCCGCCGCGCTGCTTGACCATGAAGCCCGCCGACAGCACCGCACCGAGGAAGGCGAAGCTGGTGCCTTGCAGGCAGATCATGCCGGCGCCGATGCCAAAGGGGCGGCGTGCCTGGATGAAGGTGCCGACCCCGGAGACCATCAGCGCCATGCTGATCAGGTAGGGCATGTGTGCGCCCAGGCCCAGGGCCGAGCCGATGATCAGCGGCGGGGTGATGATGCCGACGAAGCTGGCCAGCACATGTTGCAGGGCGGCGAGCAGGGCGGCGGCGGGTTTCGGGCGATCGTTGAGGCCGTAGATCAGATCTTGGGCGCTGGATGATTCTGGTTGCATGGTGGGTTCTCGGCACGGTGCAGTGGCGGGGTATGCCGATGTCTTTGCAAAAAGCTGTCCAAGTGCTCAGGAATGTTTTTAGTGTTTGTGCATATATCTATGTAAATCATGTAGATAAAATATTTTACGGTTGATTCGTTATGCGATTTTGGCGCAGTCAGCGAGTCTCGCCCAAACTCTCGAGAAAGCTCTCGAGCACCAAATGAGGGCGCCGACCCTTGCGCGTGACCCAGGAAAGGCTCAAGTCATAAAAACGCTGTGCCGGTTTGAGTGCCCGCAAGCGGCCCTGCTGGACCCAGGAAGTAGCGTAGTGGTCTGGCAGATAGCCGATGTACCGCCCGGTGAGAATCAGGAACGCCATGCCTTCGCGGTCGGAGGCGCTGGCGGTGCATCGAAGTGCCTGGTAGTGGGCCTGGATATCGGCCGGCAGGCGAAAAGTCGGGGCGATGGCGTCTTGCTGGTTGAGGCGCTGGTCGTCGAGGTTGGTGTCATCGGCATAAAACAGTGGGTGGCCGACCGCGCAGTAGAGCAACGAGCGCTCGCTGTACAACGGCTGGTATTCCAGGCCGGACAGCGGGCTGGCCTGGGGGACCACGCCGACGTGCAGGCTGCCGTCGAGCACACCCTGTTCGACCTGGCTGGGGGCGATCATGCGGATCTGGATACGGACGTCCGGGCCGCGGTCCTTCAATTGCGCCAAGGCATGGGTGATGCGCATGTGGGGCAGGGTGACCAGGTTGTCGGTGAGGCCGATGTTCAGCTCGCCGCGCAAGTGCTGATGCAGGCCGTTGACCTCGGTGCGAAAGCTCTCAAGGGCGCTGAGCAACTGCAGTGCCGAGTGGTAGACCTCGCGGCCTTCCTCGGTCAGCGAGAAACCGGCGCGGCCCCGCTGGCACAAGCGCAGGCCGAGGCGCTGCTCGAGATCGCTCATCTGCTGGCTGATCGCCGAGCGGCCGATCCCTAGCACGTTCTCCGCTGCCGAGAAGCCGCCGCACTCCACCACGCTGCGGTAGATCTTCAGCAGGCGGATGTCGAAATCGCTGACCTGGGCGAGTGGGTCGGGGCGTCGGCTCATAGTTTAGTCACTGCCTACCTGAGGATCGGAAAAGTAATGTTTTCCGGACTTTAGCCCTGTGACAACTTAGCGGCAAGACCTACGCTTATTCTCCTACACGAACTGACTCGAGAGGTGTTGATCATGAACTTGCCCGAAAGCGCCCCTACCGGCCTGACCAGCCAGCTGAAACTGGATGCGCACTGGATGCCCTACACGGCCAACCGCAGCTTCCAGCGCGACCCGCGGATCATAGTCGCGGCCCAGGGCAGTTACCTGACCGACGACAAGGGCCGGCAGATCTATGACAGCCTCTCGGGCCTGTGGACCTGTGGCGCCGGCCACACCCGCAAGGAAATCCAGGAAGCGGTAGCCAAGCAATTGGGCATCCTCGACTATTCGCCCGCCTTCCAGTACGGCCACCCGCTATCGTTCCAGCTGGCCGAGAAGATCACCGAGCTGACCCCCGGCACGCTCAACCACGTCTTCTATACCAACTCTGGTTCCGAGTGCGCCGACACTGCGGTGAAGATGGTGCGTGCCTACTGGCGCCTGAAGGGCCAGGCCACCAAGACCAAGATGATCGGCCGTGCCCGTGGCTACCACGGCGTGAACATCGCCGGCACCAGCCTGGGCGGCGTGAATGGCAACCGCAAGATGTTCGGCCAGCTGCTGGACGTCGATCACCTGCCGCACACGGTTCTTCCCGGCAACGAGTACTCCAAGGGTGAGCCGGAGCAGGGCGGTATCGCCTCGGCCAACGAGATGCTCAAGCTGATCGAGTTGCACGATGCTTCCAACATCGCCGCCGTGATCGTCGAGCCTATGGCAGGGTCCGCCGGTGTACTGCCGCCGCCGAAGGGCTACCTCAAGCGCCTGCGCGAGATCTGCGACCAGCACAACATCCTGCTGATCTTCGACGAAGTGATCACCGGCTTTGGCCGTACCGGCGCGATGTTCGGCGCCGAGAGCTTCGGCGTGACCCCGGACCTGATGTGCATCGCCAAGCAGGTCACCAACGGCGCCATCCCCATGGGCGCGGTGGTTGCCAGCAGCGAGATCTACCAGACGTTCATGAACCAGGCCACGCCTGAGTACGCGGTCGAGTTCCCCCACGGCTACACCTATTCGGCCCACCCGGTCGCCTGCGCCGCCGGCCTTGCCGCGCTGGACCTGCTGCAGAAAGAGAACCTGGTGCAGCAGTCGGCCGAGCTGGCGCCGCACTTCGAGAAAGTGCTGCATGGCATCAAGGGCGCCAAGCACGTGGTCGACATCCGCAACTATGGCCTGGCGGGCGCCATCCAACTGGCACCGCGGGACGGCGACGCCATCGTGCGTCCGTATGAGGCCTCGATGAAGCTGTGGCAAGCCGGCTTCTATGTGCGCTTCGGCGGCGACACCCTGCAGTTCGGCCCAACCTTCAATGCCAAGCCGCAGGACCTGGACCGCCTGTTCGATGCGGTCGGCCAGGCGATCAACGCCGTCGACTGATCCTCTTTTCGCGTAGGGGGTGGATTGCCCCCTGGCACCCTATTTCAGGAGTTTCCAATGAGCAGCATCCAGCACTTGATCAATGGCGATCTGGTTTCCGGTGGCAGCCGTACCGCCGATGTCTACAACCCGTCCACCGGCCAGGTGGCGCGCCAGGTGCAGTTGGCCGATCAGCAGACCGTGCAGCACGCCATCGACTCCGCCAAGGCGGCGTTCCCGGCATGGCGCAACACGCCGCCGGCCAAGCGTGCGCAGGTGATGTTCCGCTTCAAGCAACTGTTGGAGCAGAACGAGCCGAAGATCTCGCAGATGATCAGCGAAGAGCATGGCAAAACCCTCGAAGACGCCGCCGGTGAGCTGAAGCGCGGTATCGAGAACGTCGAGTACGCTTGCGCGGCGCCGGAGATTCTCAAGGGCGAGTACAGCCGCAACGTGGGGCCGAACATCGATGCCTGGTCCGATTTCCAGCCGCTGGGTGTGGTGGCGGGCATCACCCCGTTCAACTTCCCGGCGATGGTGCCGCTGTGGATGTACCCGCTGGCGATCGCGTGCGGCAACTGCTTCATCCTCAAGCCTTCCGAGCGCGATCCTAGCTCGACGCTCTTTATTGCCCGGCTGCTGCTGGAAGCCGGCCTGCCGGCCGGCGTGCTGAACGTGGTGCACGGTGACAAAGTGGCGGTGGATGCCCTGATCGCCGCGCCGGAAGTGAAGGCCTTGAGCTTTGTGGGCTCGACGCCGATTGCCGAGTACATCTATAGCGAAGGTACCAAGCGCGGCAAGCGCGTACAGGCGCTGGGTGGGGCGAAGAACCACGCGGTGCTGATGCCCGACGCCGACCTGGACAACGCAGTGAGTGCCTTGATGGGCGCAGCCTACGGTTCCTGCGGTGAGCGCTGCATGGCGATCTCCGTTGCCGTGTGCGTGGGTGACCAGGTGGCGGATGCCCTGGTGGCCAAGTTGGTACCGCAGATCAAGGCGCTGAAAATCGGTGCCGGCACTTCCTGTGGCCTGGACATGGGGCCGCTGGTGACTGGCCAGGCCCGCGACAAGGTGGCCGGTTATGTGGAGGACGGCGTGCAGGCCGGCGCCAAGCTGGTGGTCGATGGCCGTACTCTGGTGGTGCCGGGCAACGAAGAGGGCTTCTTCCTGGGCGGCTGCCTGTTCGATAACGTCACCCCCGAGATGCGCATCTATAAGGAAGAGATCTTCGGTCCGGTGCTGTGCATCGTTCGGGTCAACAGCCTGGAAGCGGCGATGCAGCTGATCAATGATCACGAATATGGCAACGGGACCTGCATCTTCACCCGTGACGGCGAAGCGGCGCGGTTGTTCTGTGACGAGATCGAAGTGGGCATGGTCGGGGTCAATGTGCCGCTGCCGGTACCGGTTGCCTACCATAGCTTCGGCGGCTGGAAGCGTTCGCTGTTCGGCGACCTGCATGCCTACGGCCCGGATGGTGTGCGCTTCTATACCCGGCGCAAGGCGATCACCCAGCGCTGGCCGCAGCGGGCCAGCCACGAGGCGTCGCAGTTCGCCTTCCCTAGCCTCTAAGGGGCATTGGTCGAAAGGGCGGGCCTCTGGGCCCGCCCTTTCGCGGTTTTAACTTATGTGACAGTTTTTTGAAATTAGCGGTTGACGTGGTTTCAGATCTCTCTATAATTCGCCCCACTTCCGGTGCAGACCAAGCGGAAAACTCCTTGATAATCAACGAGTTGGATGTTCAGGGTGGCGCAGTTAGGGTTTCGGTCACGCTCTTGTAGAAGAGCCACGAAGCGGTGAAAAAGGTGGTTGACAGCGGTTTGAAACGCTGTAGAATTCGCCTCCCGCAACGAGAGATCGAAGCGAGTCAAGTGGTTGAAGTTGTTGATGTTTCGCTTCGGCGGCAACGAAAAAA
>Ga0308164_10001279_pt1 | contig 30411 bp, 24 predicted proteins | sample PhyTR2_FD_201031 | JGI IMG/M metagenome (GOLD analysis project Ga0308164, IMG submission 201031) | Phyllosphere microbial communities from UC Gill Tract Community Farm, Albany, California, United States - DLSLT.R2 | ecosystem: Host-associated > Plants > Phyllosphere > Unclassified | place: USA... | reverse complement strand
TGAAAACGGCGCTGGCACTCCTGCCGCTGCTGTGTAGCGCCCCGTTATGGGCGACAACCTTTGTCTATGTGTCCAATGCCGAATCCGGCACCGTTTCCCGCTATCAGCTCAGCGAGGCGAATGGCAGGCTGCAATGGCGTGGCGATACGCCTGCCGGTAAAAAGATTATGCCGCTGGCGGCCAGCCCGGATGGTAAACGGCTCTATGGTGCGCTGCGGAGTCCGCCTTACTCGATCATCAGCTGGCGCGTCTCGGGTCCGCACGGTGACTTGCAGAAACTGGCGGTGACGCCGGTTGCAGCCAGTTTTCCGTGGATCACCACCGACAGAAGTGGGCGCTATCTGCTGGCTGCCTCCTATGACAGCGATATCGTCACCAGCAACCGGATTGATGACAAAGGCATTGTGACACCACAGGTCACGGGCGAGGTGAAAACCGGGCCGCATGCCCACTCGGTGATTACCGACGTCAGCAATCATTCCCTCTACGTCGGCAACCTTGGCGCGGATCGCGTGCTGCAATATGCCTTTGCCGATAACGGCGCGATAACGCCGCTGGGAACCGGTTTTGTTCAGGGCGAGAAGAACAGCGGTGCACGGCATTCGGTGATATCGCCCGACAATCGCTTCCTCTATAACCTCGCGGAGATGAGCGGCACCATTACGCAGTTCCGTCGCGCGGCGGATGGATCGCTGACGGAGCTGAAAACCTGGCCGAATGCGGTGGCGAAGAAATATAACCTGCAGCATGGCGAGCAGCGCCCGGCGGGCTACAGCGATCCCACGCCGCGCATCTGGGCGGCAGACATTAAAATCACCCCGGACGGACAATTTATCTATGTGACCGAGCGCACCTCCGGCACCGTCAGCGGCTACCGGGTCGATAAGCAGTCGGGTGAGTTAACACTTATCGGCAGCTGGCCGGTTGAAAAACAGCCGCGCAGTATTGCGATTGATGCGCAGGGTAAATGGCTGATCGTCAGCGGGGAGAAGAGCGCGGTGATTGGCAGTTACGCTATCGATCCCGCCAGCGGCGAACTCAAACGGGTTGCTGAAGCCCCGGCTGGTAAAGGCGCGAACTGGGTGACGCTGATAACGCAGTAACCGTTTTGAGCAGCCAGTGTCTGGCACTGGCTAAACAGATGGGGGCTGCTTATGCCATTTCCGGCATAAGCAGCGCAGAAATTTTTGCTTCAGATTGGGCGTGTAAGCGGGTTAACTCAGAGCATCAACTGATGCGGAGAGCCTGAGATGAAACAGAAACTGATAGCCTGGTTTGAACAGCTGCTGAGCGGCCCTGTGGCGAGTGAACGTGTGCATGATATTAACGTAGAACTGCTGCTGCCGCTGAGCCAGCTGTATGGACTGGAATATTATCCGGCAGTGCATCGCTACCATGAAAAATAACGGTTGTTGTATGTTGTCTGGTTAAAGGCCCGCTACGTTGCGGGCCTTTTTGCATCTGTATTGCGCGAGTCATTTCAGCCAGCAGGCTTCACCACGAAAAACAGCAATATCATTATTTTTTATCCCACTTAATACCCCAGCGCCGTTATATGAATGAGTAATCCGGCACGGATCTATATTCATCAGCGCACATCTTAACATCCATTCCCTTAACACTCATAAATGACCTGCGCACATAGAAAGTGGCTAAGTCATTACAAATTTGGCTTAGAAAACGTTTTATCACCGCTAATTTTACTTTTTGTAAAACCACATCATTATTTTAAGTCAATAAGGAACCTCCGATTGTTAAGGTGGTAATCTGCACGCCTGTGCTTACACAAAACTTACAATAAGCGTTGTTAATCCTTCGATGAAAATGCCTGAAACAGGGAAGTGGCTGGTTTTCGGAGCCAGTTTGTTTATCAGCAATGTCATGGCTGCACCGGTCACGCCGGGTGATCTTGACGTTATTCAAAATCAGCAGCAGCAGCGGTTGCAGCAGGATCAGCAGCAGCGTGATGCATTAACACAGGCGCATCAGGTTGAGCTGCAAAAAACTGAATCGGCGCCAGCCAGCGGCCCCTGTTTTGAAATCAACCAGATTTCACTGCAACAGGCGAGCTTAATCACACCTGATACACAGAAGAGACTTGTCGCTCCCTATATCAATCAGTGCCTGAGTCTGGACCGTATTAATCAGCTGGTACGCGCTATTTCAGAGTGGTATGTCCAGCGTGGATATATCACCAGCCGGGCCTTCCTGACAGAACAGAATCTTTCCCACGGGACGTTAAATATCACCGTACTGGAAGGAAAGCTTGAGGCGATTCATTTGCAGGGTGCCAGTGCACGTCAGCTGAACATGGCGTTCCCGACCCGTGCAGGTCGTATTTTAAATTTACGTGACATTGAACAGGGTATGGAGCAGATAAACCGGCTTCGTACTACGCCGGTTCAGATTGAAATCATTCCGTCGACTCAGCCGGGCTATTCCATTGTCAATCTGACCAGCACACCCGAGTTTCCTCTGACGCTGGGGCTGAATATGGACAATAGCGGCCAGCGAAGCACCGGCATAGGTCAGCTTTCCGGCTCGCTGGTGGGTAATGACCTGCTGGGTGTTGCCGATCGCTGGTTTGTCAGCGGTGGTCGCAGCAGCGCTTTCAGCGACTGGCGCGATGCGCAAAATTTCCAGGCGGGTGTCAGCGTGCCTTATGGCTATGGGCTGCTGGATTACAGCTATAGCTGGAGCAACTATCACAGCCGCTTTAACGCCAATAGTTTCGACTGGTATAGCAACGGCGACAACATCTCTAACCGCCTCAGCGGATCGTGGGTGCTGTTCCGCAACGGGCAAATCAAAACCGGTGTTCAGCTTGGGCTGAACCATTATGTCAGCCATAACTGGCTCAATGAGACCCTGCTTCAAAGCAGCAGCCGCAAACTGACCAGCCTGCAGATCGGTTTTAACCATACGCAAAAAATTGCAGGTGGGGTGGCCACCCTGAACCCGATGCTGAGCCGCGGGATGCCGTGGTTTGATGCGGAAAGCGACAAGGGTAAAGGCGACGATTTTCCGAAAGCTGAATTCCGTAAATGGAGCGTCAGCAGCAGCTATCAGCGGCCTGTCACTCAGAAAATGTGGTGGCTCAGCAGTTTTTACGCTCAGTGGTCGCCGGATCGCCTTTATGGCAGCGAACGCCTGACGATTGGTGGCGAGAACTCGGTTCGCGGCTACAAGGAGCAATACCTTTCCGGCGATGTTGGCGGCTATCTGCGTAACGAACTGAATTACTCGCTGTTTACCCTGCCTGCAATCGGCGAGGTCAGCACCACCCTGGCGCTGGACGGCGGGTGGCTCCAGAGCGACAAACAGGATCGCTACGCAGCAGGCACGTTGTGGGGCAGTTCGCTGGGACTTGGCACCCGTAACGCGCATGTCTCTACTCAGCTGTCGCTGGGTATCCCTGTCAGCTACCCCAATTATCTTGCGCCCGATCGCCTCAGCGTTTACGCGCGTGTTGGACTCGTTTTTTAAAAAAAGGCCCCGATTATGGATGATCAAATAAAGCTTTCACTGCCGCGTCGTCTGCTGAGCTATTTCATCTGCTTGCTGATCGCGTTTCAGCCACTGCTGCCCGCCTTTTCTGCGGCGATAGCGCCCGTCACACCAGGAACAAAAGTTGATGCTGCCGGTAATGGCGTGCCGGTCATTAATATCGCGACGCCGAATGCGGCGGGCCTGTCACATAACCAGTATCAGAATTACAACGTGGGCCAGGAAGGGCTGATCCTGAACAACGCAACCGGCCGGTTGACGCAGACCCAACTGGGTGGACTTGTCCAGAACAACCCGAACCTCAAAGCAGGGCAGGAAGCCCGGGCCATTATTAATGAGGTGGTGGGTGCCAACCGTTCACAGCTTCAGGGCTATACCGAAGTAGCGGGTAAAGCGGCCAACGTGATGGTCGCTAACCCTTATGGCATTACCTGTAACGGCTGCGGCTTTATCAATACGCCCAACGTTACGCTGACTACCGGTAAACCGCAGCTTGATGCGCAGGGCAATCTGCAATCGCTGGAAGTGACGAAAGGCGCAATCAGCATTGAGGGTAAAGGACTGGATGGCAGCCAGGCTGATGCTGTCTCGATCATCGCGCGCGCAACCGAAATCAACGCGGGCATCCATGCCAAAGATCTTAATGTGACGTTGGGCGCAAACCGGGTCGGTGCTGATGGCAGCGTGACACCCATCACGGGCGAAGGTGCTGCGCCATCGGTTGCCGTAGATACCGGCGCGCTGGGCGGCATGTACGCAAACCGCATCCATCTGGTCTCCAGCGAAAACGGCGTTGGCGTCAATCTCGGCAATCTTAATGCCCGTCAGGGCGATATGGTGCTGGATGCGCAGGGTCGGTTAAGCATCAACAATAGCCTGACCAGCGGCACCCTGACTGCAAAAGGCAGCAGCATCACCCTGCAAGGCGAACATAAAGCGGGTGGTAACGTCGCGCTGACAGCGCAGCAGGATATTGCCTTAAACGCGGCCTCGCTGGGCAGCGACGCCTCGCTGGATCTCAACAGTCAGGGCAGTATCACGCTTAAAGGCAGCAGCGTGAAGGCAGGCCAGAATGTGCGTCTCAGCGGTGCTAACCTGAGTATTGATAACAGCAGCAGCGGTAGTGCGGTAGACACGCTGCAGCTCTCTGCCACCTCTCAGCTGGACAATGCCGGTCAGCTCGCCGCCGCAAAAACACTCGATATTCAGGCCGCGCAGATCGCTAACAGTGGCAGCCTGGCCAGTAATGGTGACGTGCAGGTTCGCACTAATACTCTGCAACAGAACGGTAAGCTGCTGGCTCAGGGTAAAAATACTTTGGCTGTTAGCGGACAGCTGACTAACCGCGATGAAATCAGTGGCAGCAGCCTGAACATTCAAAGCGGCACTCTTGATAACAGCGGCAAACTGATCAGTACGGGTGATGCCACGATCACGGCTAATCGACTGAATCAGGACGGGATCTTCTCCGCACAGGGCAACGCACTGTTCAGTGTTGCCGACACCTTCAGCAACAGCGGCAATCTGGTCAGTCAGCGTCTGCAAATCGATGCCCCGACCCTGAATAACAGTGGCGAGATGGTGAGTCATGGCGATGCCGTGATTAACAGCGATACGCTACAACAAAACGGCTCCATCACTGCACGCGGTGACGCGCAACTGACCGCTCGTGGCAGGCTGGAAAATCAGGGGGCTATCAGCAGTCAGAACGCACTCATCCTGAACAGTGCACAACTGCGTAACATGGGCTCGTTAACCGCACCGAATCTGACGCTGACCGCCGGGCAAATCAGTAACGGCGGCCTGCTTCAGGGTTCTAATCAGCTCTCTTTACATGCCGGACAGCTGGATAACCTGGCTGCGGGTACGATCAGCTCCGACAACGATTTTGCGCTCGATTTGCCACAGCTTAATAACAGCGGATTGATCACCAGCGGCAAAACACTGGTTGTCAGCGGCGACCAGCTGAACAACAGCGGGGAAATCAACGCTGCCAGCCTCAGCGCCCGGTACGGGCATCTGGATAATCAGCTGGGTGGCAAACTGCTGGCCAGTGATCCACTCCAGCTGCACGGCGATGTACTGACTAATCAGGGCATCATCGCCGCCGCAACGCTGAATAGCGATGTCAGCCAGGTCAATAACAGCGGAACACTCCAGGGCGACAAGGCAGTATCGTTGCAGGGCAGCGGGTTAACCAACAGCGGCACGCTGCTCAGCGCAGGCCAGCTGAATGTGCAACAGCAGACGCTGGACAACAGCGGACTGATGCAGGGCAAACAGCTGACACTGAATGCTGATCGCTGGCAGAACAGCGGCAATGCCCTCAGTGAAGCCGACGCCGACCTGCAAAGCGACACGCTGGTCAATAGCGGCAAGATTCTGGGACAACAGGGCATCGCGCTGAAAGCGAATCACACTGACAACAGCGGCTGGCTGATTGCTCAGGCGCTGACGCTGCGTGGCGACCTGATTAACAGTGGCCTGATTCAGGGTAATCAGCAGATTACCCTGGAAGGCGACCAGCTGGATAATCAGCAGGGCGGGCAGTTGCTGAGTGACGGCACCCTGAATGGCAACATCACTTCATTGAATAACCACGGCGCAATGCAGGCCGATCAGATAGCGTTAAACGCGAAGGCGTTGCAGAACAGTGGCACTGTTCGCGCCGGAAAAGCACTGACAGCCCAGGTCGGGGATGTGCTGGATAACAGCGGAAGCCTGATCAGCCAGCAGCAGATGAATTTACAGGCTGGGGAGATCGATAACAAAGGCACACTGGCGGCAGATAACCTCAGCCTGCATGCGCCAGTGCTCAGTAACGCCGGTCTGCTGCAGGGCAACAGCACCTTAACGCTGGATCATCAGCAACTCCACAACCTCCAGGGCGGCCAGTTAATCGCCGGAGGACCGCTGACGCTGACGTTAGATCAACTGGATAACGACGGGCTGCTGCAGGTTAACGGTAAGCTTTCAGTCAACGGCAACCGTCTCAACAACAGCGGACGCCTGCTGAGCGACGACCTCGATCTTCAGATTGCCGATACGCTGAATAACAGCAGTACGGGACAGATCGTGACCGGCCAGCAGGCCGACCTGCAGGCACAAACGCTCAGTAACAGCGGCCAGATTGCGGCACAGCAACTCAGCGCCAGCGGTAATACGCTGGAAAACAGCGGGCTGCTTCAGGGCGACACGCTGCTGGATCTCGGATTTGCTCAGACCCTCAACCACAACAATGGGCAACTGCTGAGCGGCGATCGACTGATCGTCAAGGGCGGTAACGCGATCAATGATGGCAGCTGGCAGGGCCAGCAACTCGACGTCACGCTGGATTCTCTCGACAATCGCGGCAGCATCAATGGCATCAGCGCCTTGCGCGGTAATATCGCCAGCGATCTGATCAACAGTGGCACGCTGGTCAGCCAGGGAGAGAGCGACCTTAATGCCACCACGCTGCGCAACAGCGGCAAAATAATGGCGGACCGCCTGGGGTTGCAGGGCACCAGCCTGAACAACGACAGTCTGTTACAGGGCAACACGGCGCTGACTGCTCAGGCCGATAACATCACGCAATCTGCCGGTGGCAAAACGCTGAGCGGCGGAACGCTGACGCTGACCGCAGGTCAGCTCAACACCCAGGGAACGCTGCAGGGCGAGCAGGCAACGGTTAACGCTGATAACTGGCTGCATCAGGGATCGCTGCTGGGCAGCAAAGATCTGAACGCCAGCATCAGCAATGAACTGCATAACAGCGGCTCGTTGATGAGTCAGAACACCGCACAGGTTACGGCGAACACGCTGAACAACAGCGGCTCACTGCTCAGCGAAGGGGCGATGGTGCTGAACGGTGTCGCGCTGAATAACAGCGGATCGGTGCAGGGCAAAACCCTGACCATTTCACCCGTCAGCGTCATTAATCAGGGCAGCCTGATTGGTCTGCAGGCATTAACGTTTGCCGCTGCGCCACAGGTAGCCGGGCGAATGCTGCTCAGGGCGCTGGCCGCGCCATCACGTCAGTTGATCAATAATCAGGGCGGATCGCTGCTGACGCAGGGCACGCTGAACATTAACGGCGGGGACGTTGTGAATAACGGTAGCTGGCAGGGACAGCAGATCCTGCTGAATGCCCGGCAACTGACCAATAATGGCGCGATCCAGAGTGCGGATGCGCTGCAACTGATTCTGGCGGATCGCCTTGATGCGGGCGCTGGCAGTAAGATTTCAGCGAATGGCACTGCGGCACTGCAGGCACTGACGCTAACCAATCAGGGTGAATGGATTGCGAGAAACCTGACGCTCCGGGGCGACACGTTAAACAACAACGGCGCCGTGACCGGTGTGGAGGCGCTGACTATCGGCCTTAACGGTGCACTGACTCAGCAGCAGGATAAAACGCTGCTCAGCGCAGGCAGGCTGATGCTTCAGTCCTCCGCGCTTAATAATGCCGGACGCGTGCAGGGCGGCGACCTGCAGATCACCACGGGCGCGGTTGATAACAACGGGCGCTTACAGGGTGACAACAGCCTGCTGGTCAATGCTGGTGGACGCATCACCAACGGCGGCAATGGCGCCATGATCACGCAAAACGCCCTGACGCTGACCGGGCCTGAACTGTTCAACTATGGCCTGATTCAGGGCAATGGCAACGGTGTCGCGACAATAACCGGTTTAACGCAAAACGATGGCCGGTGGCTCTCGGGTGGCGCGCAGACATTGAATACGCCGCAGCTGAATAACAACGGCTGGTTACAGGCGTCGCAGCTGATTCTCAATGCCACCAATGCCAGCAACAACGGTACGCTGCTGGCCGACGGCCAGGGTACGCTGACCGGCAATGGCTTCAGCAACCAGGGCACGGCCCAGGGCGGCAACCTTGAGGTTAATTATCAGCAGGTAAACAACAGCGGCACGCTGCTGGGTAACAACCGGCTGAGCGTGATGGCCGCTCAGGTCAATCAGCAAAGCAGTGGTCGCCTGTTCAGTGGCGGCACTTTACTGGTTCACAGCAATGGCTTTGATCAGACCGGTCAGGTGGTGGCGCTGGGTGATGCCACGCTGGAGATCGCGAATGGTTTTACCGGTCGCGATGTGCTGGCTGCGGGCGGGCGACTCTCCGTCAGCAGTAATGGCGCGATAGACAACCAGGGCACGATGCAGGGCGGCGCGCTGACGCTGAGCGCAGGCGGCGATCTCACTAATAATGGTCAGCTCACTACCGGTTCGGGTGACAGTACGTTAAGCGGCAACCGCATCGCCATGAACGGGAATGGCAGTCTGCAGGGCGGCGGCAACATCAACTTAGCCAGCCGCAGCGATATCACTGTTGATGGTTTTACGGGTACGTTGGGCAATCTGACCCTCAGCGCACCGGGCAGCATCGTCAATAACGCGCTGCTCTATGCGGCCGGCAATCTCTCTCTTTTTGCCAACAGTATTCGTAACCAGCGTGCCGATATGTTGGCAGGCGGTAGTATGTGGCTGCAGGGCGATGCGGCGGGGAACGCTAACGGCGAGGTCGTTAATAACTCCGGCACCATCGAAACGCAGAACGGCGATATCACGATTAATACGGGACATTTGCTGAATACAAGGGATGGGTTGAGTACGAGCTCCTCAACTGTTGCAAATTCCGGACTTCCGTCAGGCGCTGATAATGGTTCGTTTGATATGAGATTATCCGAGCTTTCAGTAGATGCTGGCGAGCTCGGCTATTTACTTAAAGATGCCGGCGGCGGCAACGCTGAGGGGGCAGGCAGTGCTGACCGGTATACCTTAGTTCCTACTGAAAAAGCGCTTGTTAAACGCTACCTGGTAAGCCAGACAACTACAACCGCCGTTGCTTCGGGAGGGGCTGCGAGAATTGCTGCGGGTCGCAATTTGTTCATAAGGGCATTGCAATTGGATAATCAGGCGAGCAATTTGCTGGCTGGTAATGATGCTAATTTGTCCGGAGGAGTGCTTAATAATGCCTCCTGGCAAAGTGGGGTTTCCAGCAAATATTTAAGCTTTGCATTGGCCCCGAAAACTTCCCTTGCTCCGCCAAGTGAGCTGATTGTCAGGAAGAAACCCAACCAGGAATATTTAAATCAAACAAATCTGGAATTTTACGCACCAAAAAATTCTACAGGAGCCACGACAAACACAAGTGACGATACCGTAAAATATATTCTCTCCAGTGGCCCCGAGTACGAGACTGCCTATACCGGAAATGGATTACGCGCCGTTATCCAGGCCGGAGGCAACGTCTCAGCTAACTTCAGCGGCGATATCAGCAACACTAACACCACAGCGAATACCGGCTGGAGCGGTAACACCCTTTCGGCCCCCGCTATACGCGGCCTAACAGCAGCAGGCACCGCAGGCGCGCAGTCTCATCAGCAACTGGCTGCTGCCGACAAAGCCGCAATCAATACCCCGCAATGGCGCGATCAGCTCCAGAATGCCTTGCAGCAGGTCAATGGTGCAGGTGCGCTGGAGACCGCTTCACAGGGCAGCGCACCGCTGACGCAATATGCAACTGCGGGTAAACACAACGCAGCGCTGGGTAAAGCCATTAACCTGACGAATGCTGCTCAGGATCCTGCGTCGCTGCATAACTATAAGGTCGCTGAGGTTGATATCAGCGCCTATCCATTACCTTCTGGCGAAAACGGCTACTTTGTTGCGTCGAACACCAATAGCCGCTATCTGATTACCGTTAACCCCAAACTTAATGGCCTGGGTCAGCTGGATCAGAGCCTGTTCGGCGAGCTGAATGCAAAACTGGGCAAACAGCCTGCCACCACGCCTTTACAGGAAACGCGCCCTCAATACACAGACGAGAACGCCTTCCTCGGCTCCTCATACATGCTTGATCGCCTTAACCTGAAGCCAGATTATGATTATCGTTTTCTCGGCGATGCGGCGTTTGATACCCGCTACGTCAGCAATGCGGTACTGAATCAGACCGGCAACCGCTACATCAATGGCCTAGGATCCGATCTCGCTCAGATGCGCTATCTGATGGACAACGCTGCGGCGGCGCAAAAGTCGCTGGGACTGGAGTTTGGTGTCTCACTCTCTGCCGGGCAACTCGCCTCTTTAGATAAGAGTATGGTCTGGTGGGAAGCCACCACCATCAACGGTGAAACGGTGATGGTGCCGAAGCTCTATCTGTCTACAAAAGATGTGGAAGTGCGCGATGGCAGTGTGATTGCCGGTAACAACGTGACGCTGAAAGGCGGAAACGTCATCAACACCGGTAGTAGCGTGATGGCCAAAAACGATCTGACCATCGACAGTCAGAACACGCTGAGTAACCTCAACGCCGGTCTGCTCCATGCGGGGGGCGATCTGCAGCTTAGCGCACTGAATGATATCAACAACGTCAGCGCGACTATCAGCGGTAAAAAGGTGGCACTGGAGAGTGTTAACGGTGACATCAACAACCTGACCACATCACAGCTCTGGCATCTGGATGCAGACAACGGTAAGGGTGCGAAGAAATCCTTTACCGAAACCCTGAGCGGGCCAACGGCGAGCATCACGTCACTGGATTCTCTGAGCCTCAAGGCGGGCAACGATATTGCCGTCACCGGCGCTAACCTCAAAGCGGGTGGCGATCTGCTGCTGAACGCCTGGAATGATATTGCTATCACCGGGAATCAGAACGTCACTGGCAGCGCGCAATCCGGCTTCGGAAACCGCTGGCAAAAAGTTGACCCAACCAGCACAACCACCGTCACCACAGTCGGCAGCCAGATCGCCGCAGGCGGCAATATGGCGATGCAGGTGGGTCACGATCTGACGGTTACCGCCAGCAGCATCACTGCCGGTAAAAACGCGGCGCTGGCAGCCGGTAACGATATTAATCTCAACAGCGCGACGACCAGCCAGAATGATGTGAAGGGCAAACGTGAAACCCATTCAACCGGTCTGGATCGCACGACGCTGACCAGTGGCGGCGATTTAGCACTTCAGGCCGGACGCGATCTCAATAGTCAGGCGGCAGGCATTGCCGCGGATAAAGACGTCACCTTGCAGGCGGGGCGTGATGTCAATCTGCTGGCGGCTGAAACCGGTTCTGGCAATAGCTACAAATCCGGTAAGAAGGTTGAGATCAATGAGTCGGTACGCCAGCAGGGCACTGAAATTGCCAGCGGCGGGAGTACGACGGTTAAAGCGGGTCAGGATGTTAACAGTGAAGCGGCTCAGGTTACGGCCAGCGGTAATATCGCAGTGGGTGCCGGACGTGACATCAACATGACCACCGCCACTGAAAGCGATTATGCCTACAAAGAAGAGACCAAAACCAAAAAAGGATTGTTGAGTAAAAAGACCACTCATACCATCAGCGAAGACAGTGACACCCGTGAAAATGGCACCTTACTGAGCGGCGATAATGTCACGCTTAATGCGGGCAACAATTTACTTGTCCAGGGTTCTCAGGTCGTAGGCGATGGCACGGTAGCGCTCAGGGCCGGTAACAACGTGGATATCGTTGCTGCGACCAACACGGACTCAACCTGGCGTTTCTCGGAAACTAAGAAAAGCGGCCTGATGGGAACCGGTGGCATCGGCATCACGGTAGGCAGCAGTAAATCGGTCCATGACTTACGTGACAAGGGCACCACCCAGAGCCAGAGTGCCAGCACGGTGGGCAGTACGGGCGGTAATGTCAGCATTGTTGCGGGTGGACAGGCTCATGTCAGCGGCTCAGATCTGGTGGCGGGGCGCGATCTCGCCATTACCGGCGACAGCGTGATCATCGATCCGGGTCATGATAAACGGACTCATGATGAACTGTTTGAGCAGAAAAAAAGCGGGCTGACGCTGGCGCTCTCCGGGGTGGTGGGTGAAGCCATTAATAACGCGGTTGCCGCGGCGCAGACATCGAAAAAGGAGAGTGACGGTCGCCTTGCTGCCCTGCAGGCTACCAAAGCCGCGCTTTCAGGCGTACAGGCCGTGCTGGGCGGTCAGCTGGCGGAAGCGAGCGCCGATCCCAACAACGGCCTGGGCGTCAGCCTTTCCCTGACCACACAGAAATCAAAATCGCAGCAGCATCAGGCGTCCGACAGCGTCGCCGGATCCACGCTCAATGCCGGTAAGAATCTTTCCATTACCTCTGCCGGTAAGGGCCGTGGCGAGCACAGCGGCGACATTCTTATCGCCGGCAGCCAGCTGAAAGCCGCAGGTGACAGCAGCCTCAATGCTGCCAGGGACATTGTGCTGAGCGGGGCGGCCAACACTCAGGAAAGCAGCGGTAAAAACAGCAGCGGCGGCGGTGGCGTGGGCATCAGTTTTGGTGCCGGACAGGGCAGCGCGGGTATCAGCATTTTTGCCAGCGTTAACGGCGCCAAAGGTAAGGAGAGCGGCAACGGTACGCGCTGGTCTGAAACCACCCTGGACAGCGGCGGCAGGGTAAGCCTGAACAGTGGAAGAGATACCACGCTCAACGGCGCGCAGGTCAGCGGTAATCAGGTAACGGCCGATGTGGGCCGGGATCTGACCATCACCAGCCAGCAGGACAGCGACCGTTACGATTCAAAAAAGACCAGCTACGGCGCGGGCGGCAGCTTTACCTTTGGCTCAATGTCGGTGTCCGGCTATGCCAGCGTCAATCAGGACAAAATGCACAGCAACTTTGACAGCGTGCAGGAGCAGAGCGGTATCTATGCCGGTAACGGCGGCTTTGACATCACCGTCGGCAATCATACCCAGCTGAACGGTGCAGTGATTGCCAGCCAGGGCGATGCGGCAGACAACCGTCTGGATACCGGTACGCTCGGCTTCACCGATATCGGCAATGCGGCGGACTACAGGGTCAGCCACAGCGGCGGCAGCATCGCGCTGTCCAGCGGTGGCGGCATGGGTGCGCAGATGCTGTCCAGCGTGGCGTCCAACGCCGCCAGCACCCTGCTGTCGGGCCTGAACAACAACGGCCATGCCGAAGGCACCACGCAGTCGGCGGTGGCAAACGGCACCGTGATCATCCGCGACCGGGTCAACCAGAAGCAGGACGTATCAGATCTCAGCCGTGACACCGAACATGCCAACGACAGCATCAGTGCGCTCTTTGACAAAGAGAAAGAGCAGAAGCGGCTTCAGACGGCTCAGTTAGCCGGTGAAATCAGCGGTCAGATGACAAATATCGTCACGACCATGGGCGATATCAAAGGGCTTGAGAAGGCGCAGAGTGCGAAGAACGCCGAGACGCTGCCCGCCGGAGCAACGGAAAAACAGCGGGAAGAGTGGCTAGAGAAAATGCGTGATTCGCCAGAGTATCAGGCGGAGATGAAGCAGTGGGGTATTGGCAGTACATCTCAGAAGGTCGCACAGACGGTCGGCAGTATTCTGACGGGGCTGGTGACCGGCAATGCAGGTCAGGCGGTCGCAGGTGGCCTTAATCCGTGGGCAGCTCAGCTGATTAAGAAGGAAACGACTGACGCTTCCGGCAACGTTGATGTGGCAACCAATGCCATGGCCCATGCGGTGTGGGGTGCGGTATCATCGCAGATGTCCGGGGGAAGTGCGGCGGCCGGTGCGGCAGGTGCCTTCAGCGGCGAGCTTGCCACCCGCTACATCGCAGAGAAGTACTGGGGTGCAGATACCCCGGAGAAGATAGCGGCGCTGGGGCAGGAAGACCGCGAGCAGCTGAGCCTGCTCGGCACGCTGGCGGCAGGACTGGCGGGCGGCATGGTGGGCAACAGCAGTGCTGCGGCGACGAGCGGCGCGGTTGCGGGGAAAAATGCGGTTGAGAATAATGCGCTGAGTGTGCCGGAAAACCAAGACCGCGCCAAAGAAATGACTCAGTGTCAGGGACGTGAGGCTTGCACCGCCGTAGTTGAGAAATACAAGAAGATTAACGCCGAACAGCATGAAAGTGTTGTGAACTGTACCGGCGCTCAGGACTGTGTCGATAAGGCTAATGATGTTGGCAAGCTACAGGCAGATTATGCTAAACGCACCAATGAGTTGATGGAGAAAGCGCGTGCTAACGGTAGTTTAAGCCCGGAAGACCAGAACGAATTATCTATTCTTCAGGTAACTACTATCCAATTGGAAGCAGACAGAAATGCTGCGATCCACAACGCGCTAATGTCCGGCGATTCATCTGAAGCGAAGCAGCTTGCTATCAATTCGTTAGCGCAGGTGGCAGGGACAAGCGCTGCGGGAATTGCTGCTGGGATTGGTAAAGGTAAGGGAAGCGCGATGCCTATACCTACCCCAACGAAAGCTGCCAATGGGTTGGTTTATCAGTCGAATGGGAAGCATACTCCAGGTCAAGTTGGATATAATAGAAACGCCGGGACCGAACCTACAAACTCTATTCAATTGTTTGGCAACTCAGTAGAAAATGGGAAAAAGAGGTATGCATTGGACGAAAAAGGTAACGTGCATCAATTTACGAATACAAATGATGGTTCATGGCATTGGTCAGGAAGTACGGGAGATGCATCCGTTCCATTGAAAAAAAGTGATATACCAAACGCTGTTAAAAAAGAGTTTGGGTTGCCTGGGAAATGGAGGTAAATATGATTTTCGGTGATCCGTATCGTTTTGCTATCTGGGTAGAAAGTATTCCTCAGTGGAGTGACTCCTATAAGAATGGTTTTTTTTATTTTTTTGTAAATGGAAATATGTATCCAGAAGATGTCAGGACATCAACGTTAGATGTTGATTTTTATGATGTCATTGATGAAAAAAATGCTCTTATCTCTCTGCCATGCAATGATGAGATTTTCAATGCACCAACAAATGAAGCTTTTGATGCCCTGTTTAAACTGGCATACCCAGAGTCGACACAAGATGATGAATACCCAGAGCAAGTGTTTGATTTTTGTGCTTCCCCCACGATCATTAACGACTCTGGGGCATATTTTTTTGCTGTTTCAAATGAAAGTTCGGTGAGAATTGTTGGAGGTAAAATAACGAAATTAGTTGATGGGGATAATGGAAGGGTTTGGGAAAATATAGAGCGTCCGCTCATTGAGGATATAACCATTCCAAAAAATGAGATAAGTGAAATAATTACAAGCTTGAAAAAATATTCAACTTATTTATTTTAGTAGTCGTTTTTAGTCTTGAAATACTTCCACTTCACACCGTCGCAACTGGATCACACTGGGTGCGGCGATGGCTGATGTGATGGGTAGTCCGCTCTTTAACAACGATGGGAAAAATGGCGTAACGGCCTGAAAAAGCGCGTCTGGGAAAAAAGTTGCCTGGTCCAGAATGCACAGGGGAAAACTAGTTGTAATTTGCTGAGTGTAATAGGAAAAATGCTGTTGGCTGGCTAACTCCGCACTGGATAAAGTTGTTGTTGAGAATAATGCGCTTGGAAGTGATGATGAGGAGTTGCAGCGTGAACATGGCAATCGCCCGGTAAAAGTCATCCCGATAAATCCAATGAAAACAGGAATAGTGGATGATGCAGGAAATGTACAGGTATCCGGCGGCAAGGTTATTACTATTAATAAAGGCCAGCAGAATAAACATATCCTTGACACTAATGAGTATAAAACTGCGGCCGCTTCATCAGGAAGTCAACGTAGTATCTTAACGGCTGACCCACAATCTTTGTTGCCTCAATTAGGAAAAGGGCAGCAGGTAGGGAAGGTAGAGGTGGGTTTAGCTGGTTCTAAAGAGCGAATTGATTTTGGTAAGGCTATTGGAACTTTTGTCGATAAAGATACTGGTTTGTCTGTGTCTACGACAAAAGGAATTGTTCATTATGGAAAGGATGGTGCTCATATAGTACCTGCGCGTCCATGAACGGGAGATTATTATGAAAAATAATTACGAATATATAAAAAGATTAAAGTTATCAATGCAATCAGCTCTTCTTGGTGCTGTTACTGAAAATATGAGAAACATAGCTGTAGATATTTATGAAAATAAAATTTTGCTGTATTTTTTTATTGATGGACAAGTTCAAGATGATGATAAAGAGAACATCTCTATAATTGAAACAGAGGTCATAGCAGATTTTGAGGATGATTTTGACATAGAGACGATTATAAAAAGGATTGACTGTCCAGAGCCAATTATTCTAGGCCAGGGTTATAGTGTTTTTCAAAGAAAAGAGAACTAATTATAAATGGCCATTTAAAGCAAAAAGTGCTTTATAAGAGTATCCCGGCCTGATATCGCCGGGATATTTTTATCACCCCCTACGCAAAATGCCCGTCATCACGCTTGTTCTGCCGTAAGCACGCCATTTCCGACGCCACCTTCTAAACCTGGCGTAAGAAGTATGGTGGTATGGAGATGCCCGAGGTTAAGCGCCTGAAGTCGCCTGAGGAAGAGAACACCAGACTCAAAAAGCTGCCTGCCTTATTCTGCTTAACGCCGTTTCACCCGAATCATGCTGGGCGCAGCGGTAATCTCCAGTTGTCCCGCCTCAGTGAGACCGAAGCCGGTCAGCCGGTCACCGCTGATAATCAGCTCGCTTGAAAACCACGCCAATGCGGGCGGCAGCGGCTTCAGCGCAGCTGTCAGCGGCAGCATGGGAAAAAACACTACTCATACATCTGACAGTTCAGGGAACGACACATCAAAATCTGGTCATTCCCAGCAGTCGGGCGATAACTCGCTGCCCATGGGCACGCTGCAGCAGACGAAAGACAGGGCAAGTTCTACCACCTACAGCGCCATCTCACCGGGAACGATTGAGATCCGCAATCCGGATGCGCAGAAGCAGGATGTGTCCCAAATCAGCCGCGAAACCGCCGCGGCGGAGAATGTGCTGAAAGATAAGTTTGATGTGCAAAAAGCAGAAGGCAGCCTTGCCATCCAGCGTGAAATGGCCGTACTCGGACAGCAGGCGATTCAGCAGACCTTTGATGCGTTGAAGAAGCAGGAGAAGGAGCAGGAGAGAAACAAGCTTAAAAACGATGCTGCGTTCAATAAGCTTTCAGAGGCGGATCAGAAAAAAGCACTCGATAAAATCGATCAGAATGTTGAAGAGAAGTACGGCATCGGGTCAGACCTGCAGATTGCGGCACAGGCCATCAGCGGGCTGTTTGCCGGGCTGGCGGGCGGTAACGTCAGCGGCGCAGTGGCGGCAGGCGCAGCTCCATTGCTGGCGCAGATGGTCAAGCAGGTATCGCAGGGTAACGAACCTATGCGCGTGCTGTTGCACACGCTGGCGTCAGGGCTGATTGCTAAAGCGCAGGGTGGCAGCGCCATTGGCGGCGCAGCGGGTGGACTGACTGCAGGAATGCTCAGCTATAACGACGCGCTCAGCCACCTGCTATACGGCAAGGATGCTTCGGAACTGTCAGCCGATGACAAGATGCTGATTGCCAACATTGTAACGCTGGCAGGCGCAGCAGCGGGCGGTGCGGTTGATGGCAGCGCTGGGGTGGGTAGCGGGGCATCTGCCGGTAGAACTGAGGTTGAGAATAACTATCTGAGCAGCACGGAGAAGAGCCGCCAGACATATCTCAACAACAAACAGAACCTGACGCCAGAAGAGCAGAAAGATAAGGAGAGGTTAAATCGTAAGGATCTGGAAAGCGATATGGCGGTTTATGCGGCCTGTAATGGCACAGGAGCTGGCTGTCAGGCAGAAAGAGAAAAAGCGAAAGCCGCGCAAGATACCTACTTCAACCAGACTTACCAGAATCCGAAAGAGGCTCAGGCGGGTTATCAGCAGATAGTGAACTTGCTGAACTCTACAGATCCGAATGCGAAGGAAGTATTCAATATTCTGGAAGGGTATACTCAGGCATTCATGTCATTTGGGTACACGGAGGATGAGGCCAAAGCGAGAGCAGGAGCCTATGTTGGTTCCATGTACATCGCGAGTGGAGTGAGTGCTGTAGTCGCGTCTGGTGCACTGGCGAAGCAGTTTGGAAAGGATGTAGCGCTCAACAATAAAGCTTCGGCTTCAGGGGCAGCAAGTTCACTTGTTAAGAATGCTGATGGAATTTATGAGGTAAAAATAAATTTAACGCCTTTGGAAGGCCATGACCGCCTGAATACGCCAGATTTACTGGGTAATGGGAAGTATAATCCTGCAGAAGCGGCGGCGGCTGCAAGGTTGGAAACCGCTATAGGTAAACTTGATAGGATAACGAACTCTTCGACTGATAAGAATGCTGACTTCATTATTACAAGCGGGCCGAACGCAGGAAAAACAGTAGACTTAATGTATACAACTAAAAATCTATCTCAAAAAGAAATTGATGGGATCAATAAGTTTTACGAAAAGAATATGACAACATCGAAATCGCCAGGAGACATACCTCATGGACAGGATCAGATCTTACAACATCTGAAGAAAGCAGATTTAGTCCCTGTAGACTTCAGTGTACTGACTCAAAAAAACCAAGCGATCTTTATGGATTTCATAAAGACATTGCCTAAATCACAACAAGATAAAATCATTATTATGAGGTGAGTCATGGGTGCTTATTTTGGTATTGGTTATAGAGCCATAAATAATAACTATGGTGAGCGAAATTTAAGTGTAGTGCTAAATCGTCAAGCATCCGATGTATTGGAGGCGTTACTTGATGAAGTATTACAGGATAATTATCCTGTAATACATCAAAAAATCATGGAAGTTCAGGTTCTTGACCAGATAAATTTCAATGAGTTGAATAAGTCTGAATTCAATACATCTATTAAGGTTATTAGGGAATACTTAGCAGCTCGCAAGGAAACCAGTGAAGGGCAGTTATACCAAAAACGTATATGGGAAGAAGAGATAGAGCCATTAATTCAACAAGATGAACGTTATCAACAACAAAGTGAAGATAGGAGCCCCGGCTAGTTAGCCGGGGATTTTGGCGTTAATACCTTAAAAACATCCACTTCTCGCCGTTGTAACTGGAGCGCATTGGGAGCAGCGGTCAACTCAAACTGTTCAGTACTGGTAATGCCGGACTCGATGAGCCAGTCACTACCCAAATCCTGTCAGTCCTGGCTGGTCCCGCACAGTGCTTCCTAAGTGGCGTTGTTGGTAACGATAGAGATCCATAGAGTGTGCTGCTAAAGCGTCTGTTGTATCGGAGTGCCGGTGGTAAATCCCAATGCGGCCAACGGGCCGCCTGCCAGTATCGGCTTAGGGGTAAAGGTGATGTTCATGCGGTTCCCTCCGTGTCGGACGTGATGCGAATGATCAACTGACCCGGCTCGGTGATCACCTCGATCCGCTGGCCAGTGGTAAAGCCCAGCGGCTCCAGCCAGCGGCCCTTAATAGTGAGTTGGGGCAGGGGATTCGGCTGGCCCCTATTAGGCCGATATCCGACTCTGTAATAATGCGCAGCGGTTGTGGCCGTGCGTGTTCCTGACTTATGATGCTTATCAGCCATAATTAACTCCCGTATAGTTAGTTGTGGTCAGCGGCTGCTGCGGGTTGCCCCCCGCTTCAGCCGCGCTAAAAATCTCTTCTTGGGCTCTTCCTATTCCGTTTTTACCTGTTTAAAGATACACCTTATGCCGGGAAAACTCGCTGAAAGCTAAGACATAAAATGTGAGTCGCCTCTGATAAATGGATTCTTTTTCCCGGTCTGCAATTCACTTATTCCTTCGTCCTGTAGCCTTCTGAAATATCAGTTGTGGGCGGGCTTTCATGCTGTAAATCCGCGTTAACCTGTCTTCAGTCTGTCTTCCTGATTACGCACGTATCGCCGCCGAAAATGATAACGAAAAGATTTCCCTGCTGGTGAAGATAGCGGCTGCAATGAGCTCTTCCGTCAGCGGTAGCCCGGAAGTGACTGCTACTATCTGAGCGGGATCGATCCGCGATTTGTTAATCAGACCGTCACGCCGCCAGATGGCACACAGAAGACTGATGCCGGAACATGCATCACCGCCAGCGGCGGCTTCAGCTTTACGTTCGGCAGCATGACCGGCTCCGCTGGCCTCAGTCTGAGCCAGAGCAAAGTGAACAGTGAGTATGCCAGCATCGGCGATCAGAGCGGCCTGTTTGCAGGGAATGGTGGCTATGACATCTATGTTGGCAACCACACTCAGCTGAATGGCGCGGTGATCGCCTCAACTGCGCAGGCCGCGAACAATTCGCTCTCCACCGGTACGCTGGGCTGGTCTGACATCGACAACCACGCTTCTTACAAAGCCAGTAGCTCATCCATCAGCATGGGTGGGGGTAACGAAGATAATAAAATGTCAGGCGGTGCGATACCAACCTCTGCTAATACCCATGGCAGTGCATCTGGCACTACCCGTTCAGCCGTGGCGGACGGTACCATCACGGTACGTAACAGTCAGGCTCAGACACAGAACGTCGCAGACCTGAGCAGAGATACCGACAACGCCAATGGCCATATCGACAAGATATTCGATAAGGATAAGGTCGCACGCAAGCTTGAGTTCGCACAGGGAATTCAGGAGCTGGGTCAGCGTGTAGCAGGCGATGTCAGCAGCTACAAAATGCAGGCTGCTGAAGATGAAACCAGAGAAAGGTTGCTGAAAGCAAACCCGCAACTTGCTGGTTATTCAACCGATGCATTAAACACTTTAATCGTAAATGATCCCGGCTATAAGGCCGTTGCAGAAAAGTGGGGCACAGGCGGCAGCTATTCCATGGCAGCAGCAGCAGTTACAGGCGTTCTTGGAGGCCTTGGCGCAAGTAACCTGGGTGCAGCCGCAGCAGGTGGAATGGCGCCTTACATCGCCAATAAAATTAAGCAAGCTACCAGCAAAGTTGTCGACGGACAGGAGCAGACTAACGTCCTGGCTAACACCATGGCGCACGCAGTTGCGGGTGCCGTACTGGCGCAGCTTGCGGGGAACAACGCAACAGCGGGTGCAGCGGGTGCAGCGGGTGGCGAGCTGATGGCCAGAGCTATCCTCAACTCAATGTATCCCGGCAAGCAGGCCAGCGACCTGACGCAGGATGAGAAGCAGATTGTCAGCGCACTCGGCCAGCTGGCTGCGCAACTGTCCGCGGGAGTGGCTTCTGGTTCTGTTGAAGGTGGGATTCAGGGCGCGGTTGCGGGTAAAAATGCGGTTGAGAATAACGCGCTGAGTCCGGGGGATTTTGGACAGGGAATGGCTGACTATGCCCAAGCTCAGACTTCGCTAGGTACGTCAATGATACAAAGCGGCGCATCTGCGGACGAAATATCTGCGGCTCTGGCTAAAGCTGCTTAGGGAGATATGCCGGAAGGACAGGATGCTGCTAAAGGACTGTTGATCGCGTGGGCTGAATTCTTTGGAGTGCCGGTCAGTGCTCTGACGGCTGACGGAGAAATGACTCCGCAAAGAGCAGCGGAAATACTGGCCAGTGGTATACCGGCAAGTGAAGCGAAACTGGTACAATATGTTGCAGCTAAGGCATATTTAACCATTGCTAAGAGTGCGGATCTTGGTTTGTCTGCTGAAAACCAAAAATATGTTGATATTCTTTCACCGGAAGCGAAACAACATATTTTATATGGGGATAGTCCCACGCAGGCGGGGCATCTATATCCCGGCAATCCAGGAAAAACCGTCTTCCCTCAAAGCTGGTCAGCAGACAAGGTTGTTCATGTGGTAGGTGATATCGCTACTTCTCCTGATACCCAGTGGTTTGCCCAGACTGGAACGGGAGAAGCGTATACAAAGGCCGGGAAACCAGCAAGATGGGTTGCATGGTCGGAGCAAGATGGTGTTAGAGTTCGTGTGGTATACGAGCCAGCTAGCGGGAAAATAGTAACGGCGTTCCCGGATAGCAATCCGACGCCTCCAACATTAAAACCGATTAAGAAATAGAGTGTATACAATGGATATTAATGACAAAATTAAATCATTGGGCGAAGGATTAAAGGATCGGCTGGATCCTTCTCTGATTGATTTTGCGCTTGAGTATATTGGGTTCTCAGAGAATATATTAGCGTTCGAAACTATATGTGATCACATTGCTGATCATGATATTGTGATTACTAAAGATGAATATTCTCAAATACTTAAAATAGCCAATGATTTTGGTCTGGAAATTGATAATAGATATACATATATCAACCCAGAGAAATAATATTCTAAAACCCACAAGCAATCCCGGCCATCGCGCCGGGATTACTTTTTTATCAGTCAGTTACCCTTCAGCTGCCAGCCGGATGATCAACTGCCCCGGCCCGGTGATCACCTCGATCTTCTGCCCGGTCGTAAATCCCAGCGCTTCCAGCCAGCGGCCTTTAATGGTCAGCTGTGGCAGCGGGTTCGGCTGGCCCCTATTAGGCCGGTATCCGACTCTGTAATAATGCGCGGCGGTTGTGGCCGTGCGGGTTCCTGACTTATGATGCATGTCAGCCATAATTAACTCCTGCATAGTTAGTTGTGGTCAGCGGCTGAAACGGGGGCCAACCCGCTTCAGCCGCGCTAAAAATGTCTCGTTAAGTGCTTCCTATTCCGATTTAACCTGTTTAAATATACACCTTTTGCCTGGTAAACTCGCTGAAAGCCAGGTAATAAACTGCGAGGCGCCTCTGTAAAACGGATTATTTTTTTCCGAGCTGTATTTCACTTATCCCTTCTTCCTGAAGTGCTTCAGCGCGAGGAAAAAATCAGGCCTGATCGGCAGCTATTCTATCTCAGCCGTGACGGACGAGCTGATGGCCAGAGCTATCCTCAGCTCAATGTATCCCGGCAAGCAGGCCAGCGAACTGACGCAGGAACAAAAGCAGGTTGTCAGCGCGCTCGGCCAGTTGGCCGCGCAGTTGTGGGCAGGTGTGGCATCCGGCTCTGTTGAGGGGGGGATTCAGGGTGCGGTGGCTGGGAAGAATGCTGTTGAGAATAATACGCTGGGAAGTGATGAAGAGGAGTTGCAGCGGGAACATGGTAATCGCCCGGTTAAAATAATTTCTATCAAACCCGCACAAGCTGGAATTGTAGATGATGAGGGCAGTATCAGGTCGGTTGGGGGTAAGGTTATATTGCCTGTTGCTATCAAAGACTTGCCCGCGACAACAGGAAAGGCCGGAACATCCAGTGAGTCAGGTAAGGATGCAAAAGTCGTAGAGCCTTATATTACAACTAGTCCTATAGCTGTTAGTGGCACAAGAGCAATTGATAAAGCGCAAAGCTACGAAAGTGGCCTTAGAGAGAAATATGGTAATGTACCTTACACAGAGCGTCAGTACACAACTATTATCAGTGGGAAGCGTGTTAACGGTGTGGCTGATAATGTAACTATTATCAACGGGCAACGGACTGCTGTTGAAGCTAAGTTTGTAGAGGATTGGGGCAACTCTCTTCGAAACCCAACAAGTTCAGTGGGTTCAAAGCCTTGGTCAGTTGCTGAGCAGACTAAAATGTTAGATCAAGCCAGGAAGTATTCGGCTGCTTTCGAGGGTGGAGTGATTTATCATACTAATAGCCCAGAGTTAGCCGACCATTATTCAAAATTGTTTGCTGATGCTGGTGTTAATAAATTTAAATTTATAATTACTCCAGTTAAATGATGAGGTGATGTGTTGACTAGATTTGTAAAAGAATTGGAGAAGGCTTTAGGCTCAAAGTTAGAAGCTTCTAACTCTCGGGTCATTCCTGGAACAGATGGTGCAACCACCAGGAAAACAGTTTATTTCTCTGATGATGGAAAAAATAAATTTAGGAAGCAATTTAAGAATATCACCTGTTTTACTGATCCTCCTAATGCAACTGAGGGTGGAGTCAACGAGGCTGGATGTAGTATAACTCCAGTAGAAGGCCCGCTCTTTCATGCTATTGAATACCATGGTGATATTGAAGGGTGGGAAAAGGATATTAAAGCAGGTGCAAAAGGGCTTGGGTTGCTATTGGCCAATATTGATGGCGATAATTTTGTTATTTCTGATGGCCGATCAGTCCCGCTGTCAGAATGCAAAATTGTATTATACTAAGCATTTCTTATCTTTAATGCCGGCATAATGCCGGCTTTCTATTATTTCAATATGTGTTACATTTATTGATTGAAAGTATATTAAATTTTATTTTTTTGCACTACTCTCAGCTTATGATTTTTTCGAAATTAAATATTATTAAATCTAAATTCTCATATGTTCCTTTCAGGTTAAATGATACCTCTTATAGGGTAAGGTATATTTAAACTCAAACCACTTTAGGCGTTGTTGATTTTTTAGATATTTCCTTTCCAACAGTATGTTTGCGCGTAACTGACAATAATATTATGCGAAAATAAATTGGTGCACTGGGTGGGATGGTGCCGTATAACGCCAATAAAACTAAAGACGCAACCAGCATATTAGTCGACGGCAAAGAGCAGACCAATACCATGGCGCATGCGGTTTCGGGGACCGGAAATGCAGGTCAGGCGGTCGCAGGTGGCCTTAATCCGTGGGCAACTCAGCTGATTAAGAAGGAAACGACCGACGCTTCCGGAAACGTTGATGTGGCAACCAATGCCATGGCACATGCCGTGTGGGGTGCAGTATCATCGCAGATGTCGGGCGGCAGGACTGGCGGGCGGCATGGTGGGCAACAGCAGTGCTGCGGCGACGAGCGGCGCGATTGCGGGTAAAAATGCGGTTGAGAATAACTCGCTGAGCGGTGATAAAGCCCGTCAGTCAGTAAAAGAAAGTGCGGAATGGTGGAAGAAACAGGTTCGCGATAAGCTGGGTGACGGCACTACATCGGCTATCGCGAACAGTATTATCAATGCTGTCGCTGATACTGGTGATGCTGCATTAGGTAGAACAGATTATGTTGCGGATGGAGCGATAGCACTGGCGTCATGTGCTGTCGGAGATGGTTATTGTAATAAGGCTTTAAGCGATCTGGCAGGTAAAAATCAGGCAGCAGCCGATGTAGTGAAAGCGCTGATGAAGAGTGAAACCTGGTCAGCAGTAGCCGACACGCTCAAACAGGCGTCTGGTGGCAATCAGGCCGCGCTGGAAGCGACTGGCGGAATATTGGCGAGCATATTTTCACCTGGTAAGAAAGTGCCGGAGTTCGGTGCTGTACTGGGAAAAACAGAAAAGCTGGTTAAGAATACAGATGGTATTTACGAAGTAAATGTTAATGTCACATCACTTGAAGGGCATGGCCGACTTAACACACCGGATGTGGGGGGCAACGGTAAACTAAAACCGGCAGAAGCCGCATCCGCGGCACAATTAGAGCCTGTTCTTGGTACAATGGAGCGTTATACGCCACCACCAGGGATGATTACTGATAAAACACCTGACTTTGTGATTACGTCGGGTCCCAATAAAGGTAAATCCGTCGATGCTATGTATACGACCGACAGGCTGTCACAGAAAGAAATAGACGGATTAAAAAAATTTCATGAAAAAAACATGATTTCAGGAAATGGGCAAAAAGTCATTCAGGAACACTTGCAAAAAGCTGACTTTGTTCCTGTCGATTTTAGAGTGCTAACGTCTGCCAATCAAAATGTTTTTATGAATTATATAAAAACATTGCCTAAAGCACAGCAAGATAAAATTATCATCATGAGGTAATTGGTATGGGAGCAAGTATTTTTTTTCGTAGAGATGAAACTATCGAAAAACCTGAGAGTAGACTTACCTCTGCGTTTATACATAGTAGCTATTGGGATGCTTTTGGCGACCTGCTGGATGGTGTTTTTTTACCCAACCATCCCAAGCTGCATGAAATAATAAAGTCAGAAGAAGGCGAGTATCTGAAATTTTATTCGTTTGTAGAGTTAGATAAGGCTGACTTTAACCGGGCTGTTAAGCTAATCAGGGATTATATTGCAAAGCAGCAAAACCCGACTGAATGGCAAAACATGGCGAAGGTTGTATGGGAAGATGTCGCAGAACCTTACATTATTCAGGATGCACGTTATGATGTTAACCCTGAGTAAAATAATGGTCAATCAAACTGATATTCAGTATTAAATTGATTAACCCCCCGGCTTTTGAGTCGGGGTTGTATGTCCTGCGCTTATTACTTTCAGACAAGATTTTTTTTGGAGTACCGCTTTATGGCGGCCCTCCAAAACGCCTTGATCAGAGCGACGCCCCGACACCCAAACACGTGGATAATCAGTAAATCATCATGGCAGGATCCGCAATGTGCTGGCATTTGTTGCCACCCGTGCTGACGTTCAAACCTGTTGACGCCTCGCACCGATCGTTGCCAATGGCAGATTATGACAATTGCGTAAATGAGCGAAAGAAATGAAGCAACAATCCCGCCTTCATGGCAAATTAAGCACGGTTGAACAGTACGAACTCTCAATCCTTCAGGGTACTTCGATTCAGTTGGAAGCGGATCGGTTGGCTGCTATTCACAATGCATTAGCATCGGGGGACTCGCCAGAAGCGAAGCAGCTTGCTATAAACTCTCTGGCTCAGGCTGTTGGAACCAGCGCGGCAGGGATAGCTGCAGGAGTTCGTAAGGGTAAGCCTAATCCCCAATCAGAAAATAAGAGTGAAATAACTCTTAAATCCGAAAAAATTGGGAAAGCGCCCAGAATAAGGCTTTGGATTTTGTAGGGGATTTAGGTGCTGTCTCCAAACCTGTTATTGGCCGATTAGGAATAAGTGCTGGAAATGGAAAGGTTATCGGGCGACCATCCAATGATGGTAAAGTCGACTGGCGTGTTGATTATGATCCTGAAAAAGGGAATAAAATGAATATATGGGATTACTCGCAAGGAAAATGTCCGGGAAAAGCAGTGACGCAGGTTACACCATTTGAGGGCAATGAGGAATCATTTATAACCATATTGAAACAGCTAAATAGGTAGAGTGGATGACTTTATTTGAAGAGTGTAAAGAAGCACTTGGAGATGACTTTAGTTTAGTTGCTCCCTCCGATCAGAATGGTGTAGTTGATCTATTGCATAAGTATCTCCTTGCCGATGGAAATGTTGCATGGTCAGAGATTGAATACTCGGACTACGAAGATATAAATAAGCTATTAAAAGAAAACAACCTCAGGAATGATAGTGTCTTCGTTTTTGCGGATGATCTTGATGTTCCTCTATTCAGAACTAACTCTACCGAATAGCTGAAAATATTTATGATGTTATAGCGCTATCACCTAAGCTATTTATTTTTAATGATAGTTTTATATTTTATCCTTTATTTCCAACTGAAAAAATCCGTTTTGGCTCAGTTCTCTGATATCACAGAGACAACAGCAAATAATTATATCAGGGAAGCGGTGAATAAATATCCAGCTGGGGCAACGATTGCTAAAGTTTCATCAAGTGGTTCGTTAGCTGGGCGTCAATTAGAAGGGATAAATATTTTAGAGGTCCCACCTCAAGCGAAACCGATACCACAATCAATACTTGATTCAGCTAAGAAAGCTAATGTGATGATCCGTGATACTAGCGGTAAGGTATATAAATGAGTGAGAATGTTTTTTACTGTAAAAAATGGTCAGTTGCTTATAAAGAGCCGATAGATTTATTAAGTAAAGATGCTGCATATAAACTTCATTCTAGAGGTGCTGAATACACAGTACTTATTGGATCTGACACTAAACCGTCTTGTTTTATTCACGTAATAAGAGATAAAGGATGGGTTAGCGTTAGTTTTTTAGATGATGACTTAAAAGAGTTTCTTTTATATAGTTTCAAATTATTGGATAATGGGACGTTATTTTTATCAATGGCCGTCCATCGAGAATTCGCAAAAAATGGTGAGCGTGGAGTTGGTTTTTTGAATGTATCAAGCGGAACCACCTACCTTTTCAATGAAGATGGTAATACAATAGTAAGGGAAGAAAGTTTCGAACCTCATGTTTTAGAAGAAAGTCAAACTGTTACCGATATTTCTGGTAACTATGATCATTTTCCTGAATTTGGTCATTACGAATCGTTAATTCGAATCGAAAGGTAATAAAAACCCCGGCCATATAAGCCGGGATGTTTTTATCCGTCCATTACACCTCAGCCAGTCGGATGACCAACTGTCCTGACCCGATGATCACCTCGATCATAACTTTTTAAGTTACGCACCAGGACTGGCGTTTGATAAAGAAATTTCAGACTACATCAAAAGTGTTAATCCTTGCCGGGCGGAGATTGATAAATCTTAAAAAGTTAATGATGTATAAAGCAGTTAGAGCCTCAGGCTTTTATCTTTCACTAGCATCATACTCAGTGCATTAACTGACTCACCAGTCCGGTAAGATCGGCTTTTTTATCCACGACGCCCGCCGTTGACGCTTTATCCACCAGCTGCGGCAGGTATTTCGCCAGCAGGTTCAGTGCATCGCTGGTGTTGATGCCCATCCGCGCAGCCAGTTGCTCAATCGCCTCAGAGTTAATCATCTTCTGCACCAGGTCGCTGCTCAGCGCCACGTTCTGCTCATCACCCAGCCAGGAGTTAACCACCTCACTGTACTCGCCGCTCTGCAGATGACTCACGATAGTATGTAAACCACCTTGCTGCTCAACCCACTCCAGCACACCTTTCACTTCCTGGCTGGTCTGATTATTCAGGCCGCACATGGCCAGTACTGTTTCCAGTAAACTCATTCTGTTATCCTCTTTAACTTAATCTGTTAAGACTGTTTACACGCTCTGATTTTATGAATGACAAACAGCACAATAATTGAACCCACGGTGGCAATGCCAATGCTGTAAATATTGAAGCCATCGACCTTGCCAAAACCCAGAGCGGTACTGACTACACCGCCAATCAGCGCACCGATAATACTCAGAATAATGGTCATGAAAATGCCCATATGTTCTTTACCTGGCATAATACATCTGGCGATAATTCCGGCAAGTAATCCGAATACAACCCATGACAATATACCCATCATTAATATCCTCTGTTTTATATTAATTACAGCAACGTTTAGCAGTGGTTTAACCCATGAATTAAAAGCGGGTGTATCGTACGCCGCGTAGTGTTTGCCTGGCAATCCTGTTTTCTTTATTAAACTAAACGTATCAGAAATGATAGGGGAGTAAATATGAGCATTCTGGATAATATTAAAAATATAGGCGATGAGTTGTTACATGCTGTAGATAAAAATGTTGAAGATAAGTCTGTAACCGCCGCAGAGAGTAATCGTACATATACGGTTAAATCAGGCAACACGCTCAGCGCCATCGCAAAGCAGTTTTACAATGATGCGTCCCAGTATATGAAAATCTTTGAGGCGAATAAAAACCTTCTCAGCAGCCCGGATAAAATAGCACCGGGTCAGGTACTGACCATTCCTGATTAATAATTCGTCAATAGTATGAGCCAGCTGGCGCAAATATTGCCCGGCTGGTTTTTCATTTAAAGCCATCTCGTCACAACACCATGACAGGGTTGCGCCAGACAGCATGCGTTGATCCAGACTTAACGGTGGTCTCGGTAATAACAACCGCAGACGAGTTGAGATGAACAGTCAGACAGGAAGAGAATACTGGGATCGCTGAAAAGCAAAAAACCCGCTCAGGTTTCCCTGAGCGGGTTTTTCTAATCTGGCTCCTCTGACTGGACTCGAACCAGTGACATACGGATTAACAGTCCGCCGTTCTACCGACTGAACTACAGAGGAATCGTGTGAACGAGGCGAATATTAACGGCGTCGCTCTAAGGTGTCAACAGCAAAAAATACATTATCATTCAACTGGCTAGCTTTAACGCAAAGCGATCGTGATTTAAGCAGTTTGCGCAGTGTCAGCGGCGATTCTGGGCAGGGGATCCTGCTGGTAAAACTGGCGCAGATGCTGATACATGGCGGGAAAGCGTTCGGCCAGCAGAACCGGAGCCGTAAAGAAATATTCAGAGAGCACGGCGAAGCACTCAGCCGGATCGCTGGCGGCGTAGGGATCGATCGTGGCGGCCTGTTCACCCACCAGTTCAACTTCACTCTCTATCTCCGCCATCGCGGCACGCAAATCCTTCTCCCAAAGGGCGACGTCACGCAGCGACATGACCGGAATACCGCTGGTGTAACCGCTGCCGCGGGCATCCAGCTTGTGCGCAACTTCGTGGATCACCAGATTAAAGCCGGAGAGATCGAACGAGTCCTGAATATCGA
>Ga0308164_10001278_pt1 | contig 30421 bp, 22 predicted proteins | sample PhyTR2_FD_201031 | JGI IMG/M metagenome (GOLD analysis project Ga0308164, IMG submission 201031) | Phyllosphere microbial communities from UC Gill Tract Community Farm, Albany, California, United States - DLSLT.R2 | ecosystem: Host-associated > Plants > Phyllosphere > Unclassified | place: USA... | reverse complement strand
TGAAGAGTTGAAATTGAAGCGGAGTAATACTAACGCGGGTGAATTAACCTTTTTTGATCAGCATACCTACGACGTAATCCAAAAAGGTAACAACACCTATAAAGCCGGCATCGATTATGCTATCAATGATAGACATATCCTCGGAATAGTTTTTAGCGGCTATAATAACAAGAATACTATACAAACTGAAAACGGTACCCGGATAGGAAAATCACCATTGCTAGCAGATTCTACCATACGGGCGGTAAACCCGGGAAGAAGTTATTACCGTCACCAGTCGTATAACCTTAATTATAAGGCATCAATTGACACTTCAGGGCAGGAAATTAATGCTGATGTAGCCTATTCGGTATTCAGTAACAGTAATGACATCGTTTATAACAACCATTTTTACAATCCCGCAGGTATTCAATTTAAGATACCTGTCATTTATAGGAATGCAACGCCTTCGGCAATAAAAATCTGGTCAGGAAAGGTAGATTACCTACTTCCATTCACTGCAAAATCGAAACTTGAAACAGGACTAAAAAGCAGTTATGTCCATACCGACAACAATTTGGTATTTGAGAGCTACAGCCAGGACTACTGGAAAAACGATCCATACAGGAGCAACCATTTTACCTATACTGAATATGTTAACGCAGCATATGCAAATTTCAGTAAGGAGTTTGCTTCAACTTCATTACAAATAGGTCTGCGTGCTGAACTTACCAGTTCTGATGGAAACTCACCTACCCTGCAAAACAGGGTAAAGCGAAACTATTTTGATCTCTTTCCAAACCTCTCTTTAAGCCATAAATTTTCAGAAGAACATGAGGGCGGAATGTCCTATAGCAGAAGAATTGACAGACCGGACTACCATTCGTTAAATCCTTTTATATATTTCAACGATCTCTTTACTTATTTCCAGGGTAATCCGCTGTTAAAACCTCAATATACTAATAGTGTTGAACTTACTTACGGTTACCATAAAAAACTGAACTTTACGCTTGGGTATAGTCATACCAAAGATGTGATCAGTACCACGTTGGTTACCGATACGGTGCGAAAAACACTTTATATTAACGATCAAAACCTGGCATCGCAACATACCTACAACCTAAATGTAAATTTGCCTGTTGCAATTACGGGATGGTGGAACACTGCAAATAATGCAACGTTTTATTATACAAGTTTCGATTCTCCAGATTTAATGGGCACCGCTTTTCATAGTGGTAAAGCAACTTACCTTCTTAATACGACCCAATCATTTAGCATTTCAAAATCAATAAATGCCGAAGCCTCGGCAAATTATCAATCGGCACAGGTATATGGCACCTATGCGGTCAAACCATTATACAGCGTAGACCTGGGTATAAGCAATTCTTTTGCCGACAACAGGGCCAGCATCAAGATTGCAGCGAACGATATATTTAATTTGGCGAAGGCAAGAATCAGCAGTGCAATCGCTTTACAGGACTATCAATTGATACAAAAACAGGAAAGCAGGATCTTCAGGATCTCCTTTAGCTATAATTTCGGCAATAATCTCATCAAAGCAGGAAAGGCGAAAAAAAATGCGGCCGCAGAGGAACAGCAACGTGTAAAATCCGGTAATTGAGCCACTAAATAGGTTCCGAAAAAAAAATAAAAAAAAACATATATGTGCACAATAATATGATCTTTTGAACGCTTATGTATGTGAGAGCGTTAATTAGATGGCGGGGATGATTCGAAAGGATTATCCCCGCTTCTTTTTTGATCCTTTTCCGTCAAATCCATTGGTTTAGAATCAACACCCCAATCAGGCCCATAACTGAGATCAGACTTTCCATCATTGTCCATGTTTTGAATGTGTCCTTTAGACTGAGGTTAAAGTATTCTTTGAACATCCAGAATCCGGTATCATTCACATGAGATAACATTAAACTTCCCGCACCAACCGCCAATACCATCAGTTCTGGTGAGGCGCCTGCGGTTATAAAAGGAATTACCATCCCTGACGCTGTTAGCGCGGCAACTGTAGCCGATCCCAGAGTGACACGTAACAGTGCAGCAATAAGCCAGCCGAGCAGAAGTGGTGAAACAGAAAGGCCTGCGGTGAGCAGTTTCACCTCTTCTCCGATGCCACTATCCACCAAAATCTGTTTAAAAGCACCACCCGCAGCAATAATTAAAATAATCATAGCTATGTTTTTAACCCCTTCAGCACAGGATTCCATAGCCCCCTCAATGGGAATACGCTGAATTATCACAGTGATAATTATTGCAAATAGCAAGGCTACGGTGGGATCTGCAATGAAGGCAAATATATTTATAGCAATCTGACCTGAAGACAAGAAGCCACCGATTGTCCCTAAAGCAATAAAAAATATGGGAGAAAGGGCCGTGATAAAACTTTCCCATGCGGAGGGCAGTCCTGTTTCTTCTAACAGACCGGGATTTTCAGCAACCGTGTCACGGTGTGGAACCCTGATGATCAGCCTCGAAAAAAATATTCCGGCAATGATCGCTATAGGTATACTCAGGACAAGCCCGTAAATTAATACCCTTCCAATATCGGCATGAAAAATACCGGCGAGGGCAACAGGCCCGGGATGAGGCGGCAGAAATCCATGCGTAACAGAAAGGGCCGCTGCCATAGGGATTCCAACATACAGTTTTGGCAGCTTTGCAGCCGAGGCGATGCTAAAAACCAAAGGAATAAGCACCACAAACCCGGCGTTATAAAAAAGGGGTATCCCTACCATTATGCCCGTAAGTAATACTGCCCATTGTATATTGTCCACGCCAAAAAGCCTGATCAGTACAAATACGATTTTTCTGGCGGCACCACTGTCTTCTGCAAGTTTACCTACCATCGCACCAAGCGCAAGCACCATCACCATTCCGCCAAGGGTACTTCCTATTCCATTTGTAACGGCACTCATTACTTTCTGGACAGGCAACCCGAGCATCAAACCGGTGAGCACCGATACAATTAACAGGGACAACATGGGGTTTACTTTTTTGAGGATCAGGATCAGCAGAATTATAATTCCGGCAAGTACGTATAGTAAATCCATTGAATAAATATTTGGTTTTGGGTAACCGTAAATTACTAAATGCATTTGTGAATATGGGAGCAAAATTAATAAAGAACATAAAAGATATCTTTCTATGGTAGAAAAGATGATCTGCAAGCCGGCCATTGCCCTTCGGTACCGACGTTCATAATTTTTTAGTCATAAAAAGCCCGGTATCCGAAATTAGACTGACGTATGTTTTAAAAGCAACACTATTGCCTTTACATTTGCGCCATGAAATCATCTACCAAACATGAAAGATTAGATCATTTAGGGATTATTGCATCTGTTGCCTGCGCGATTCATTGCGCGGCACTGCCTTTGATCATCACAATACTGCCATTGGTAGGCTTGGAAGTACTGGCTAATGTTTGGGTAGAAATAGCTATGATCTGTCTTTCCCTTGTGGTGGGCATATACTCGCTGAGTACCTCCTATCCGCGGCATAAAAAAATACAGCCAATACTGATTTTGTTGGCGGGTTTTATGCTGATTGGGGCAGGCCATTTCCTCCTGGAAAACCTGGAGGCCATTATTGTTCCGTTGGGCGGTTTTACTATTGCCGCCGCACACCTGATCAATTGGAAATATGGGCGTATTTGCAAACACCGATAAATCATTTATTTCAGCCACACTAGAATTTTTATCTCAGCGCCAGCTACAATCTCCCTGTTGAAGCTAGTATAAAAAAAAGGGCAGCCCATATGGGATACCCTTTCTAATATTTATTAAAAGTTTCAGGTTACTCTACAATTGCCCTGAACATCAATGCACCTACAGTTAAATTGGTACGGCTATCTATCAATATTGCCGATCCATTTGCTTTATTCTCTGAATACAGATCATACGCCAGTTCATCAGCGGTTTTAATTACTACCCGCCCAATGTCGTTTAGTTTGAATTCAAACGCATCTTCTTTTGCCAGGGTATTGATATCTACCTTGTACATAATTTCCCTCACCTTACATTTTGTCAGTTTACTATTGTGCTGCAGGAGATAGGTGATAGAGTCATCCATCGGCTTATTATCCATCCAGCACAGGTCGGCCTCAATCAATTGTGAACTTTGCGGTAAATGCGCTGAATTGACCAGTACATCACCCCTGCTGATATCAATATTATCTTTTAGATGCAAAGTTACAGACATACCTGCAAATACTTCTTCTGGTGTTTGTTCAAAAACCTCAATCCTGTCAATGACAGAGCTACTCCCGGATGGTAATACAGTCACTTTATCATTCACTTTAAAGGTTCCGCTCAATATCCTTCCCGCGTAACCTCTATAGTCATGAAGTTCATCGGTCTGAGGCCTGATCACCCATTGCACAGGCATCCTTGCAAAATCAGAAGTCTGATTACCGGTTACTTCTACAGTTTCGAGAAAATCCAGGAGACTTGTGCCAGTATACCATGGCATGTTTTGCGACAGGTTGACGATGTTATCTCCCCTCAGCGCGCTCACAGGAATAAATGTCACATCATTTAGGTTTAAATTGGCAGCGAGTGCTTTATATTTTTCTGTGATGTTGTTGTACACTTCTTCACTGTAACCTTCCATATCCATTTTATTGATACAGATCACCACATGGCTTACACCCAGCAACGAAACAAGATAAGAATGCCTTATGGTCTGTTCCACCACACCATTCCTGGCATCAATTAAAATGATCGCAAGGTTTGCCGTTGAGGCACCGGTAACCATATTACGGGTATACTGGATATGTCCAGGTGTATCTGCAATAATAAATTTTCGCTTTTCCGTCTGGAAATATTTGTAGGCTACATCAATCGTAATGCCCTGTTCACGTTCTGCACGCAGACCATCAGTTAAAATGGCGAGGTCAATTGAACCATCATCATTTTTGCGGTTAGAATTTTGAAGCGCCTCCAGCTGGTCTGCCAGAATTGAACCAGTATCATATAATAAACGTCCGATCAGTGTACTTTTTCCGTCGTCTACGCTTCCTGCAGTAAAAAATTTAAGTATGTTCATTAAAAGTATCCTCCTTTTTTGCGGTCTTCCATTGCTGCTTCCGATACTTTATCGTCGAGACGGGCACCACGTTCACTTATTTTTGATGCGCTGATTTCATCAATAATATCATCAATCTGATCAGCCTCAGATTCAACTGCCGCCGTACAGCTCATGTCCCCTACAGTACGGAATCTCACCATACGGTTGGTTACTACATCGGCTTCATCCATGTTCAGGAAAGGTGATGCTGCCATCAGTTGTCCGTTCCTTGTTATACAATCCCTGTTATGTGCGAAATATATTGACGGAAGATCCATTTTTTCACGGCGGATATAATTCCAAACATCAAGTTCTGTCCAGTTACTGATGGGAAATACCCTTACGTTTTCACCTTTGTGGATCTTTCCGTTGTAGATATTCCATAATTCCGGGCGCTGACGCTTAGGGTCCCATTGTCCAAATTCATCCCTCACCGAGAAAATCCGTTCCTTGGCCCTGGCTTTTTCCTCATCCCTTCTTGCACCACCAATACAGGCATCAAAACCATGTTTGGCAATGGTGTCCAATAAAGTAACGGTTTGCAGCGAATTCCTGCTCGCGTTTTTTCCCTTTTGCTCAATCACTTTACCTTCATCAATTGATTCCTGAACGTAACCCACAATGAGTTTTTCCCCAAGGCGTGCCACCATCTGGTCGCGGTAAGTGATTGTTTCTTCAAAATTATGCCCGGTATCAATATGCACCAGGGGGAATGGAAATTTGCCCGGACGGAATGCCTTTTCAGCTAGCCTTACCAGGGTAATAGAATCTTTTCCGCCAGAAAACAATAGCGCAGGCTTTTCAAATTGCCCCGCTACCTCGCGCAGAATGTGTATTGCTTCTGCTTCTAATTCGTCTAAATAATCAAGGTTATATTTACTCATGTGTTTTACATTATTGTGTGGCATGCAAACCACATTCTTTTTTTGACTGGTCTTCCCACCACCATCTTCCGGCCCTGAAATCTTCACCTGGCTGAACCGCCCTTGTGCAGGGTGCACAGCCTATGCTCGGAAATCCTTTGTCGTGAAGGGTGTTGTATACAATATTATTCTTTTTAATATAAGCTTTAACTTCATCAAGGTCCCACTCAAAAATAGGATGAAACTTGATCAGCTGATTGGCCTCGTCCCATTCCAGATTGGACATATCGGTCCTGTTAAGCGATTGTTCAGCCCGTATCCCTGTTACCCATAATTTATTACCGTTAAGGGCCCTTTTTAAAGGAACAATCTTTCTGATATGACAGCATTGTTTTCTGTTTTCTACAGATTCATAAAAACTGTTAGGACCTTTAAGGGAAATCATTTCTTCCAGGGCCGCCGCATCAGGGTGATAGGCAAATATAGGTTTCTGATAGATTTCCAGCGTCCTGTTCCAGACATAATAAGTTTCAGGAAAAAGGCGACCAGTTTCAAGGGTAAAGACTCTTACTGGCAGATTATTGGCAAAAATCATATCAGTGATTACCTGATCTTCCCAGCCAAAGCTGGTAGAGAAGGTGATTTGTCCGGGAAAGGATTCCGCAAGAAAAGCTATGGCTTCAACAGGCCCCATATCCTTAATTTGCGCAGCTATTTCGTCCAGGTATGCTTTCATTGTGTTATATAACTTTTAAAATAAACAGGACTATCGTCCTTAAACTAACCAGCATCACAATGATTCCTACTGACACCATAATGCTTTTGGCAGATATACGGTTCGAAACACGTGCAGCTATCGGCGCAGCCAGGGCACTGCCAATCACCAATCCGGCAACCGCTTCCCAATGGGCCGACTTGATCATGGTAATAAAAGTAAGTGAGCTCATCAGTGCGATGAAAAACCGGGTAAGTTTCACCGTTCCAAGAGAGAACCGCGCGTTCCGTCCTCCGGCAATCAGACTTGACAAAACGATAGAACCCCATCCGCCACCGCCAACAGCATCAATGAATCCCCCGCCCAGGCCCAAAAGACCGATCTTTTTTATTTTTCCATCTTTATGCTTACTTGAAATGTTAAATGCCTTGGTTAAAATTACCCCGCCCAATATCAACGTATACAATGAAACCAGGGGTTTGGTGTAGGCACTATAATGTTCAAGCGAAGATAAAAGATACGCTCCCGATACCGCTCCTATAATACCCGGAATAATCAGCATTTTAAATAACTTCCAGTTCACATTTCCCATACGGTAATGCATCCAGCCCGCTATCCCATTGCTCAGTACTTCAGAAAGGTGCACTCCCATACTGGCAGAAGCCGGAGGAATACCCATCGACAAAGAAAATGCTGTTGAAGTAACTCCGTAAGACATTCCGATAGCCCCATCAATCATGGCAAAGACAAATCCACCTGCCAGAAACCAATAAAAAACAGGATTAATCCCGGCAACGTAAGCCTGAAACTCTGGTTCCCTGTTCCAGAATACAACAATCAGCACCGCGATAGATAATATGATCGTCACCCAGATCAGCCACTTGAATGTAGGAAGGGTTTGTTTATCGGCAATTGCCTTATCCCCGTCCGGTTTAACTGCAACCGCTTCTGGTTTCACTGTTGAGTTCACCAAAACAGCACTCACCTCATTCAGTTGTTTAACTTTTGAGCTAAAGTCTCCCTGTAAAGTATTTCTGAATGTACTCATTTGCTGTAAGGTAATGTCTAACTCTGCAGGAAGGCTTTCATTAAACAGTTCTTTCAATCTTTTAGCTATAGTGGGCGATTTCCCATTGGTGGATATAGCAATTTTTAGATCCCCCTTTTTTACGATTGACCCCAGATAGAAATCACATAAATCAGGTTTATCAGCCACATTCACCAGCAATTTCAATGCATGGGCATCGCGCCGGATCTCTTCATTTAAAACATTATTATTCGTTGCGGCAATAATGATATCAGCAGTTTTCAGGTCCTCGGCCGCATAACTTTTTTTAAGGAGGGTGAGCTGGGCCAATTGACCGGCAATAGCTACCACCTCTTCACAAATTTCCTCTGCCACAATGGTAACTTTTGCCCCTTCGCTTTGCGCAAGTACGGCTGTTAGTTTTTCAAGACCAACCGGACCGGCGCCAATAATCAGAGTATGCAGCTGATTGAGCTTTAAAAAAACAGGAAATAACTGGTTACCTTTTAATTCCACATTTCCCAACTATAGTTCCTCTTTAACTGCTGCAAAAAAATCTTTGATCGGCTGAAACTGGGGATGCAGGGATACCACTTCACCAAACACCAGGATAGCCGGTGCCGCAATTCCCTTCTCCTCTACAACCTCCACAATGGTATCAACAATTCCAATAGCAAGTTTCTCATTATCGGTAGATCCGCTCTGAATAACCGCAACGGGCAAATTATTTTTATGCTCCTGCTGATATAATTTCACTATATCCTTCAGTTTGTTCAGGCCCATCAGCACAACTACTGTTGCCTTTGTCCTGGCAGCTTCATACAAATCATTTGATATCGCGCCTGAGGCGGTGGTTCCTGTCACAACCCATAAGCTTTCGCTTAGCCCCCTGTGTGTCACAGGAATTTGCTGTAAGCCCGGTACAGATATAGAACTGGACAAGCCAGGAATAACCTGTGCAGGAATGCTGTAACTTGCCGCAAAATTAAGCTCTTCGTAACCCCGGCCAAATACAAAGGGATCACCCCCTTTTAAGCGCACCACATGACCATAATTTAATGCGTAGTCAACCATGAGTTTGTTCACTGCTTCCTGTGAATAAGAGTGTTCGCCGGAACGTTTCCCAACATATACTTTAATTGAATCCGCCGAAGCATATTCGAGTACCTTTTCGTTAACCAACGCATCATACAAAACTACATCAGCATCTTTCAATGCATTTGCACCTTTCATGGTAATCAGTTCAGGGTCACCCGGACCCGCACCAACCAGCGTAATCCTTGGTTCTCTAATTTTTCTCGTTGATGTTATCATGCGTTCACCTGAGCGCCCCTTTTCGCCTTCATTTCTTTATAAAATTCCGTAGCCTGATTCAGGTACGTGATTGCAAATTCCTCAGTAGGTTCATTTTTATTGATTTGGAGCACAAATTCGTTGAAACTTGCAGGCAAAATAACCTCTCCGGTTTCAATAAAATAAGTATCAAATTCTCTAACGATACCAATCTGGGTACTGCTATTGATGCCTTTATCCAGCAACAGTGCTTTTGCAGTATTTACCATTACACTGTAGGAATGGTAAATAGCGTCAGACCATGCTCCTGCTTCAAATGCTTCGCCAGCCCATTGCAGTTTTTCTTCACCTTCCAGTAATAGCGTAGCTACAAGATCGATAACCACACCGGCACATTCACCAACACCTATAGCTGTTTCAAATGTTTCCTCGTGTCCCCAATCAACGTATTCGTCGTCTCTCAATGTAGAAAGATCAGCAATTGGCTTCAGCAACTGGTAGAAATGATCTTTTCCTTTTGCGTCATAATACTGGTGAAAGCTTTCATCTTCGCCAGAATTCGCATTAAAATCATCAAGTACCGCACGCAATACTGCAGGGGCACGTTTTGTTGGTGTTTTAATTACACGCTCCGCAACACGACCTTCGCCGTCCCCAACTGTTCCTCCACCAATCATCACCTGCACTGCGGGAACTACTTTACCATTGGCTTTCACTGAACTACCATGGAAACCTATATGTGCGAGCCCATGCTGACCACACGAATTCATACAGCCACTTATTTTTATTTTTATATCCTTATCATAAATCAGGTCCGGATATTCATCATAAATCACATTTTCCAGTACAACGGCTAACGACATACTATTGGAAATACCCAAATTACAGGTATCAGTGCCAGGACAGGTAGTTACATCAGCAATACTATCAAAGCCTGGAACCGCAAAATTCAGTTCATTAAGGCTGTTGAAAAGTGGAATCAGGGATTCCTTTTTTACAAATTTCAATAATAAGCCCTGATTTTGCGTAATACGTATCTCATCCGCGGCAAATGGTCTTATTGCCTCTACAAACAACCTCGCTTTGTCAGTTTTGATATCACCTACCGGTATTTTAACATACACACCATAAAAACCGCTTTGCTTTTGCTCAAACACATTGGTATCAAGCCATTGCTGATAATGTACAGCATTTGAAGGCTCTTCATTTTGCTCAGCAGGAGTAGGAAATGCCGGTAATGGCACTGTTCCTGTATCTATTTTAAATACTTTGAATTTATTGGCGGTTACCTCTTCAGCGATCAGTTGTTTTACTTCTTCTAATCCAAGCTTCTGCACAAGGTATTTCATCCTCGCTTTGTTCCTGTTGGTTCTTTCCCCATGACGATCAAACACACGCAATACTGATTCAGTATACGGAATAATAAGGTCTTCATGCAAAAATTCATGTGCAACACTGGCTAAAAATGGCTGCGCGCCTAAGCCTCCTGCAAACATGACTTTAAAACCGCGTTCACCCGCCTCATTTATTTTCGGAATAAAACCAAGATCATGGATATAGCTGAAAGCGGTGTCTTTTTCAGTGGATGAAAAGGATATTTTAATCTTCCTGCCCATTTCCTGACAGATAGGGTTACGCAAAAAGTATTTAAATACTGCCTGTGCATATGGCGATACATCAAACGGTTCATTAGGATTAATTCCAGAATCAGGAGAAGATGTTACATTTCTTACCGTATTTCCGCAGGCTTCACGTAAGGTAATATCATCACGTTCAAGCTCGGCCCATAATTGCGGGGTACGGTCAAGGCTTACATAATGGATTTGGATATCCTGTCTGGTAGTAAGATGCAGGTTACCGCTTCCGTACTCATCAGAAACATCTGCAATACGCAGCAATTGCTGGAAAGTTACTTTACCAAAAGGAAGTTTAATACGAACCATTTGAACACCAGGCTGACGCTGACCATAAACGCCGCGGGCCAGTCTCAGACTCCTGAATTTCTCATCGTGAATTGTTCCCTCACGAAAGGCACGGATCTTTTTCTCAAGATCTATGATATCTTTTTCAACTATCGGATTTTCAAACTCCGTTCTAAAACTCTGCATTTCAATAAATCTTGGTTAGGAATTGTTTTGCAAAGAGCGGGAAAACCCTCTCTATGATTCAAATATATACATTCTATATAGAAATGGTAGTTATTAAGCTAAAAAAATGACATCTGCCACATAGAAAACACGTTTAGACATCATTTAAAGGCTTATTTATAATGAGTCTTATCAAGATCCGAGACAATAAAAAACCCGGACATCCACCCGGGTTTTCATATCAACTAAACCTTAACAATGAAATACTAACCAAATATTCATTTGCCACAAACATAGGGAGCCCATATAAAATGTATGTTAAAATAAAATGATATGTACGTTTATCAATATTCATGAACAGGTTTTAGAATGATTGCGCGCCTTTACCTTTTTTTTATTCTAATTTCGCATCTTTCAACTTTACCTTTATAACAATGCTTATCCTAGCTTACAGCCTCCTGGCCTTACTGGCAATCTATTTTATCTCCTACTCTTATAGAAAGATCTCTCAGAGATCACAGCTTGAGGAGCTCAAACGTGATTGGGGAAAGCCAAAAAACAGCAGGTACATTGATATAGACTCAGTAGAGAATTATTTCCTGAATACGATTACCGAGTCTGCCGATAAACTCCAACTGATTTCAGATAAAATAGCGGTAGACTTGTATCTTAACGATGTTTTCAAGCTGGTGGACAGGACAACTTCCAGAATTGGTCAGCAATTTTTATATGCCAGGTTGCGCACCATCGACAAAAACACGGATGCGCTGCTGGATCAGGATGCATTTGCTGACCTGATGGCCAGAGATGAGCAACTCAGACTGGATACACAGGTCACCCTCTTGAAACTGCAGAAGAATGATTCCTATTACTTTCAGGACCTCATCTATGCAAAAAAAATTGACAGGCCACCTTTTATGCCCCTGGTTTATTTGCTCACTTTCCTGAATATAGCGTTTCTCATTGCCGGATTTTTCATTCCGGTGTTCCTACTCGCCTTCGGAGCCGTGTTTATCATTAATTCTGGTATTCACTACTGGAATAAAAATAATGTCAGTGTACATACTTCCTCCTTGGGTGAATTTTTAAAAGCTTTTGAAACCGCCAAAAAACTTAACGCCGACCAAAAGATTGCTGCCCATTTCCCCAAAACGGAAGCCCTTCTCAAAGAGCTGACGCCCTTAAAAAGGAAAATGATTGGCGTGAAACTGGATAATATGGCAGAAGGGGACGCGGCAGTTATAGGTTTTATGCTGTTTGAGTTGCTCAAGATAGCCTTCAACATTGAGATTATCTCCTTTTATTCGATCATAGATTCGTTGAGGGCGCGCAAAGAATCATTAAAAGAATTGTTCAAATTTATCGGTGTAGTTGATACAGGCATTTCCATCGCTTCTTTCAGGGATTCTCTGGACGAGTATTGTAAACCTGTTTTCAGCACAGAAAATGGCTTGCATACCAAAGGAATTAAACATCCGCTCATAGAAAATTGTGTATCAAATGATCTTTCACTGGACAATAAGAACCTGTTGCTAACAGGATCCAATATGTCCGGCAAAACTACCTTTATCAGGTCGGTGGGGGTAAACATGGTCCTTGGACAAACCTTGCGTACCTGTCTCGCCACAGAGTTTTCCATGCCTTACGCTAAAATATTTTCTTCAATTACCATAGCTGACAGCTTGCTGGAAGAGAAAAGCTATTATTTCGAAGAGATGAGGATCATCAAAGAATTTATTCAGGAATCTACCAGTACATCACCCTGTTTCTTTATCCTTGATGAAATCTTCAAAGGAACGAATACGATTGAAAGGGTTTCTGCAGGGAAGGCCATTCTTGCTTATCTGGCGGAAAATAACAACCTCGTATTTGTCTCCACGCACGATACAGAACTGAATGAATTATTGAAAGCAAGTTACGATCATTACCACTTCTCTGAAACCATCGCCGAGCAGGAACTGGTGTTCGATCACAAGATTAAAAAAGGCCCCCTGAAAACGAGAAATGCTATCCGTATTCTTGAAATCAATGATTACCCTGCTACCATCATTGCAGATGCAAACGCTACGGTCGACTTATTTATGAAGCCAGAATAAAAACCAGTCTATGAAACTGAATAAAAACCACTTTATGAAACAGAATAAAATCAGGGCTAATCAATAATCTGCTGGTAACGGGCTTTTTTATATACATCCTTTTGTACATGTGACTTAAGGTTGCGAAAAGTTTCCAGTGGGCCTTTTGTAGCAAACATATTGATAAGCCAGGCAGGTATTGTTCCCATAGGATCTACTTCCAGCACATATTCAGCCCTCACCTGGCCCTTGCCGATGGGGGTAATAGTCCAGTTGCCGATAGAATGATTAATTCTTACAATTTTATCCTTCTCGGGAATGTAGCCAGGAATGCATGGCGAATTGACCGTGATTACTTTCGTTTGTGGGTTTTGTTCAACTTGTATATGCACAACAAAATCACGGTTTTCCAAAGGCCATGGAACATCTACCTCTGAATAATAAATGAGGTCAAGGGGAGAAACCTGTTTAACCATCACATTGAGTTTACTGTGATAAACCCATTCATTACAGGTCTTAATATCCATAATTGCTGCAACCAATTGGGAGTTGCTAGCCTGCATAGTACACATCGCCTTAACAGCTTTTATTTTTGAGTTTGCTGATGGCCGTGTATAAACCTTAATACCATCATGTTCAGCAGAAAGGGCCCAATTATCCTGGGCAAAAAGGTTACTGAAGGCAAAAAGCAATATTATAGTTAAAAAAAGGGAACTTATAGAATGAATACGGGACATAAATAAACCGAGGAAGGCATATATTCCTTCAGGGGGTTCAAAATTAATGAAAAACCTTTTTCTAACGCTGAAATAAGCGTTTGGAGCGTCATGATCAAGTAATTTATACAGACATATTTTTTTAGTTTGTAACATTATTGTATATTTGTTTAACAAAAATCTAAAAACTCTCACCAAAACAGTAAGTTTATCTAAAGCAAAAACTACCTAATTAATCGTATCACAAGTCATAGCACCTAAACCAAATTCTATGAAAAAATACCTTTTAGGCGGAGCAGGATTAGTTTTTAGTACACTTGCGCTAACCATCATCAGCTGGGTTCCATCGTCACATTCTAAAAGATCGGCTACAGCAATGGTTACGGAAGATTCGTTGTACATCATGCACGTTAACAAAATCTACACTGGTGCGCATCTTGAAAAAAGCGGACTAAGTCCTGAAGTTTTTGAGAAAGCACTGACAGGATTTTACAATCTTAAAAACAGTGGTAAAATATCTGAGGACAAATCAATCCTTACCATTGCTGATTTTGATCAGAACAGTACTAAAAAAAGGCTTTGGATTGTAGATCTCAACAAGGATTCATTGTTGTTAAATACCTGGGTAGCCCACGGATCGCGCAGCGGAGATGACCTTGCAACACGGTTTTCTGACGTAAATGATTCGAACGAAAGTAGTCTTGGCTTTTATGTTACAGGCGAAGTTTACACGGGCAAACACGGCCGGTCATTAAGATTGGACGGGATGGATGAAGGTTATAATGCCAACGCACGTAAAAGATCAATCGTTGTGCATGGCGCTCCTTATGTTAGTCAGGGAACAATTAACCAGTTAGGCCGGTTAGGTCGCAGTCAGGGTTGCCCTGCTGTCTCCCCTGAACTTGCTGAAATGGTAATCAATACAATTGAAGGTAAAACTGTGATCTTTATCAATGGAAGCCGTCAGCCTTATTCCTCAAAATATCTTGATACACATCTTGCAGCAAATATGATCAATCATCCTTCAGATAATATTCATCAATTGAATGAGGCTTCTGCGGTTGTAAAAGACACCTCTTTAATTGCAGGAATTTAAAAATATGCGGAGCCGTTAAGATTAACGGCTCCGGCTTTTTCTATACTGCCCCCATTTTCCGGAGGTAGGTAAACAAGACAATATCCAGTCCATACACATCTTTTCGTACCTGAACTGTCGCCGAGGGGTCAACCCATGCAGTAAAATAAGTGAGGTATACGGGAACCTTTTTAGGAAGCGAAATATTCTTCGCCTGTACAACAGCCGCGGTATCGGTCATTTGTTTTTTAATTTCTTCATACTTTGCGCCCTCGCCAAATATCGCATGGGCAAAATCAAGCGGTTTCTCCAACCTTACACAGCCATGGCTTACCGCCCGCATAGACTGGGCAAAAGCAGCTTTAGCAGGTGTATCATGTAAATAAACTGCACTCTGGTTATTGAACAGGAATTTAATCTTCCCAAGTGAATTGTCTGCTCCCGGCCGTTGCTTGAACAGGTATTTTTTGCCAGGGTTTCCTTCTGACCAGTCTATCGTTTCAGTATCTTCGATCTTCTGGCCATGCTCAAAAACATCAATATTATGATTGGCCAGATAATAACGGTCGGCAGCAGCATGTTTCGTAATTTCATTGGTAGCTATGCTCTCAGGAATATTCCATACAGGATTTACCTGTACACTATGTATCATACTGTTCAGCTGTGGGGTTTCTCTTGAAAATGGCCTGTCTTTCTTCAGGTCGTTCTCATCATATTCCTGCAGGTTATCTTTAAAGTCCTTATTTCTGCCCTCTCCAACGCACACTTTCATATTCAGGATAGATTTGCCATTTTCCATCACATCCAATTTAAAATCTGCAATATTGACAATCACATATTTATCGTCCTGAGGTTTGTTTTTCCATCTCAACCGTTCCAGGTTTAGTTTCAGTATTTTCTGCGTTTCGTCGACGCTTATGCCAGGCGCATTCCCCGCCTCTTTCAGCACCTTCTGCAGGGCAATATATTGCTGGTCGGTTGGTTGAATACTATCCAGATAGCTTTTGAGATTACGAGCTGCAAAAATGTGGCTTACTGCATTGCTGTCCGGTCTTTTGGTATCAGTGAAATATGCCGCGTAAATCCTTTTAGGACTAATTACCCCAAATTGCAATGCATTACTATAATTGATCAATGAATTTGCAGCCAACAACTCCAACCTTGCAATAATCCGGTAAGCATCATCAGTTGTTTTGATCGCATTTTTATCATATAACTGCGCGGTTAGATCTTTCAGCTCCTTTACCTTAAAATATTCAGGCACTAAACCGTGCTCACCAGAGCGTTCAAAATAAGAGAACAAGACCTGTAATCCTTTTTGTTTAATATGCCTGGTGACCATCACGGGTTCATAATCATGCTGTTCATACCACGCAGCAATCAGTTTAGGATTATCGAGAGAAGCTTTTTTTTCCAATAAGGTTTTTTTGAATACTTCGGTAAAGGCTTCATTTTCCATACCCTTAAATACCTTATTTCCGGTTTCTGTAAACAGGGTTTTACCCAGGTCTGAGCGACTTTTTTTACACGACTGAAACACTCCTAACAGTGTTATTACAACGATAATTGAAAATTTAATCCCTGTTTTCTGACTTCGAATATTTTTGACCATATGCTTTATCAACATCTTCATACCAGAATTGTTTAACTCTATAGCCAATGTCATTGTACAGGAGTAGAAAATGAATGTTTGTCTGCAATGCTTCATTATGAAACTTGTGATTATCGTACTTTCGCACTGAAAAACTAAATATTGAATAATGACATCAGTAAAATCCTATGCTGCACAAAGTGCAGAAACGCCTCTTGCTCCTTATGCCCTTGACCGTCGCGAACCTGGTTCGGATGATGTTGAAATTAAAATCTTATTCTGTGGCGTTTGTCACTCTGATATCCATACCGCCCGTGGCGAATGGGGTGCTACAATGTATCCTGTAGTTCCAGGTCACGAAATTGTTGGTACCGTAACCCGTGTTGGCGCAAACGTTAGCAAATTCAAATTAGGCGACACAGTTGGTGTGGGTTGTTTTGTAGACTCATGCGGACATTGCGCCAATTGTAAAGACGATTTAGAGCAATACTGCGAAAATGGTCATACACAAACCTACAATGCTTTTGAGCAGGACAAAAAAACTATCACTTACGGTGGTTATTCAAGCTCTATCGTAGTAACCCAGGATTTTGTATTGTCGGTTTCTGACAAACTTCCCCTTGAAAAAGTAGCGCCTTTGTTATGCGCTGGTATCACAACTTATTCTCCATTACGCCACTGGGGTGTTAAAGAAGGCCATAAACTTGCAGTAGTAGGTTTAGGCGGATTAGGACACATGGCAGTTAAATTAGCAGCATCAATGGGTGCTGAAGTAACAATGCTTAGCCGTTCACCTAAGAAAGAAAAAGATGCTGCTGAATTAGGTGCACATCATTTCAAACTGACAACGGATAAGGATACCATGAAAGAACTGGCGAATACTTTCGATTTTATCATCGATACTGTATCTGCTGAACACGATTACAACGAATACCTGGCCTTGCTGAAAACCAATGGCGTAATGATCCTTCTTGGTGTTCCTCCAACACCTGCACCGGTGGGCGCCGGCAGTCTGATATTTGGACGCCGCAGCCTTGTTGGATCGCTTGTAGGCGGAATTAAGGAAACACAGGAAATGCTTGATTATTGTGCAGAGCATAATATCACTTCGGACGTAGAAGTAATCAGCATGGACCAGATCAATGAAGCTTATGAGCGTACCCTTAGCGGAGACGTCCATTACCGTTTCGTAATTGATATGGCAACCATTTAATTTTTGCCATAAGTTTAAACGGTGGCCATTGCAGCAGCCGTTTAAACTTCTATTTTTTCTCCATAATTGTAAAGGGATATTTTACTTGTTCCTCCCGGTTGCCTGCTTAATTGTATTTGGGTACCAATCCTTTCTTTCAGCGCTTCTACGTGAGAAATAATACCTATACTTTTTCCGCCCGCCTGTAAATTCTCCAGGGCTGTAATTGCCACATCAAGCGTTTCTGCATCCAGTGTACCAAAGCCCTCATCAATAAACAGCGAATTAATCTGTACTTTTCTGCTCGCCAGATCTGACAAACCCAATGCCAGCGCAAGGCTCACCAGAAAGCTTTCTCCACCGGACAGGGTAGACATTGGCCTAACCACATCTGCCTGGTAACCATCAATAATCTGAAGATCAAGATCCCTTTCAGGACTTTTTAAAATGCTGTATCTGTCGCTCAGCCGCAGCAAATGGCGGTTGGCCAACTCTGTGAGCCTGGCCAGTGTTAGTCCCTGGGCAAAACGGCTGAATTTTTTTCCATCGGCAGAACCTATCAGTGCAGATAATTTCTGGAACCTGTCCGATTCCTGTTGCTGGGCCTCTATCTCCAGGGCAACCTCCGCATGCTTCAACCTCAACTGATCATCGTCAGACAATACCTGAATAAGCCTCCCCTTCTGCTGCTGCAACAACGAAATGGCATCAGCCTGTTTCTCCAGTTGCGGGCCCAGCGTTTCTTTCATTTCAATGGTCAAAGCCTTTTCCTTTTCTCTGGCAAGATCTGTTTCCGTAGCGTTGAGCATACTTTTTCCCGAAGCTATTTTCTGGGTAGATTCCTGCAACAGCTCCTTGGCAGACTTCACTTCTTCATCCGGCAGGTACAGGTTTTTTAACTCTTCGATGGATGACATACCTTCGGTATTAAGAGCGTACATCAATTTTTCCAGCTGCTCACTGAATAACTTTTTTGTCTGTAAAAAAGAAGTGTTAAGATTTTGCCGGCGGTCTTCCATAATCTTCAGTTTCTCCTGCTTTTGCTGAAGCGACTCCTGCAGTTCTTCTATCTGAAGCCGGTATTTTCTGATTTCATTTGTCAACGCTAAACGTTCCTGTACCGGGTCTTTAACACCGAAAATTACAGCCCGGGTTTCCTTCAGCTGTAAAGCAATCTGCTGTTCTTCTTTTAACTGCAGCACTGTAACTGCTATTGTATTATTTTTCTCAGAAAGTGTCAATCGGGCAGCTTTCAGTTCCGTCTCCTGCTGACGAAGGTCAAGTTCCAGGCTCTTCAGCTCGTTTCCTGCCTGCTGGTATCCCGCGTACCGCACATTCATTTCAGCTAATATAGTTCCGGCAGCGCTACGGTCAAAGACAATGCCCAGAGGGTCCAAAACCTTCTTTAAGAGTTCTTCTATGCGGGCCCTCTCCTCCTCTTCTGTTTGTTTATCGCGTGTAGCAGCCTTTATTTGCTGGTCTGAAAAGGTAATCGATAAAGCCCTTTGCTCAGATTTGCTCTTTTGCAGACTGAGGTTTTCCCTTTGCCTGGTTACTTCAGATTCCAGTAAAACCAATTTCTGCTGCGTGTCCCGCAGCTTTTGCAGTTGCGTTTTCAACTGTTCAATCTGCTGTTTCTTTTTGTTGATGACGGCCAGTATAATTTCTGGCCTATTTATATCAAGCGGCTTAGGCAGCTTTTCATTGTTAAGCAGAAATTCATCATAGGCCTGATTCATCGAATCAGCAGAGAGTATAAGGTTTTTATTGCTTGTTTCTATCTGGTGATTGATGCTATTCACCACCACTAGCTGTATATCAAGCATGGATTTCAGCTCCTGCAGCTTTAACTGCTGCTGGTTTCGCCGTGCTTCAGTTTCAGTAACACGCGATTGATAATTTCCTTCCACAAAGGGATGATGTACTGATCCGCAAAGCGGGCAGGGCTGTTCAGGTTGTAACTGAAACCTGTCGGCATCATATTTCTGAACCTTTACTTCCAGCTCATAAATTTGCTGTAAATCTTTTAACTTCAGTTCCCCCTCTTCATTCTCCAATCTGCATTTGTGCAACATTGCCTGACCTTCTTTTTCCTGTAGCTGCTGGTCTTCTAAAGCTTTTTTTACAGCAAGCTGCTCCAGGCTAAACTTTTGATAGATCCCGGTCAGTTTGAGCTGCTGTTCAGAAGTATGGACCAGCACCGGGAGCTCACTTAATTCGGCTTCCAGCTCTTCAATAGTTTTTGAGGCCAGCAGCAGGCTTGCAGATTCCCTCAACTGTAATATCGATTGTTGCAATTCTGACAGCCTTTGCGTATCCAGCTCTATCTGTTTTGCTGCTAAAAGCTCCTGCGTCTGGGCTTGCGTCCGTTGCCTGATATGGTCCTGCGCTAAGTTTCCAGTGGCTGTGATTTTAAGCTCAGTAGCATTAAGCTGCTGTACCAACTGTGTTACCAGAATCATTTGTTTGTCAAGACTTGCATCTGTACTGTGTGCTTTGAGCCAGATAGCAAGCTCTTCAATTCTATTCTGTATCCCTTTGAGCCGGCCTCCAATTGCCAGCTCCGCTGCTGCTGCATTTTGCTGCTGAAGATTTGCATTGACAACTGCAGCTGAGGTTTTCTCTGCCTGGGCGGTGGCCTGGCCAATCAATAGGTCTTTCCTGACCACCTCTTCAAAAACCGGCTCCATTTTAGCCAGTTCTTTCTCAATTTCTTCCAGCCGTCCTTTGAAAATCTGGAGCGCTTCAGCTGTTGCCTTTTCTTCTTTAACTATTTCGGGATACTGTAAGTCTGTGTTTTTAAGGCTTTCAGCAAGGGATTCCTGCTGATGCGAAATGGTATTTAATTCTGCTAATGCCGGCCGGTGGACCATAGCCCGGAGGTGCTGCTGTAGCTGGATAAAACGCGGTTCGTTGGTAGCGTGGGACAATTCTGCTTCAGACAGATGATGCAAAAGCTCCTGCTTTCGCTTTTCCAGTTTCTCCAGACCTGAAAGCCAGTCGAGCTTTATTCTCAGTTCCGTTTCCAGTTTTTTCAATGCCTGCTCTTCGCCTGAAAGTTCGTTCAGTTGTGTCGTGTAACCTGACCTTTCATCCCCGCTAAGTAAAACTACATGCTCGAGCTTCCCGCGCAACTGTTCAAGTTTCGCCTTTTCTTCTCTTGCCTTTTCGTAGGCAGCAACAGAAATCTGTGAGTAAATGCCCGTATCGGTTATTTTCTCCAGCAGTTCGCTTCTTTCATTCTCATCGGCCTTAAGGAAACGGGTAAAATCTCCCTGCGACAAAATAACCGACCTCAGAAACTGATTGTAATCCAGACCGCATAGTTTCACAATTTCTTCCCGTACCTCGTTTAACGGGTGTTCGATGATGATTTTGCCGGTCGATGCATCCGCAAGCTCCATCTTTTGTGTCTGAAGCTGACCATCGGCCTTGCCACGGCTGCGGCGTATAGACCATTTGGCACGGTATATTTTATCACCTACTTCAAACTCCACCTCCGCGAAAGATTCAGCAGTATGGCGGGTCATGATCTCAAAAACATCCTTACTATGCCGGTGTACCCTTCCGTAAAGTGCCACAGTGATAGCATCCAGTAAGGTGGTCTTGCCGGCACCAGTAGGGCCGGTGATAGCAAATATGCCGCTTTCTGTAAAAGGTGGACGGTTAAATTTAATCTCGTGCTGTCCTTTAAGTGAATTCAGGTTTAAGAATTTGATGCTGATAATTTTCATATCCTGTCCTCCTTCTGCGCCATATATTCCAATACTTCATGAAATGTACTCAAAAGATCTGGCTGCTCTTCATCCTGATATTCTGCCTGCAGGCGTTTCATGAATACCGTTTTTGGATCCAGATCTGCAAGTGCCATAGCCTCCATTGTTTGTTCATCAAGGTTTTTTGCAGCCCTTGTTCTCACTTGCCTTGGAAACAAGCGATCGATAAAAGGTTTACCCTCAATTAGTGAATTCAATTGTTCCTCAAGGTCAAAAATAAAACTTTCAGTATCTACCTGTACTTCGACCCAGGCAGGAAACAAAGTATGCTGGTCTTCAAGCAGGGCGAGCTTCGTTTTTACCTTGTCAAAGCTCCCTTTGATCCGGATCAGCCTGCGGCTGCATGGAACTTCAATCTCTGTAAGAGCGGTCATTTCCCCCGACTGGAATTCGAGCACAATAACCAGCTTTTTATCCTCCGTTTCCGAAAAGCTGAGCGGAATTGGCGAGCCCGAATAGCGGATATGGTTCATCTTATTGATGACCTGCGGGCGGTGGATATGGCCTAGTGCCACGTAATCAAATTCTTTCGGAAACTGGTCGCCACCAATTTGTCCGAGGTTACCCACATGGATTTCCTTTTCGCTATCAGAAGTTGCCGAACCCGCAGCAAAAAGATGCCCGGTTGCAATGACAGGAATTTTGTTTAGTTTATAATCTTCAATATGTGTTAGAAAACGATGATAGTGATCCGTAATTCCTTGTTTGATACGCAATTCGCGTTCTTCAAGTGTCTCACCGGCTATAGATAACCTGATATCGCGGTCGCGCAGAAATGGCACAGCGCAAACTACCAGTTCCAGCTGCCCCTGTTCATCAGACAATTCAATGATCTGATCGGCAAATTCCTGTGGAACACCGCCTATAATATGAACATTAAAATATTTTAGAAGAGATTGTGGGGCATTGAGTGTACTTATGGAATCATGGTTACCGCCAATGATGATCACTTCCCTGCAGCATGTGTTTTTCACCTGGCGCAGAAAGCCATAGTACTGTTCAAAAGCAGCATTGGAAGGACTGCCGGTATCAAAAATATCGCCGGCTACTATCAATACATCAATTCTTTCCGACTGTAAAGTCTGTATCAGCCAGGTCAGAAAAGCCTGATGCTCTTCTGTACGCTCACTCTGTTCAAGTCGTTTACCAAGGTGCCAGTCGGCAGTGTGAAGGATTCTCATTATCGCCTGCTAAAATAAGCAATTGAAAAGACAAATGTCCCACGCTCCTTCCTGCAAATTTAGCCGGCCACACCCGGGGATGCGGCTGTTTAGTTCAACAGCTCGCAGTCGAAACCATTGTCGCGGATAGTATCCATGATCTTCCTTTCGTGACTCGGGCTGCAAACCACCCTTAACACCTTATCTACATCATCAAGGTCTATGGTCCAGTTATTTTTTCCCACAAGTTTATCAAGCTGGGCAGCTATTGACGACCGCTCGCTTATCCCTTTAACTGAAGTCCTGTAAACCAATACAGTTTTTTCTTCCTTGCGTTCCTTTAGGTCCCACGAGGTAAGTGCTTCCTTTGATTGAGCTGAAGCTTTTACATAATTAATCACACCTGACCAAAAGGTGTTGCTGAGTAGTAAATCTTGTTTCATCTTGTAATATTTATCATTATTAGGAATGAAATGACCCTTTAAACAAGGGGTCATTTCATTTTATTAATTGTCTATTTCCATCCTCCGCCTAAAGCCCTGTACAATTCTACAGAAGCATTCAGCTGATCGGTTTTAACAGTGGCAAGGTCAAGCTGACTTTGCAATGCATTTCCCTGTGCAGTAATTACTTCCAGATAATTTGCCATTCCACTGGTAAACAATAGATTTGCATTTTGCAATGAGCTTTGTACTACTTTAACCCTTGTTTCTGCAATGCTATATTGCTGTTGCAGCTTTTCTATTTTAATCAGTTGGTCAGATACTTCACCAACTGCGGTCAACACAGACTGTCTGAATTGTAAAACACTTTTTTCGCGGTTCACCATGGCAATATCATACTGCGTTCTCAGCTGTCTGCGCTGGAAGATCGGCTGCGCAATTCCACCTCCCACAAGGCCAAATAAAGAACCCGGGATTTTAAACCAGTTGTCGGCTTTGAAACTGTTCAGACCACCAGTGGCAGTGATTGATAACGTAGGGTACATGCTCGCTTTGGTTACGCCCACATTTGCATTGGCCCGTAACAATTCAAGTTCTGCACTCTTCACATCAGGTCTCAGACTAACCATTACAGAAGGAATACCCGTACCAACCTGTTCCTGAATTTTCATGTCGTTCAGCAGGCCTGCCCTGGCAATCGTTTTTGGAAATGCACCAGTAAGTATGCTCAGCGCATTTTCTTCAAGATTAATCCGTTGTTCCAATTGAGGAACAAGTCCCGCAGCTATCAGTTGCTGGGCTTCAGCCTGCTGAATAGCAAGGGATGTTACCTGACCGGCATCAAACTGCATTCTGATAATTCTCAGTGTGCTATCGTTCAATGCAAGGTTTTTCTTTGCAATATCCAGTTGAGTATCCAGCATAATCAGCCTGTAGAAACTTTGTGCTACATTAGATACCAACCGTGTCTGGATTGCTTTTCTTGCTTCTGCAGTTTGCAGGTAATTAGCGCCTGCAGCTCTTTTCTGGTTTGCAATTTTACGCCAGATATCAGCTTCCCAACCCAATCCTGCTGAAACCGTGTAATCTTCAACATGTTTAGAGTTGGCAAACTGTCCGAGTTGAAGACCATTCAAACTGTTGTCTGACGGGCGGTTCAGCTGTGAGGTAACATTCAAATTAAGCGTAGGAATATTACCCAGTTTAGATTGACGGTATAACAGATCTGCAGCCTCGATATTTTTGAGGGCAATCTGCATATCATAATTATTTTTCACAGCCGTATCTATCAGGTTCCTGATTGCATCTTCTTTAAAGAACTCTTTATAAGGCAACGTGGCAATACTTGTCGTATCAGCCGTTGCCACGCTGTTCCTGAATTGTTCAGGAGCAGCATTGGTAGGCGTGGCTATATCTTTTGATACTTTACAGGCACTTGCAACAAGTACGAGTAAAAGGGCGATATATATATTGTTATACAGTTTCATTTTCGTATTGTAAGATAGTTTCAGGTGTAAGTTCTGGTTTTGGCGCACCGGTGACTTTTTCCTGCAAATACTGGAAGATCACAAACAGCACAGGAATGATAAATAATCCCAGGATAACTCCTGATATCATACCTCCGGCAGCACCAATACTGATTGAATGGTTACCTTGCGCAGACGGGCCAACAGCTCTCATCATCGGCGCTAAACCTACGATGAAGGCCAGGGAAGTCATGATAATTGGACGCAACCTCAATTGAGCAGCATGTAGTGCAGCGTCAACCAGGCTCATTCCCGCCCTCCTTCGCTGTACGGCGAACTCCACAATCAGAATCGCATTCTTGGCGAGCAATCCGATCAGCATGACCAGTGCAACCTGTACATAAATGTTATTTGAAATTCCAGTTAAACCGATGGCAGCAAATACTCCGAATATACCAGTTGGAATAGACAGGATTACGGCCATAGGCAGGATATAACTTTCATATTGGGCAGATAGCAGGAAGTAAACAAACACCAGACACAAACTGAAAATTACTACAGATTGTCCACCAGAGGTGATTTCTTCTTTCGTCAGACCAGTATATTCATGTGAAAATCCTGTAGGAAGCTGCGCAGCGGCCACTTCATTTACCGCGTTGATCGCATCTCCTGAGCTGTACCCTGGTTTAGGAATGGCGTTGATCTCAATTGCGTTAAACAGGTTATAACGAGAGGCAGTTTCTGTACCATAAACACGTTTCAGTTTGATCAGTGTATTGACCGGAACGTTTTCCCCGTTTCTGTTTTTCACATACACACCATCCATCGCCGAAGGCTCTGCACGGTCGGCAATATCTGCCTGTACCATCACCCTGTAATATTTACCAAACCTGTTAAAGTCTGAGGCCTGTGCACTACCAAAATACGCCTGCATAGTAGACATCAAGTCTTTCGTTGAAACGCCCAGCTGTTCAATTTTAGCTTCGTCCAGTTCCATCTGCAACTGTGGGTAATCTGCTTTAAATGAAGTAAACGCAAAGGCAATTTCAGGACGTTTCATCAGCTCACCAATAAAATTATTGGCAATACCACTGAATTTAAGTAAATCTCCCGTTCCACTTCTGTCCTGTAAGAAAAAGTCTAACCCATCCACGTTATTGAAACCTGGTACAGTAGGGAAAGTAAATACGAAGAAATTAGCGCCTTTAATTTCGGCAAGTTTTCCGCGTACAATATTCATGATTTCATTGATGTCCTGTACCTCTCCTCTTTCTTTCGTCGGTTTCAGCAAGATAAACATCGCACCGGCAGAAGGACTGCTTGACGAGGTCAACAGGTTAAAACCAGATAAATAGTTGAAAATTTTTGTAAAAGGCAAAGGACTCAGTTTTTTCGAAACCTCATGCTCTATTTGTGTAGTCCTTTCCAATGAAGCACCAGCTGGAAGTGAAGTCGAGATCGCAATAAAACCCTGATCTTCAGAAGGAATAAAGCCAGTAGGTGTTCTTTTCACCATCCATACTGTAGCCAGTACCACAACTAGTAATCCTGCAATAGCGATCCATTTGGTCTTGATCAGGAATTTAACACTTCCAACATATCTGTGGGTCAGGTTTTCAAATCCCCTGTTAAAGCCTAAGAAGAAACGTTGTTTAAATGTTCTTTTTACCACAACACCATTTTCCTCATGATGATGAACTTCTTTCAGGAAGAGCGCACATAAAGCAGGGCTCAATGTTAAAGCGTTGATTGCCGAAATCACAATGGCGATGGCCAGGGTAAACGCAAACTGCCTGTAAAATAGTCCTGTAGAGCCTTCCATAAAACCAACCGGAAGGAACACTGCACTCATTACCAGCGTAATGGAAATAATTGCTCCCGTAATCTCATGCATCGCTTCTGTGGTGGCCTCTTTTGGCCCGAGCTTGTTATGCTCCATTTTTGCATGGACCGCCTCGACGACCACAATCGCATCATCCACCACAATACCAATCGCAAGCACCAGTGCAAACAGTGTTAAAAGGTTAATTGAGAAACCAAACACCTTCATGAACAGGAAGGTACCAATAATCGCTACCGGAACCGCAATGGCCGGGATCAGTGTAGAACGGAAATCCTGCAGGAATATATATACAACGATAAATACCAGAATGAAGGCTTCAATCAGTGTATGGATAACCTGGTCGATAGACTGGTCCAGGGAAACTTTGGTATTGTAAAGATTTACATAGTGGAGGCCTTTAGGAAAGTCTTTTTGAGCCTTTTCCATGAACTTTTCTATGGCAATCTGAATTTCATTGGCGTTTGATCCGCTCAATTGCTGAATGGCAATATTCAATGCCGGTTTACCAGAAAGTTCAACAAAACTATGGCTACCATAAGTATATGAACCTAACTCTACTCTGGCCACATCCTTCAATCTCAGAAATGAGCCGTCAGCATTGGAACGGATAATGATATTTCCGTATTCTTCCGGTTTGGTCAGTTTACCTTTATATTTCAGTACATACTCAAAGGGGGCGTCACTGCTTTCACCGAACATACCTGGTGCCGCTTCAAGGTTTTTATCTTTAATAGCTGCGGTAACTTCGTTTGGCGTTAAACCATAAGTCGCCATTTGCGAAGGGTTAAGCCATACACGCATAGAGTAATCACGGCTACCTCCAAAAATCACTGCTGCACCCACACCCTGAATCCTTTTGATCTCAGGAATTAAGTTGATCTGCGCATAGTTACTCATGAAAGTCTGATCGTAATGTTTCGGATCATCCGATGACATTGTCAGTACCATAATCAAACTGTTCTGCTGTTTAGCAGTGGTCACCCCTGCCTGTACTACCTCTGCAGGAAGTTGACTGGTTGCTTGTGAAACACGGTTCTGCACGTTTACTGCTGCAAGATCGGGGTCCGTACCCAGTTTAAAATAAACTGTAATTACCAGGGATCCGTCGTTACTCGCTGTAGATTGCATGTAACTCATATTTTCTACCCCGTTGATCTGCTCTTCTAAGGAAGGAGCTACCGAGCGGAGTACGGTTTCGGCATTTGCACCAGGATACAGTGCGGTCACCTGGACGGCCGGGGGCGCTATCTCAGGAAATTGTTGTAAGGGCAGCCTGGTAAGTCCCAAGATACCTAATATCACCAACAGAATGGAAATTACTGTTGCTAATACCGGCCTTTCTATAAATTGCTTTAACATGATTGCTGTATATTATCTTTGTGCAGTTGTAATAGGTGCTTCTTTTAATTTCTCAGGTTTAATGGTATCACCGTCTTTCAGCTTGTCGATACCGTCAAATACTATCCTGTCGCCAGATTTTAATCCTTCCTCAACCAGGTAGTTTGTACCGCTGGTACCAGAAACTGTAATTGGCGTTCTTGCTACTTTATTGGAGTCGCCAACCAGAAATACAAACATCTTATCCTGTACTTCTACGGTTGAAGATTGTGGAATGGCAATTGCATTGTTGTGCTCCAGGCTTAACCTGATTTTGCCGGTATTTCCTGAGCGTAACAAGCCTTGCTGATTTGGGAATGTGGCCCTAAGGGAAATGGAACCCGTTTGTTTATCGAATTGTCCGTCTACCATATCTACCTTACCTTCTTTAGCATAAATGCTGTTATCGGCCAGTATTAAAGAAACACCCGGTAATTTTTTAAGTCTTTCATTTACTGTGTTACCAGGATATTTTGCGTTAAACGCGGCAAAGTCATCTTCTCCAAGGGAGAAATAAACATGAACTTCGTGCGCATCAGAAAGCAAGGTCAATGGCGTAGGATCGGTAGCAGATACAAGGCTACCTTGTTTCTTAGGTAAGCGGCCTACGTATCCCGATACTGGTGCCTTAATTAGCGTATAACCCAGGTTGATATTTGCTGATGCTACACCAGCTTTAGCCTGTTCTACACTCGCCAGGGCCGACTGGTAACCTGCAGTGGCAGTTTTAAGCTGATAATCTGAAACCACCTTGTTTTTTACCAGGGGCGTCAGCTTGTCTACTTCGATCTGCGCGTTAGTTACTGCAGCCTGCGCAGCGTGTAACTGCGCTTTGGCATTATTAAGGGCTTCCCTGAATGGACGCTCATCAATCTTGAAAAGCGGTTGGCCCTTCTGAACTGCCGCGCCTTCACTCACCAGGATTTTATCCAGAATGCCTGATACTTGCGGACGGATTTCCAGGTCAATAGCACCCTGAATCGATGCAGGATACTCAGTATAAGTTGTTTGTGAATTTCCCTCAAGAGAGATTACCTGTAGCGCCTGTGGCGGTGGCGGCGGTAACGCGGGCTGACTACCAGTACAACCGGCGATTAATATAGCTAGGACAAAAATTGAAATTGTAGTTTTCATAACGTTAGTCAATGGTTTAACAGTGTTAAGTAATGGAGAAAAAATATGCATCATGATGTGTGTTGTGCTGAAGAGTGGTGAATGGATGAGCGGCGCTTTAGTCCGTTTAAGTTATTTAACACTGTTAAGTGATTGGCCAAAAAAAAGGCGACAGTGCGGGCGGCTTTTTTCCTGCTATTGAACGTTATAACGTATAAATAATCTAACAGCGTTAAGTATTCCATAAAAAAATATATTAGTCGTTTATTGCTTTAATAATTCCCTGTATTGCATCTCTCAATATATGCTGGTTCATGTCTTCTGTAGTTCCAACCCCTCTGCCTACCAGATTAATAGAAATTAGTCCGTGAATGATAGACCAAAATGTATAATACTTTCTGCAAATTGTGTCAATCTCCGGGTTTTTGTCTGTCATAATTTCGGCAATCACTTCGAACATCAGTTTTCTCGCTGCTTCAGCTTCTGGTAAGTTCTTAGTCAGCTCACAACAATTCATATCAACACCAAACATCAGCTGATATAATTCCTTATGAACAAATGCGAAATTCCAATAAGCAATCCACATTGCTTCCAGTTGTTTTTCGGGAGTGTCCTGTGTTGCCTGCGCTGCTTTGAAATCTTTAAGCAATAAACCATTGCCCAAACGTGTCAACTCCATCAGGATTCCTTCCTTGTTGGCAAAATATTCATAAATAATTGGTGCGGTGTATTCAATTTTATCAGCGATTTTCCGCATACTCAAAGATTGCCATCCGTCTTCTTTTACAATTTCGAGTGCCGCCTCAAGGATATTTGCCCTTGTTTCTTCTTTAATTCTTTGAATTCTTTCTTTACTACCCATGGTAATCTTCCTCTGCATTAAATAATCTAACAGCGTTAAACAAATGTATAAACACTTTTTTAAAACTGTATCAGCACATTGTCAAATATCGAACCACGATTATTGCACTTCCAACCCGTCAATGCTGGCGCCGCTGGCATCTATTGATCTGACGAGTACGCGATAACTTCCCGCATTGATCATGGTGCCGGTATCTGTTGCGGCATAATTCCATTTACCCTCCTTTGTGGGGGAAAATGTTATTAAGGATGGTTTTTTCATTACCGTACCATCCATGGCCAAAACTTCAATACTGATTTTCATATCCTTTGCTGATGGATTGTGGTATTTTAATGTGAGTGAATAGGTATCTGCAACGCCTACATTGATTTGAAAGTTGATCAGGCTTCCTTCATTTTGTATAAACTTTAACCTATCTTTTCCTGCCAGCGGGGCTTTCACTATTCCTTTAGAGTGCGGAAGACTGTTCAATGCTGTATAGTTTACTGCAGATTTTAAATCATATGCCGGGGCAAGGCTACTTACGGGAACAACAATGAGCGTGTAAGTTTTCTCTGCATCCGCTGCTATTGCTACCTGGCTATAATTTGCAAATCTTTTTTTATAAACTTTAACCTGCTGTCCTTTTTCGTCGCGAAGTATGTTCTTACTGTCCTCAAAGCCTTCAAAGATTTTATTATTTAATGATT
>Ga0308164_10001277_pt1 | contig 30428 bp, 20 predicted proteins | sample PhyTR2_FD_201031 | JGI IMG/M metagenome (GOLD analysis project Ga0308164, IMG submission 201031) | Phyllosphere microbial communities from UC Gill Tract Community Farm, Albany, California, United States - DLSLT.R2 | ecosystem: Host-associated > Plants > Phyllosphere > Unclassified | place: USA... | reverse complement strand
ACCAGCTTGCCCTGGTCGATGAGGTTCCACTCCTTGGTTTTCACGCCCTCGTCGTCGTAGCCCACGGCCCCTAGCGAGTTGCGCTGCAGCTTGTCGGCCACAATGTTCACCTGCTTCGAGCCGTACGGAATATTCTTTTTCTTCCACTCCAGCGTGGCGAAGCTCGTGCCCGCGTAGTTGGCCTCGTAGCCCAGCACGCGGTCCAGCTCCAGGGGGTGGCCCACCGATTCGTGGATGGTCAAACCCAGGTGGTGGGGGTCCAGGATGAGGTCGTACTTGCCGGGCACCACGCTTTTGCAGGTCAGCTTCTGCTTGGTTTGCTTGGCGGCCAGGGCCGCGTCTTCCAAAATGTCGTAGCTGTTTTTGTAGCCGATTACGCCCGAGCCAGCGGGGCCGGCCATCTTGTCGGCGGCCTGGGGCGTGAGGTACTCGTAGCCCATGCCCATGGGCGAGCTCAGGCTCTGGCGCGAGCGAAACTTGCCGCTGGCCCGGTCCACCACCGTTACCCCAAACGTGGGGTAGATGCGGTGGATATCCTGGTCGATATACGAGCCATCGGTGCTGGCAAAATACTTCTGCTCATTCACTTGAAACATCGCCGAGTTCACGAACGAGGCGCCGTTGTCGAGGGCCGCGCCGTTGGCGGCCAGCAGCAAATCGACCTTCTCCTTGATGGGCACTTCGAAGGCATTTTTCTCAATCGGCGTCTTCCAGGCCACCTCGCCGTAGCCCTTTTGGGGGGCTAGCTTCACGGGCTCCTTCTGCACCTTCGCGTTGGCTTTGGCGATGGCCACGGCCTGCTGGGCCGTTTTAGCAATGCCCGCGTCGGTCACGTTGTTGGTCGAGGCAAAGCCCCAGGTACCGTTGGCAATCACCCGGATGCCCACCCCAAAGCTTTCGGTATTGGAAATACCCTGCACCTGCTTTTCGCGCGTGAAGATGCCCTGGTTGAGTGTGCGCTGAATGCGAATGTCGGCGTAGGTGGCGCCGGCCGCCTTGGCGGCGTTCAGGGCCACATCGGCCAGGCGCTTCTTGGCGGCCACATCGAGGCCGGGCTCCAGCAGCGCGGCCGGGTCTGCAAGGTTGCCAGCCAGGCTCGGATAGCTGGGGAGCCACAGGGCCCCGGCGGCGAGGCCGGTGAGGGCGGTAAAGTCGCGTCTGTTCAAGGGAGAAGGCTGGTAAAGGTTTGAGGGATAGGAAATTGGTGCTGATGGAGAAAGGGTGGCCCTAGCAGTGGGGCTACCCCAGCTTGCGCCCGGTATTGATGATGTTCACCGCATTAAAGCGCGCCGTAGCCGAGCCGTGGCTCACGGCCGACACCTGCGAGGGCTGGCCTTTGCCATCGAAGAACGAGCCGAACAAGCGGTAATCTGATTGGTCGCACACCGCCGCGCACGAGTTCCAAAACTCCTGGGTGTTAGCCTGGTAGGCCACGTCGTCGAGCATGCCGGCAATTTTGCCCTTCTCGATGGCGTAAAACACCTGGCCGCCAAACTGGAAGTTATAGCGCTGCTGGTCAATGGAGTAAGAGCCCCGGCCGGCAATATAAATGCCCTTATCGACCTTGCTTATCATGTCGTCCACGCTCATCTTGGCGGTGCCGGGGCGCAGGCTCACATTGGGCATCCGCTGAAACTGCACCGTGCCCCACGAGTCGGCGTAGCAGCAGCCATCCGATTCCTTCTGACCCACGATGTGCGCCTGGTCGCGAATCTTCTCGTAGTCAATAAGTTTGCCCTGGTCGATGAGCGTCCACTCCTTGGTTTTCACGCCCTCGTCGTCGTAGCCCACGGCCCCTAGCGAGCCGGTTTGCAGCTTGTCGGCCACGATGGTCACGTTCTTCGAGCCGTACGGGATATTCTTCTTGCGCCACTCCAGCGTGGCGAAGCTGGTGCCGGCATAGTTGGCCTCGTAGCCCAGCACACGGTCCAGCTCCAGCGGGTGGCCAATGCTCTCGTGAATGGTGAGGCCCAAGTGGTTAGGGTCGAGCACGAGGTCGTACTTGCCGGCTAGCACCGAGGTGGCCGTAAGCTTGGCCTTGGCCTGGCGGGCGGCCAGGGCCGCATCTTCCAATATGTCGTAGCTGTTGCGGTAGCCCACCAGACCGGTGCCGCTGGGGCCGGCAATTTTGTCGGCCGCCTGGGGCGAGAGATATTCATACCCTAGCCCCATGGGCGAGCTCAACGCGTCGCGGGTCTTGAACTTGCCGCTGGCCCGGTCGATGGCCGTAACCGAGAACGTGGGCCAGATGCGGTGAATATCCTGGTCGATATACGAGCCGTCGGTGCTAGCAAAATACTTCTGCTCGTTTATTTGGAAGAGGCTGGAATTGACGAAGTTGGCGCCGTTGGCCTGCGCGGCCGCGTTGGCGGCCAGCAGCAGCTCGGCCTTCTGGGCCACGGGCACCTCGAAGGCGTTTTGCTTGATGGGCGTTTTCCAGCTTACCTCGCCGTAACCTTTTTGCGCGGCCAGGTTCACGGGCTCTTTCTGGGTTTTGGCGTTGGCTTTGGCCATGGCCACCGCTAGCTTGGCGGCCTGGGCTAGCCCGGCCTCGCTCACGTTGTTGGTGGCCGCGAAGCCCCAGCTGCCGCCCGCAATCACGCGCACGCCGGCCCCGAAGCTTTCGCCGCTGGCAATGTTCTGCACCTGCTTTTCGCGGGTGAAGACGCTCTGGTTGAGGTAGCGCCCGATGCGCACGTCGGCGTAGCTAGCGCCGGCGCTCTTGGCTGTGTTGAGGGCCGCGTCGGCGAGGCGCTTCTTGGCGGCTACGTCGAGGCCGGGCTCCAGCAGGCGAGCCGGGTCGACGAGGGTACCACCCAGGCCGGGGAAGTGGGGCAGCAGCAGGGCGCCGGTGGCCAGGCCCGTGAGGCCCACAAAGTCACGTCGTTTCAAAGCGGAAAGAAATTAAAAGACAGCGGACACGAACTGGCCGGCAAGATGGTAATTTTTTCACAAAAAAGACATACTGCCCCGCCCGGCGTTGCAGCGCAGCCCTAGCCTTTTTCCCGAATCAGCTTGAAAAACTCCTCGCGGTAAGTTTCGCCCACCGTAATTGCCTCAGTGCCTACGTGTAATAAATTGCCTTCCACCATGCGCAGGTGGTCGAGCGAGATGATGAACGACTTGTGCACCCGCACAAAGGGCGGCCGGGGCAGCTGCGCCTCCAGCTCGCGCAGCGTGAGGTAGGTGATGACGCGCTGGCCCGGCACTACAATGGAAACATAGTTTTTTAGCCCTTCAACATACAGAATATCAGCGTATTTGAGCTTAAGATACTTGTTCTTGCTGTCGCCTTTCACAAAGAGGTAGTCGGGCGTGGCAGTGGGCGGCGGGCTAGCCAGGGGGGCCGGCGGTGGGGGCGGGGCTAGCGGCGCGGCGGGCACCAGCGCCTGGGCCTTTTGCACGGCGCGCAAAAAGCGGTCAAACGCAATGGGCTTGAGCAGGTAGTCAACCACATCGTGCTCGTAGCCTTGCAGCGCATACTCGGGGTAGGCGGTGGTGAGAATAACCTTGACCCGGCTGCCGCAGATTTTGAGAAATTGCAGGCCCGTGAGCTCGGGCATCTGAATGTCGAGAAACACGAGGTCGGCGCGGCCCTCCTGCACCCATTGCAGGGCTTCGAGCGGGTCGGTGGTGGTGCCGGCCAGCACCAGGGTCGGGATTTTTTGGATGTAGCTGGCCAGCAGCCGGGTGGCGTAGGCCTCGTCATCGACGGCGATGCAGCGGAGCATGGCAGAAAGCAAAATGGAGGCGGTAAGGTACGCGGCGGCCGGGTGCCGCACCCAACGCGCTTGCCTATTGGCCGCCGGGTGCTATATTTCTTGCCCGCTCTTCCCTTTCCCACCCGATTGCCCTGGTTTTTATGCCCCTACGTCGACTCTTGACCCTAGCCGCGCTCAGCTTTTTGGCGATGAGCAACAGCTGCAAAAAAGAAGACGTGGCACCCTGCAACGCCTCGGCCGACGTGACCCTGACGCCGCTGGCGGGCCTCAAGGCCACCATTACCGAGCCGGTGCCCTACGTGGGCCAGACGAATGAGTACGTCATCAACTCGGCCGCCGAGTACCAGGAATTGTTTGCGGGCAAAAAGCTGCCGGCCGTCGACTTCGCCACCCACACTTTGCTGGCTGGCAAAACCCGCACCGCCAGCAGCTACCACCTGCTAGCCCAGCAAGTAGTGCAAACCTGCGCCGGCTACACCTACGCGGTGCAGCTAGCCCCCGATGCAGCGCCTAAGGCCGCCAGCGTGGTCTACTGCGTGCTGGTGCCCAAGCTGCCCGCCACCGCTAAGGTGGCGTTTGAGGTGCAGCTATTGGCTACGGGCGGCAGCAACGAGGTTTCGACCCTGGTGAGTAAATAAACTGGGCGTTATAAGCTCAGGGCCAGGTGCGTGCGGTAGGTGAGCCCATCGCTGTGCACCGCCAGGGTGTGGCAGCCGGGGTACAGCAGGGCTAGCCGGCGCCGGATATTGGGCAGGCCCACGCCGGTAGTGGCGTCTTTCTGGTGCTGGTTGATGCGGTTTTCGACGGTAAACTCCAGCCGGTCGGGGGCGGGCAGGTGCAGCCGAATGCGCACCGGGTGCGCCGCCTGGCTCACCAGGCCGTGCTTGAGGGCATTCTCCACAAACGGAATGAGTAGCAGCGAAGCCACCCGCTGCCCGCCCACCGGCTGGCCGGTTTGGACGAACTCGACAAAGAATTTCTCCTCGAAGCGCAGGCGGTGAATGGCCAGGTAATTCTCCACATACTCCACTTCGCGGGCTAGGTCTACCTGGCCGTCGGGGCTGTCGTGCAGCATGTAGCGCATGAGGTCGGAGAGGCGCAGAATGGCTTCGGCTAGCCCTTCCGACACCTCGTAGGCCGTGGCGTAGAGATAGTTGAGGGTGTTGTAGAGAAAGTGCGGATTTATCTGGGTGCGCAGAAAGGCCAGCTCGGCCTGGGTGCGGGCCTGCTCCAGCACTTGCAGTTGCAGCTGGTTTTCGCGCTCTTTCTCGCGCAAAAAGGCGTCGCGGATGGCCACGGCGGCCCCGGCCAGCACAATAGTGGGCGGCAGGAAATACGCGTTATCCTGCAAGTAGTAAAGCACCGTAGTGCCAGGATAATAGTTGTGAAAGCCGAAGAAGAACGGCAGCAACACTTCCTGCAGCAGGTAGCGGCTGCCAGCGAAGACCAGCGGCGTGCCCAGCAGCCCGAGCACCAGCACCAGCCAGCGCCCCGGCCGCAGCCCCCGCGGAAATACAAACAGGTAGCAGTAGTAAAACAGGGTTATCGTGCTGAGTAAGAAGGTGAATTGCAGCAGCAGCAACTTCTCCAGACTCAGTTTCTGCTTGGGGCTGCTGGTGAGCATAATGAAGCTCAGGTCGTAGCCCACAATCAGGGCCCAGCCCAGCACTTGATACAGAATAATGCGACGACGATTCATGGGGCGAAGTAACTATGGCCGGCCGGCGACCAGGGGGCTAACCCCGGCCGGCCGGCCCAGCCAGAACAGAAAGCGATAGGTGAGCGCCAGGGCCAGCCCTACCAGGGCCGTCCAGCAGGTAACGAGTAGCGGCGAACCCAGAATCCAGTAAGCTGCCAGAAAGCCACTGGCTAGCAAGGAGTTTAAGAAGCCCAGCACGACTAGGAACAGCACCAGCGTCGGCAGCAGAAAGAAGCCCAGAAAAACCCAGAGCCGTCCTGGCGGGTGCAGCGTGGCGAAGGCCCGCACCAGCGGGGGCACGGTGGCTAGCAGCACAGCGGCCCCGCCCAGCGCCCAGGCCTGGTTGTAGGGCATTATTTTGCTCAGGGCATACACTTCGTCGTTGCCGCCCATACACACGGCCCCCAGGATGCGGGCAAACGGAATAGTGGCAAACACCAGCGCAAAGCCCAGCGACCAGCTGGCCGCCGAGCGGCCGGGCCCCATCAGCCAGTAGCCAACCCACATGAGCGCAAAGCTGAAAGCCGGGCCCGACAGGGTGGCGACCAGGTTTTGCAGGGGGTGGTGGGCGCAGGCGGCACACAGGCTCCAGACGTTGAAATCGCGGGTGCCCCAGCAGCCGCACAGCAGCCGGCCCAGGCCAGTGTGCACCAGTTCGTGGGCCTCTGCTAAGCAAAAAAGCAACGCCACGAACGCGGCCAGTGAGCGCCAGGTAAACAAAATTCTCATAAAACGCGGGTGGCTGAGGCTAGGTACGCAGTCGGGCAAAGGTGCCGGCGCGGCCTGCCGCGCAGAAGTTTATTATCCCAACGCCCCGCTGGCTAGCCCTAACACCCGCCGGGCTAGGACGAAGCCCCCAGCCACCCCGCCGGCGGCGTTGGTGTAAGGCTGGCGGGGGTTGGGATAATAAAATTTGGGGCCGTGCGGTGGCCCGGCACCTTTGCAGCATCCCTTCCAAACACCCCGCTGCCATGTCGCTCTGCTCCATTTTTCGCACGTTGTTCGCCGGCGCTCTGCTCGGCATCGCCCAACTGGCCGCCGCCCAGGCGCCCGCGCCGCTCAACACCAAAATCAAGGTATACATCGTGGGCACGTTCCACTTTAACGCCTCTGACAGTGACGTCATCAAAGGCACTAAGGTGGATATGAGCACGCCTGCCCGGCAGCAACAGCTGGAGGAGCTGGTGGGCAAGCTCCAGAAAACCCAGGCCGATAAAGTATTCGTGGAATGGGGCCTGGACCGCCAGCGCTTTGTAGACAGCACCTACGCCCTCTACCGCCAGGGCCAGCGCGAGATAGGTACCCAGCGCCAAAACAACAACGAGGTGGTGCAGCTTGGCTATCGGTTGGCTAATAAGCTGAATCGCAGCAAAGTGTACTGCGCCGATGCCGATGGTGAGTTTAACTACCCCGCCGCCCAGCAGTATGCCAAAGCCCACGGCCAGGAAGCGGTGCTAGCTAGCTCGCTGGCCAAAACGCTGCCCGGCGATACGGTGGGCCTGCGCATAGATGCGCGCACGGCGGCCATCCGGGCCCGCCAGGTGCGGGCGCCCAAAGCATCGACCGAAACGTTGCTCGGGGAGTTTAAGGGCTTCAATAACGAGCGCTACGACCAGGGCAACATGGACTCGTATCTGCTGTGGCTGGCCCGCGTGGGCAGCGGCGACAACTACGTGGGAGCCGACCTGGGCGGCAATTATTTCAAGCGCAACGTGCGCATCTACACCAACTTGCTGCGCGCCGTGGATGTGCAGCACGACCGGGCCATTGTGCTCATCATCGGCGCGGGCCACGCGGCGCTTCTAAAGTCAATTCTGCGCTATAACTCTCTGTTTGAGGTGGCCGAGGTGCTGCCGCTGCTGGAGGCGAAGTAGCGGGTATAACAACAGTTAAAACCGTCCGTCATGCTGAGCTTGTCGAAGCATGACGGACGGTTTTCAGGCGTTTAGTAATCAGTTAACTATCTGCTACTTGCCCAGCTGCCCTAGCAATTCCTTCACGGCCGTGTCGAGCTGCACATCGTGGGTGGTGTAGCTCTCGCCGATGGGGCGCGTCACGGGCACGTCCACGGGGCGGGGGTTCATTTCCATGATTTGGCCGTCGCGGGTCGAGCGAATGGTGCTGGTGGGCAGGCGCAGGCTGGAGCCGTCGAGCAGGCTGGTGCCCGAGGTGAAGATAATCCAGCCGCCGGTGGGCTCGCCCACTATTTTGCCCAGCTTGCTAGCCCGGTAGCCTTCGCTAAAGTCCTCGGCATCAGACAAGGAGTGCTGGTTGGTGACGAGCACCGTGGGCACCTCCAGGCTGCGCTGGCCCAGGGCCGAGCGGGCGGGCACCGGCGCGGCCATGCCCCGGCTCATCATGCTGAGGTAGCTGCGGCGGGCCAGCACGTCAATGGCATACACATTCACGAAGCCGCCGTTGTTGTTGCGCACATCCACCACCACGCCGTCGCGGGTCATGTTTTCGGCGTCGAGGTCGATGTAAAGCTGCGAAAGCGAGGCGGCGCTCATGTCAAACATGTGCACGTAGCCGAGCCGGCCACCGCTGGCCTGGGCCACGTAGGCGCGGCGCTCCTCCACCCACTGGCGGTAGTCGAGGCCTTTCTCGGTGTCGCGGCTGAGCGGGCGCACGATTACGTCGCGCGCTTTGCCATCGGCCGACACGCGCAGCGTAGTGCGGCGGCCCACTTTGTATTGCAGCAGCTCGTCGAGGTTGGTGCTGCCGGTGAGGGGGCGGCCATCTACGGCCAGCAGCACATCGCCGGGCTTGAGGCCCGCCAGCGCGGCGGCCCCTAGCGGCAGCACGGTGGTGAGGCGCAGGCGGCCGTTTTGCTCGTACTCGCCGGGGTCGAAGCGCACCCCGAGCCGGCCCGTGGCGGGGGCCACGGTGCCGGTAGCGGCCGGCGCCGGGCCCATGCCCGAGTGCGAGGCGTTGAGCTCGCCAATCATCAGGTTGGTGAGGCGGCGCACCTCGTCGGGGGTGCGGGCGCCAGCGACGTAGGGCGCAAATTTGTCGTGCTGCGCCGGCCAGTCGACGCCGTTGAAGGTGGGGTCGTTGAAGAAGTCGCGCAGGTAGCTCCAGGCTTCGTCGAAGACGACGGTTTTCTCCTGCTCAAAGTCCACGTCGAGCTCGGCGGCCACTGCCACAGCATGGGCGGCGGGGCCCTTGCCCACCTCCACCGGCACCACCTGAATGCGGCCCTGGTCGAGGTAATACACTTCCTTGCTATCGGGCGAAAACTGCGCCTCGCGCTTGGCGCCGGCCGTGGAAGTGAGTTGGCGGGCGGTGGGCGCGTCTTTGCTCAATTCATCGAGCGGGTAGAGGTAAAGGTTGGTTTGGTTCGATACCGTAGCCGTGAGCAGCAGCCACTTGCCATCGGGGCTGATGCGCTGGCTGCGCACATCCACGCCTACCGGCACCAGGCTCAGGCGGCGCCGAATGTCGTCGAAGTTGATGCTAACCGGCGGCTTAGCGGGTGTAGTGGTCGCCACCGCTGCGCCCTTCTTGCCTTTGGCAGGCCTAGCCACCACGCGGCCTTTGGCGCGGGCCGAATCGGCGGCGGCCACGGGCAGTGGGGCGGGGCTAGCCGGCTTGGCCGGTGCCGAGGGCGGGTTCTGGTTTTTATCGGGCGAAACCGGCCCCGGCATCGTTTCCTTGAACAAGTCGCGGAACTGGTCCTCGCGAAAGCGCGGTGTGCGCAGCTGCAAGTCGATGCGTGCCACCTGGGTATCCTCGGTGCGCTGGCCGGTGTCGAAGAGCAGGTATTTGCCATCGGGGCTCCACGACAGCGAGTTGCTATTCGAATTGGCTAGGAAGCTGACCGCCCGCGCCGCGCCGCCCGCCGCGGGCACCACCTGCACGTTGGTGAAGCCGCGCGCCCCGGCCGGTGCGAAGGCTAGCCAGCGCCCATCGGGCGACCACACAAACGAGCGCTCGGCCGCCAGCGGCGGCCGGCCAAAGCGGCCGGTGCCCACCACGCGCTCCTGCTTGCTGGCCAGGTCCAGCACGCGCAGTTCCTTGGCATCGCGCTGAAAGGCGAGCAGCTTGCCATCGGGCGAGAAGCGCGGCTGCGCATCACTGAGCGGCGAGTTGGTGAGGCGCGTTTCCTGGCCGGTGGCGAAGGTGTAGCTGTAGAGGTGCTTGGCCCCGTCGCGCGCCGAGGTGTAGATGAGGCGGCGGCTGTCGGGTGCCCAGGTCAGGTCGCTTTCGGCGGGTACGGTGCTGGTGAGGCGCGTGGCATCGCCGCCATCGGCGGCCGAGGCGGCAAACACCTCGCCGTGCACGATGAAGGCCACCTTCTTGCCATCGGGCGAAAGCGCTAGCTCCTGCAAGCGGTCGGTGAAGCGCTGGCGCTCCACGGTGGGGCTAGCCGGCGCGCCGCGCCGCACAATGCGCACGGGCTGGGCCTGGCCGTTCTCAGTGTTCAGGGTCCAGATGCCGAAGTCGCGCTCAAACACGATGAGCTTGCCATCGGCCGAGGCGCTGGGCCACAGCACGCGGCCGTCCTTGAAGTTGGTGATTTGCTGGGGCGTGCCTTTGGGTAGGCCGGTGGTCCAGATATTCTCGGCCCCGCCCTGGTCCGAGGTATAGAACAGCTTCTGGCCGCCCGGCCCCCACATGGGCCACAGCGCTTTGGCGCCGCTGGTGAGGCTGGTGTAGCTAGGGCCGCTTTTGGCCTCCTGTCGCAGCCAGATTTCCGACTCATCCAAGTGGCTGTGGCCGTGGCGCCACCACTGGCCCGAGGCCACGCCGCGCGCCGCAAAAGCCAGCGTGCGGCCATCGGGGCTAGGGGCAGCGAAGAACTCGTTGGCGTAGCGGTCGGCCGATACGGCGGTGGGCGTGCCGCCGCCCACCGGCACGCGGTAGATGTCGTTCATGCCCGCGATGTCGCGGCTCGTACTCGAGTAGTAGAGGTACTTGCCGTCGGCGCTCCAGCCGTCGAGCTGGTCGAGGCCGTCGTCGAAGGTCAGGCGCTTAAGCTCGCCGGTGGCGAAGGTGAGCAGGTAGATATCGCCGTTGCCGGTGCGCGTCGAAATGAAGGCCAGCGACTTGCCATCGGGCGCATACAGCGGGCGGCTTTCGGTGGCGGGGTGGGCAATGAGCAGGCGCGCCTCGCCGCCGGCCACGGGCACCGTCCACACATCACCGCCCGACACGAAGGCGATTTCCTGGCGGTCGGGGGCCACGGCGGGCTCCGAGAAGGAGGGCAGGGCGGCCGGCGGGGCGGCCAGGGCCGGCAGCGTAGCCGCCAGCAGCGGCAGGGCTAAGTAGTGTTTTAGCAAAGCAAGAGGGCTAAGAGCGTGAGGGCTAATTGATGAAGCAAGGTAGGGCTAGGGCCGCGTAGCGTTGCATCAGGGTTGGCAGCGCACCTTTCTTGGGTCCAAAAAAAAGGTCCCGACCAAGTGGTCGGGACCTTTTCGCTAGGGTGTGGCCCTAGCCCAAGGCTAGGAATCCGAACGCCTCATTGCTTCTCGAAGCGGTCGGTGTAGGTCTGCTGGGCGCCGATAACGCGCACCACGTACAGGCCGGCGGCGAGGCCGCCCACGCGCTGGCTTAGCTGCTGGTTGAGCTGCTCGACCGAGCCCGTGCCCGTGAGCACGAGGCGGCCGGTAGTGGTAAATACCTCCAGGCTCAGGCTCTTACCAGTTTCGGGCACGTCAAAGCGTACGCTGTTGGCTACCGGGTTGGGGTAGAGGCCCAGCGCGGCTGCGCGGCTCGCCTTGGCGGCCAGCGGCGTGCCAGTGAACGAATAGCGCGAAAAAACCGGGTAGTGGTCCGAGGTGGTGCTGGCGTAGTTGGTGATGCCGGCCGTCACGTCGGTGCGAATGGCGGCCGTACCACTGATGTAGTACTGCGCCATGTTTTTGTTGGCAATCACGTTGTCAATCACCGTGGGGAAGCCCGCCGTGGAGCGCCCGCCGGCCTGGGCCAGCGGCAGCGTGATTTGCAGGTAGTTGGCATCCTGAGTAAAGGCCGAGTAGGAGCTGATGGCGGGCGTTACGCCGGTGGCAATGGTGCCCTCGAGCACATCGTTGTAGTCGCCCACAATCAGGGTGTTGTCGGTGGGGTAGGTGGCTTCGAGCTCCGCCTTCAGCAGGTCGGCGCCGGCCTTGCGGCGGGCATAGTCGTCGGCCGAGGAGCTAGCGGCATTGGCCTTGGCATGAATCACCACGAAGTTGACCTTTTTGGTTACGCCGTCGAGGGTCACGTCGGCCCGCATCGAGTAGGGGAAGCGGCCCGAGGCCCAGGGCCGGAAGGCGGGGCAGCTCTGGACTTCGGTGCAGCGCAGCAAACCCCGGAACGAGGGGTTAGCCACCATGTCGGTGCGGTAGATGAAGGCCAGCTTCTGGGCCAGCGCGTAGTCGGGGTCGGCCTTGTCATCGGCATACGAGCCAAATTCCGAAATCTTGTAGGCGTAGGGCAGGCCGCTGGCCGTCGAGAGCTGGGTAGTGAGGGTGCGCAGGCGCACGGTATCCACCACTTCTTCGAGGGCGTACACATCGGCCCGCAGAGCGCTGAGTACGGTGAAGGCGTTGGTGTATTGCAGGTTTTTATCGGCCGGGCCGTAGCCGGCGGCCGACGAGCCGAACCACTCCATGTTCCAGTTCACCACTTCCAGGGTCTTGTCCACATCGTAGGTGTTGCCGGTCACGGTTACGGTGCGGTTGGTAGCGCCGGCCGTGGCTAGGGTCAGCGTAGCCGAGTAGTTGGCCGAGGCCACGGTGGGCGTAAAGCGCACGGTCACGGGCTTTACCGCGCCGTTGGCCTCCGCCTGGGTCAGGGTGAGGGTGCTGGCGAAGGTAGTGCCGTCCTTCGAGAGGGTGAAGGCCGAATTGCCCGAGGTCAGGGTCACGCCGCCGGTTAGGTTGGCGCCGGTTACGTTGAGCGTGCGGGTGCCGCTGGTGCCCACGGCCTGGTAGCCAAAGGCGAGGCTAGCCGCGTCGGTGAAGAAGCTTGGCGCCGGGGCCGTGGTCGAGTTAGTGAGGGCGATGTCGTCGAGCGTCCAGCGGGCCGCGCCGGTGGTAGTCGAGGTGTACACAAAAGCCAGATACACCTTCGCGCCTTTATAAGCCGAGAGGTCAAGGCCAGCCGTTTGGGTCCACACATCGGAAGAGGCGGCCGGAAACTGCGCATTGAGGTCGGTCCAGGTGGCGGCGCTAGGGGCCCCGCTGCCGCTGTAGTTGGTCGAAACCAGCAGCTTGAGGCCAGGACCATTGAAGGCCGTACGGCTCCAGAATGAAAACAGCGGGAAGCTGTAGGTGCTGAGGTCGAAGCTCGGTGAGATGAACCAGTCCTCATTGGGCAGATTGCCGCCCGAGAAGCCGTTTATCTGCACCCCGTAGGGGGCGCTGGCGCTGGGGGTGTTGGGGTCGCGGCCAAACGTGGTGCAGGCCCAGGTTTGCGCGCCCGTCACGCTGTACTGGCTCCAGCCATCGGAGAGGGCCGTGGCGCAGGTATTGAAGTTAAATACGGTCTGGCTAGGGTCCGAGCCGATGCCGATGAGGGCCACGGTGCGGGTTACGGCGCCGGTGCTGGCGTGGGTAATGCTCCCACTAAGCGTGCCGGTGGCGGTAGGCGTAAACTTCACGTACACCGTCTTGGCAGTAGCCAGCTCGGCAGCGGTAAAGCTCAGCGTGGTGGCAAAGGTGGTGTTGTCCTTCGACACGGTGAAGGGGCCAGTGGCCGTCACAGTAGTAGCGGCCGTAAGGCTGCTGCCCGTTAGGGTATAGCTCTGGGCGGCCGAGGTAGTGGTCAGCGCCTGGCTGCCGAAGGTCAGCGTTTCGGGTGCCACCGCTAGGGTCGGTGTGCTGGCGGTGGGCGAGTTCCAACTCAGCGAAAAGTCGTCGATGGCCGAGCTAGGGCGGCTGCCGCCGCCGGTGGTATTGGCGGGGGCTACAATGCGAATCCAGACCGGCCCGGCTAGGTTGTTGAGCGCGCTGCCGAAGCTGACGTTGATGGTAGTATTGGAAAATACGGGCCCGGTAGTGGCCGTCGAGCCTACCTGCGTGAAGGCGCTGGGCGTGGCACCAGTGCCGTAGTCTACCTGCCAGGTAGCGGTGCGGCCGGTGGCGGTGCTCGTCACAATGGTCGTGTCGAGCGACTGCAGCTTAAAGCTGAGCGCAAAGTCCGTTTTGCCGGTTGTGTTGGCCGCCTGAAATACAAAGGCTGGGCCCGCGCCGGTGGGCGGCGTGGCCGTGCTGGTGCCATCGCCAAACGAGCCCGTCTGGCGCACGCCTAGGGCGCGGTTGGTAGCCGCGGCCTGCGTGGCAGCGGTGGCCTTTTTGCTGATGTCCGTGGCCGACGCAAAGTTCTTGAAGCCCGCACCCGTTGCAGCCCAGGCCGTTGTGGTGCCGGGCGTGAGAATGAGCTGCGCGCTGGTGGGGGCCGTGCCCAGGCTGGTAGCCGAGGCATTCGTGTACACGCCAAAGCCCGCGGGCAGGCCGCCAGCCAGCCCGTCAAAGTTCTCGGTGTAGGGGCTGGTGCCCAGCGTCACCGGGGTTTGCGCATGGGCACTCAGCGAAGCGAGCGCCAGTATACTTGCCCAACCCAAAGAGAGGAGTTGTTTTGTCATATAGCAAACTTTGAAGAAACAGGAGAAAAATGAGAAGAAATAGTATTGTGAAGCAAAAATAGCTTCGCCCACGCCGAAACCAAGATTACGTTAATGTTTCTAAATGAAGTAGTTTCGGGGTGAACGCCAGTAGTGACCTGAAACGCCGCTAAATACCCGCTGAGTTGCGCGCTATGAGGTAGTCGGCTAGCCTACTACTTATTTGGAAATTGGCCTTACATTTAGCCCCTCAATCTTCCCCACCTCACTTTTTGCATTTTATGCAAGTTAAATCTATACTTCTCGCGGGCGGCGCCCTGCTGGCGGCCACGTCGGGGGCCCAGGCCAGCGGCTTCCAGGTTGGCCTCACCGGCGCCAAAAACGTGGGCATGGGCGGCACGGGCACTGGCCTCTACCTCGACCAGGCGTCGCAGTTTTTCAATCCGGGCGCCTTCGCCTTCGCGCCCACCGGCTTTCAGGTAGGGGGCAATATTGCCATTCCGCGCATCTCGTTCCGCCCCGGCGACGCCGACCAGGGCCAGCGCACGCTGCAAAACACCAACGTATTTCCCTTCAGCGGCTTCGTGGGCTTCGGGCCCAAAGAAGGCAAATGGCGCCTGGGTTTGGGCGTGTACACGCCTTTCGGCAGCGAGCTGCACTACGCCCAGGATTGGGAAGGCCGCTACTCGCTCACCGACATCAACCTGCGCTCAGTAACGGCCCAGGCCACGGTGGCCTACGCCATCACGCCGCAGTTCAGCATCGGCGGCGGCCTCACGGCGCTGGTGCTCGGCGATGTGGATTTGCAGCGCGATATTCCGGTGCAGGGCCAGGGTAGCACCCAGCCGGCGCACGCGCAGCTCACGGGCAAGGCCGACCACAAGCTGGGCTACAACATCGGCGTTATGTTCAAGCCCAGCGAGAAGCTGAGCGTGGGCGTGAGCTACCGCTCGGCGGTGGATGCGCACATCAGCGACGGCGATGTGAAAGTTACGGGCCTGCCGGCTTCGGCCGCCGGTAGCTTCACGGCCACCAAATTTGAGGCTACGCTGCCGCTGCCCGACGTGTATAGCATCGGCATTGGCGTGAGCCCTAGCGAGAAGCTGCTGCTGGCCTTCGACGCCAATCTGGTGGGCTGGAGCCGCTACCAGTCGCTGGATTTCAAATACTCGGGCGGCGTGCTGGGCGGGGCGGTCTCGTCGTCGTCCAAGCGCCAGTACCAGGATGCGCTAGCCTTCCGCCTGGGCGGGCAATACAAAGTGACCGACCACTTCACGGTGCGCGCCGGCACGTTCTACGACTTCTCGGCCGTGCGCGACGGCTTCGTAACGCCCGAAACGCCCGATGCCGACCGCATTGGCTTCACGGCTGGCCTGGGCTACACTTTCGGCGAGCGCTTCGGCATCGACGCTTCCTTCCTCTACGAAGACTTCATGAAGCGCAGCCAGAGCCAGGATGACCTCATCAGCCTGGGCACCACCGACCGCGTGGCCGGCACCTACAAAACCAACATTTTTGTGCCCGGCGTGCAGCTGTACGTGAAGTTCTAACCTGTCTTTTCTCTTACCCAATGACTACGTTCTTCTCTACCAAAACCGCTCGCCCGGCGCTTGCGCTGCTGGGCCTGGGCCTAGCCGGCCTGGCCGGTTGCCAGCCCAATATCGACTCGAACAGCCCAGCGCCCTCGCCCGGCTCGGCTAACTTTAGTACTTACATCGCAGTAGGCAACTCCCTAACCGCTGGCTACCAGAGTGGTGGGGTGGCGCGGGCCGGCCAGTTGCAGTCTTACCCCAACATTCTAGCCCAGCAGTTCAAGCAGGCTGGGGGTGGCGCATTCAATCAGCCGCTCTTCGACCAGGCGTATGCCCACGGGGCTGGCTACCTGCGCTTGGCGGCTATTACCAACGGCTCACCCGTTACCGTACCCGTTACGGATAGTCTAGCTGTCATTCCGGGAAGCTTGAGCGCAGGTACTAACCTACTGCGTAAGTACACCGGCACTGACAACCAGAACCTGGGCGTACCCGGCATTCGGGTAGCCGACGTGACTACCGCGGGCTACGGCCTGAATAATCCCGTGGGCTATAACCCGTACTTTGAGCGCCTGCTGCCTGGTAGCTCGGGGGCCAATTACCTGCAATACGTGCAGGAGCGGGTGGCTACGCTAAAGCCCACGTTCTTCAGCAACTGGCTGGGCAACAATGATGTCCTGCTATACGCTTCATCTGGTGGGGCTAGCGGCGCCCTCACGGCAGTGGCAGATTTTACCACCAAGTACAAGCAGGTAATGGACGTGCTCACGGCCAGCGGCGCGAAAGGCGTAGTGGGCACTATTCCGAGCGTGACCAATGTGCCGCTCTTCACGACCATTAGGCCGGCGGCCGTAAAAGCGAGCATCCGCAGCAACGCGGCCCTGCCCAACGCGGCGGCGGCTAGCCTTTATATCAAAACCGGGGCTGGCGTCACGCGTGAGGCTACCGATGCCGACTACATTCTGCTCACCGCTCAGGCCGTAATTGGCACCGGGGCTACGGCTACTACGCTGCCCGTTGGCGTAGGCTACTCGGCTACTTTGGCTAACCCATTGCCCAGCCAGTATGTGCTCGATGCGGATGAGGCGGCGGCGGTAACTACGCGTACCAACGACCTGAATATCGTTATTCGCAATGAGGCCACCACGCGCGGGCTTGCACTGTTCGATGCCAATTCGTACTTCCAAAGTGTGGCCGCGAGTGGAGTTTATACCAATGGGGTAAACAACACAACCAGCTTCATTACCGGCAATTTGTTTTCGCTCGATGGGGTGCACCCTAGTGCCAGAGGCTACGCACTCATCGCCAACCAGATTATTCAGGTTATCAATGCCAAGTATGGCGCCACCATCCCGCTGGTAAACGCGAATGACTACCGCGGCGTGCTACTGCCCTAGCTAGCTCAGTCAATATCAACTCAAAAGCGCCTTCCCGGCTGGGAAGGCGCTTTTTTTTGTGCCCATCCGTTGTATCTTCGCTACCGCTGCTATCCAGAAAGACCGAGGGACCAGGCCCGATGACGTCTTGGCAACCTACCCCGAGTAGGTGCCAACTCCTGTTCGGCCAATGCGTTAGGGCGCACCAAGTCGAAGAAGATATCAGCCGGAACTCGCGCCGCCCGGCGCGGCTTTCTTTCTGGATAGGAACTCCTTGCTCCGTACTCGCTCCGAAAGAAATGTCTGTTTCCCCCGCCACCGTCGCCCCCGACCCCGCCTGTATTTCGCCCCTGCCCGCGCTCATGCGCCAGCGCCTGCTCATCCTGGACGGCGCCATGGGTACTATGATTCAGCGCTACCCGCTGGAGGAGGCGGATTTTAGGGGCCAGCGGTTTGCCGACCACCCGCGCCCGCTGCGCGGCAACAACGACCTGCTCAGCCTCACGCGGCCCGACATCATCCGGGCCATCCACGCCGAGTATTTCGCGGCCGGGGCCGACATGGTGGAAACCAACACCTTCAGCGGCACCACCATCGCGCAGGCCGATTACGCCCTGGAGCACGTGGTGTATGAGCTTAACTATGAGTCGGCTAGGCTAGCCCGCGAAGTGGCCGATGAATTCACGGCCCAAAACCCGGCGCAGCCGCGCTTCGTGGCCGGTGCCATCGGCCCCACCAACCGCACGGCCTCGCTTTCGCCCGACGTCAACCGCCCCGGCTTCCGCGCTGTCACCTTCGATGAGCTAGCCACCGCCTACCTCGAGCAGACCCGCGGCCTGGTGGACGGCGGCGTGGATGCGTTGCTCATCGAAACCATCTTCGATACCCTCAATGCCAAGGCCGCGCTTTTCGCGGTGCAGCAGTTTTTCAACGAAGGCGGCCGCGTGGTGCCCGTCATGATTTCGGGTACCATCACCGACGCCTCGGGCCGCACCCTGAGCGGGCAAACGGTAGAAGCCTTCTGGCACAGCATCAAGCACTTGCCTTTGCTGAGTGTGGGCCTCAACTGCGCCCTCGGCGCCGACCAGCTGCGCACCTACGTGCGCGAGCTGGCTAGGCTAGCCGACGTGCCCGTGTCGGCCTATCCCAACGCCGGCCTGCCCAACGCCTTCGGCGGCTACGACGAGAGCGCCCAGGAATTTGCCGCGCTGGTGGAGGACTACCTCAAGGAAGGTTTGCTCAACGTGGTGGGCGGCTGCTGCGGCACCACGCCCCAGCACATTGCTGAGCTCAAGAAGCTAGCCGACAGCTACAGCCCGCGCGAAGTGCACGCTGCCCAACTGCACCCCGACGCCCCCGCCGCCCAGCGCGACGCGCTGGTGGATGATGAGGCGGCTTCGGTGTCGTCGCTAGCCCTCGGCGGCGGGGGCCAAAAGCTAGCCAAGGGTACCACGCATCTCGCTGGCCTGGAGCCGTTTAACATCACGCCCGAAAGCCTGTTCGTCAACATTGGCGAGCGCTGCAATGTCACGGGCTCGCGGGCCTTCGCCCGCCTCATCCGCTCCGGCGACTACGAGGCGGCGCTGGCCGTAGCGCGCGCCCAGGCCGAAAACGGCGCGCAGGTCCTCGACATCAACATGGACGAGGGCATGCTCGACTCGGAGGCCGTGATGACGACCTTCCTGCACCTCATCGCCTCGGAGCCCGACATCGCTAGGCTCCCGATAATGATAGACTCGTCGAAGTGGACGGTGCTGGAAGCGGGCCTGAAATGCGTGCAGGGTAAGAGCATCGTCAACTCGATTTCGCTGAAAGAAGGCGAAGATGCCTTCCGCTGCCACGCCCGGTTGGTGCGCCAGTACGGTGCCGCCGTGGTGGTGATGGCCTTCGACGAAGACGGCCAGGCCGACAGCTACGAACGCCGCATTGCCATCTGCCAGCGCTCGTATGATATTCTGGTAAAGGAAGTTGGCTTTCCGGCCGAGGATATCATCTTCGACCCCAACATCCTCACCGTGGGCACCGGCTTGGAGGAACACCGCAACTACGCGCTCGATTTCATCGCGGCCGTAAAGTGGATAAAGGAGCACCTGCCCGGCTGCCGCACCAGCGGCGGCGTCAGCAACATCTCGTTTTCCTTCCGGGGCAACGATGTGGTGCGCGAAGCCATGCACGCGGCTTTCCTCTACCACGCCATTCGCGCTGGCCTCGACATGGGCATCGTGAACGCCGGCCAGCTGGCCGTGTACGATGAAATTCCCAAAGACTTGCTTGAACTCTGTGAGGACGTGTTGCTTAACCGCCGCGCCGACGCCACCGAGCGCCTCGTAGACTTCGCCGAAACGGTGAAGCAAAAAGGCAAGGTCGAGGTAGTAGCCGACGCCTGGCGCAGCCTGCCCGTGGCCGAGCGCCTGCAACACGCCCTCGTGCGTGGCATCACCGAGTTTATCGACCAGGATACCGAGGAAGTTCGCCAGCAAGTGGGCCGCCCGCTTGACGTGATTGAAGGCCCATTGATGGCCGGCATGAACGTGGTCGGCGACCTCTTCGGCGCCGGCAAAATGTTCCTGCCGCAGGTGGTGAAGTCGGCTAGGGTCATGAAGAAAGCCGTAGCCTACCTCCAACCCTATCTAGAAGCTGAAAAGGCTGGCGCGGCCCGCCAAACAGCCGGTAAAATTCTGCTAGCCACCGTGAAAGGCGATGTGCACGACATCGGCAAGAATATCGTGGGTGTGGTGCTGGCTTGCAACAACTTCGAGATAGTGGACCTCGGCGTAATGGTGCCGCTGGAGCGTATTCTCGATGAGGCCCAGAAGCAAGGGGCCGATATTATTGGTCTCAGCGGTCTCATCACGCCCTCGCTCGACGAGATGGTGTACGTGGCCCGCGAGATGGAAAAGCGCAAGCTGCAAGTGCCGCTGCTCATCGGCGGGGCCACCACCTCGCGCTTGCACACGGCCGTAAAAATCGCGCCTGCTTACAGTGGGTCAGCGGTTTATGTCAACGATGCCTCGCGTTCGGTAGGCGTGGCCGCTAGCCTGCTTGGCTCGGGCAAGGCGACCTATACCGCTACCATCGCCGCTGAGTACGAAGCCCTGCGCGCCGACCACGCTAGCCGCCAGCGCGACAAAAGCTACCTGCCCATCGAAGCCGCCCGCGCCAACGGCTACCACGCCGATTGGGAAACCGCGCCCATCACCAAGCCCAGCTTCCTGGGTACGCAGGTGCTCGACAACTATCCGCTCGATGAGCTGGCGCGCTACATCGACTGGACGCCCTTCTTCCACACCTGGGAGCTACGGGGCCGCTACCCGCGCATTCTGGAAGACGACAACCTGGGCGAGGCCGCCCGCAAGCTTTTCGAAGATGCGCAGAAGATGCTAGCCGAAGTTATCGAGAACAAGAGCCTCACCGCTAGGGCCGTGCTCGGCTTCTGGCCGGCCAACACCAAGGACCACGACACCATCGAAATCTACGCCGACGACACCCGCCAGCAGGTCCGCGATGAGTTCTTCACCCTGCGCCAGCAGGGCGAAAAAGGTCCTGGCGTCCATAACGTGGCCTTTTCTGACTACGTGGCACCCAAAGAAACCGGCCGCGCCGACTACGTGGGCGGCTTCGCCGTTACGGCCGGGCTAGGCATCGAGAAGCTCATTGAGCAGTACGAGGCTGACCACGACGACTACTCCAGCATCATGATAAAGGCGCTGGCCGACCGCCTCGCTGAGGCCTTTGCCGAGCGCCTGCACCAGCGTGTGCGTGAGGAATTCTGGGGCTACGCGCCCAATGAGAACCTAAGCGGCGAGGAGTTGATTAAGGAGGAGTACCGGGGTATCCGTCCGGCGCCCGGCTACCCCGGCTGCCCCGACCACACCGAGAAAATTACGCTTTTCCGCTTGCTGGATGCTGAAAAGCAAACCGGCATCATCCTCACCGAAAACCTGGCCATGTACCCCACCGCCGCCGTGAGCGGCCTCTACTATGCGCACCCGGCGGCCAGGTACTTCGGCTTGGGTAAAATCGGCCGCGACCAGGTGGCCGACATTGCCGAGCGCAAGCACATGCCCCTAGCCGAGCTGGAGCGCTGGCTGATGCCTAACCTGAATTACGACCCGGCCTAACCCCACCCCCGGCTCCCTACCCCCTGCTGGGGGAGAGGCGCCAAACGGGGCTCTCTCCCCAGACTTATCTTGAAAACGCGCCTGTAATCATCTGGCTCCCTCCCCCACAGGGGTGGGGCCGGGGGTGGGGCTGACCATATGAAAGTAACCGAACACCTGCGCCGCGCCGAAGGCAAAACGCTCTTCTCGTTTGAGGTGCTGCCGCCCCGCAAGGGCGAAAATATCCACAGCCTGTTCTCCAATATCGAGCCGCTGATGGAGTTTAAGCCGCCTTTTATCGACGTCACGTACCACCGCGAAGAATTTGTGCTGCGCGAGCGGCCGGGCGGGCTCTTGCAGCGCAAGGCCGTGCGCAAGCGGCCGGGCACGGTGGGCATTTGCGCGGCCATCAAAAACCGCTTCGATGTGGATACCGTGCCGCACCTTATCTGCGGTGGCTTTGCCAAGGAAGAAACCGAGAACGCGCTGATTGACTTGCACTTCCTGGGCATCGACAACGTGCTAGCCCTGCGTGGCGACCCCATCAAAAGCGAGGGCCACTTCCAGCCGCACCCCGATGGCCACACCTACGCCTGCGACCTCATCGGGCAAGTGTCAGCGCTGAACCAGGGCCGCTACCACGACCACGACGAAGAGTACCAGCCCGTGGGCTCCGAGCCCGTGCTGTGTACCGACTTCTGCATCGGCACCGCTGGCTACCCCGAAAAGCACTTTGAGGCCCCCAACCACGGCTCCGATATCCGCTTTCTGAAGCAGAAAATCGACCGCGGCGCCGACTACATCGTGACCCAGATGTTCTTCGACAACGAGGAGTTCTTTAAGTTCGAAAAGCGCTGTCGCGAGGCCGGCATCACGGTGCCCATCATTCCGGGGCTTAAGCCGTTGACTACTAAAAATCAGCTCAGTGGCCTGCCGCGGGCCTTTTACCTCAGCATTCCCGAGGCCCTAGCCGAGGCCATTCATCAGGCTAAAGACAACGCCGCCGCCCGCGAAGTCGGCATCGAGTGGTGCCTCAACCAGAGCCGCGAGCTAATGGCCCACGGTGTGCCTTGCCTGCACTATTACTCGATGGGCAAGTCGGAAGCCATCCGCCGCGTAGCCGCTAGCCTGTTTTAACAATGCGGAAAATATATAGAATGTGGAAATGTGAGAAATGAGCGAAGGTGAGAGATGAATCGACTGATTAAGCCAGTTTTCACATTCCTACATTTCCCACCTTACTTAAACTTGCCTTCCGGGTCGGGCATCTTGGCCATCAGCTCGCTCAGGAACTGAAAGTCGAGGCTGCTGAGGCTGAGGTTCTGGCCTTTACGCACATCTTTCCAGGCTTCGGTGTAGTTCTCCTGGGCATAGTGAATGCGCGCCTGGGCTTGCCAGGCATTGGCATTGGTGCTATCGGCCAGGAGGGCGCGCTGGGTGTAGTCGCTAGCCTGCTGTAAGTCTTTTTTCTTCTTGCTCTGTTCGTAGCGGGCTAGCGTGAGGTTGGCCGCATCGGTGAGCAGCAGCGCGTTGGTGGGCGCCACGGCCAGGCCTTGCAGCACCAGCGCCTGAATGGCTTCCTGCGCAGCATCGGGGCGGCGGCTCAGCAGCACGGCTAGGCCGCGGTAGGGCTCAGGGTTCTTGGGGTCGAGCAACCAGGCCAGGTTGAAGCGAACGGTAGCCGTATCGGCTTGATTTTCCTGTAGATATTCAAAGCCTTTCGTGCTGAAAAACCGGCTAGCCTCGGGGCGCGACGCAAAGCTGCGGTCCACATCGGCCAGCACGGCCGCGCCCACTGCCTGCTGCGCCTGGGCTGGGCTCAGGCCGCCATACAGTGGCTGTAAGCGCTGCGGGCCGGTGGCCACTGGTGCCGCATTTTTGCCCTTGCCGCCTTTTTGGGCGTGGGCGGGTAGGCCGAGCGCGGCCCCTAGCAGAAAAAGAAACGCGCCGCGCCGCGCGCGGGGAGTTAGCCGAAAAAGCACGTGGTAGGTGGTGAAGAGGTAATGGGGTAGTAAGTAATGAAGTAAGAAAGATAAGTGATTTGGCGCTGCCGGCCTAATCACGGCCGCGCAGCAGGGGGTTGCCAGAAAGGCTACTAGCCTCTTCACCACCCCATTACCTCCTCACTGCACCATCCCTACCACAGGCGGGTGTCGGTGATGCCGGCGGGCAGCGGGGCCACGTTGCCCAGGCCCAGCACGCACCAGCCGTCTTCCACGCCAAAGGCGCCGCCGGGCATCACGTAGCTCACCCAGCGCAGCAGCGTGCGGCCGCTGTAACTACTGGTATCGGGGTCGTATTCGCGAATAAGAAGCGCGTCGCCGACTTGAAAATCGGGGTCGTTTTCGCGTACGTCGAAGGGCTTGGTGCCGGCAGCTACGGCCGTGAAGCAGGGCGTCCAGAGCTGCAGCTCGTGGGTGCGGGTGCGGGCCGTGGTAACAAACGATTGCGGGGAGGCGGTGTAGTGCTGCATAGGATATAAGCCCTTTAGAGCGGGCCGGATTATGGTAATTTACGTAGAAAACGCGACAGCTCCCAGTATCGTGCCGTTACCTAGCAGCCCGCTACCACTGGCCGAATCTGATTTTGGCTGCGTAAGCCCCTCATTATGATGCGTATTCTTCGCTGGCTGGCCCTGCCGCCGCTCGGGTTGCTGCTGGCTGCCGCCGCCGTGCTGCTGGCCAACGAGTGGGCCGTGGCCCAGGCCAGCCGCCGCGTGGCCGACGTGCCCTACGTGGCGGCTTCAGCCCCCGACTTTAGCAGCGAGCGCCACCGGCTCGACATTTACCAGCCCCGCGCCAAAACTGCCGCCCCGCGCCCGGTGGTGCTTTTCATCCACGGCGGCAGCTGGGACAGCGGCAGCAAAGACGATATTTTGTACAAGGCTATCGGCCGGCGGCTGGCCAAAAACGGCTTCGTAGGCGTGGTCATCAGCTACCGGCTGGCGCCGCAGGTACTGGTGCCGCAGCAGGCCGACGACTGCGCCCGCGCCCTGGCCTGGACGGTAGCGCACGTGGCCGAGTACGGCGGCGACCCCGGCCACCTCGTGCTCATGGGCCACTCGGCGGGCGGGGGGCTGGCCGCGCTGCTGGCCACTGGCTCCGACACGCTGCTGGCGCGCCACGGCCTGCCCGCAGGCGCCGCCCACGCCGTGCTGCTCGACGACCCGGCCGGCCTCGATATGCTCGACTACCTCACTAAAATGGAGTATGATGGCGATGCCAAATACCTCGTGCCCTTCAGCAAAGACCCGGCGGTGTGGCGGCAGGCCTCGGCGCTCTACCACGTGCGCGCCGGCGCGCCGCCCATGAGTTTCTACATCGGCGGCGAAACCTACCCTAGTATCAAGGAAAGCAGTGAGAAATTTCGGCGGCGGCTGGTGCAGCTAGGGGCAGCGCCGAAGTACGTGGTGCTGCCCGGCAAAAAGCACGTGGGCATGGTTACGCAGCTGTTTTGGACTAATAATGAGCTGTACGACGAGCTGAAGCGGCTAGCCCGGTAGCGGGGCCGCGGAGCCTAATGAATGGCCAAGTTGAAGGGCACCGTAAAGTTCATGCTCGTGAGCTCGCCATCGAGCCGGCCGGGGCTAGCGAAGCTGCGGATACGCTGCATGGCGCGCAAGGCTTCTGCATCCACGGCCGGCGAAAGGGGCTTGATAATGCGGATGTTTGTAACCTCGCCCAACTCATTGACGGTGAAACCCGCTATTACCTGGCCCGTAAGGCCGGCGCGCAGCGCCTCGACCGGGTAGCGAAAATCGCGGCGCGCCACCTCCTGTACGGCGCCCGGACTACCGTCTCCCTCCGAATACACTGGCAGCGTTTCGTAGGGCGTGAATGCCTGGGGCGCGCCATCCGGCCCGAAGCATTCGCCGTCTAGGCGCTGGCCTTTGGCGTAGTGCTCGCGCCGCCGCAGCTGGCCGTTGGCGTAGTAGGTGCGCAACTCGCCGCTGGGCTGGCCGTCGGTGTACTCGCGGTGCAGGCGCAGTTGGCCCTGCTCGTCCCAGCGCTCGGCCGCGCCATCTTGCACCTGCCGGGCCACGTTGGCGTAGGCGGTGCTACGGGCGGGCTTGCCGGTGAGGTAATAATCGTGCACCACGCCGCCGCGCTTGCTGGTGTACTCGGTTTCGCGGCGGTAGGCTGCTCCGGCCTCCGAGGTGGTCACCGCAAAGCTTTTGTCCAGAAAAACGGGTTTGCCCGGCGCCTGCTGGGCGTGGGCTCCGGCGCCGCTCAGGCTGCTGAGCAGAAGTAAAAACAGGCCGCGCTTCATAAGCAAACTCGCATGCAGAAAAAGGCCCGCCCACGCTGGCTAGCCCGATGCTCAAAAGTAAAGCGGGATTCAAGCTATTAAATAGACCGAATCCCGCTTTTGCTTAAAAAACCTTGGCTAGCCGCCTAGCTGGCGGGCTTGTAGGTCAGGCCCATGTTCTCGAACATGAACGCCCACTTATCCACCTGCTCGCCGATGACCTGAGCAGTGCTGCGGCCCGCGCCGTGGCCGGCCTTGGTTTCGATGCGGATGAGCACCGGGGCCGGGCCCTGCTGCATTTCCTGCAGGCGCGAGGCAAACTTGAAGGAGTGGGCCGGCACCACGCGGTCGTCGTGGTCGGCGGTGGTAATCATAGTGGCCGGGTAGCTGGCGGGCTTCAGGGCGTGGTAGGGCGAGTACTTGTAGAGGTAGTTGAACATCTCGGGCGAGTCCTGGGCCGTGCCGTAGTCGTAGGCCCAGCCGGCGCCGGCCGTGAACTGGTTGTAGCGCAGCATATCCATCACGCCCACCGCTGGGAAGGCCACTTTGCAGAGGTCGGGGCGCTGGGTCATGGTGGCGCCCACCAGCAGGCCGCCGTTGGAGGCGCCTGCAATGGCGAGGTGGTCGGTGTCGGTGTACTTGTTGGTTTTCAAATACTCAGCGGCAGCGATGAAGTCGTCGAACACGTTCTGCTTTTTAAGCTTGGTGCCGGCCTCGTGCCACTTCTCACCGTACTCGCCGCCGCCGCGCAGGTTGGCCACGGCGTACACGCCGCCCTGCTCCAGCAAGATGATGTTGCTGGTGCTGAAGCCCGGCGTCACGCTCGAGTTGAAGCCCCCGTAGGCGTAGAGCAGCGTGGGGTTTTTGCCGGTCAGGGCCAGCCCCTTTTTGTAGGTGATAATCATGGGCACGCGCGTGCCGTCTTTAGAATTGTAGAACACCTGCTTCGACTCGTACTTGCTGGGGTCAAACTGCACGCCCGCCTTTTTATACACCGAGGAGGTGCCGCTAGCCAGGTTGTACTTGAAAATGGTGGGCGGGTAGGTGTACGAGGTGAAGGTGTAGTACGTCTCCTTATCAGTCTTTTTGCCGCCGAAGCCACCCGCCGAGCCCACGCCCGGCAGCGTGATGGTGCGCAGCTTCTTGCCGCTCATGTCGTATTCCTCCACCAGCGAGGTCGCATCCTTGAGGTAGGTAGCAAAAATGTGGCCGCCTACAGTGCTGATATTCAGCACGTTTTTGGTTTCCGGAATGAGGTTTTTCCAGTTGGCCTGCGTGGGCGCAGCGGCGTCCACTACTACGAGGCGATGATTAGGCGCTTGGTAGTTGGTTTCGATGTAGAGCTTACTGCCCACGTTATCAACCACCTGGTTGATGCTTTTCTCGTCGGGCACCACGGTCACGATGGGGCTGCCGGGCTTGCTCAAATCCTGCAAATACACCTTGCTGCCAGTGGTCGTGTTGGCCGCCGAGATAATGAGAAAGCGCTCGTCCTCCGTCACGCTAGCCCCCACGTAGCGATTGGGGTCTTTTTCGCCGCCAAAAATGAGCTTGTCGGTGCTTTGGGGCGTGCCCAGCTGGTGGTAGTAGAGCTTGTGAATCTGGGTTTTACCGGCCAGCTGGCTGCCGGCGGTGGGCTTGTCGTAGCTGCTGTAGTAAAAGCCCTGGTTGCCCTTCCAGGCCAGGCCCGAGAACTTCACGTTCTTGAGCGTATCGCCCACGATAGACTTATCACTGGTTTTCAGCACAATCACCTTGCGCCAATCCGAGCCACCCTCCGAAATCTGGTAGGCGGCCAGGCTCCCATCCTGCGTAAAATTGATGCCGGCTAGCGAGGTCGTGCCGTCCTTCGAAAAAGTGTTGGGGTCGAGAAACACCTCCGGCGCGCCCGTGCCAAGCTGGCGGTACAGCACGTACTGGCTTTGCAGGCCGGTATTCTTGGAGAAATACGTGTACTTGCCCTCCTTGGTCGGGGCCGAGTATTTCTCGTAGTTCCAGAGCTTGGTGAGGCGCTGGCGGATGGCCTCGCGGTACGGAATCTTGGTCAGGTAGTCCTGGGTCACCTTGTTTTCTTCCTGCACCCAGGCTTTGGTGTCGGTAGCCTGGTCGTTTTCGAGCCAGCGGTAGGGGTCAGCCACCTTGGTGCCGAAGTAGGTGGTGGTGGTATCGACCCGGTGCGTGCTGGGGTAGGGCAGCGGCTTGGTGCTGGCCATCGTCTGGGCGCCGGCCGGGCCGGCCGCAAGCAGGGCTAGCAGAATAGAAAGGTTTTTCATGAGAAAAGGAAGATGTCAGGCGTGCAAAATAAGCAGGCGGCTTTAGTTAAAGAGTGTGCTCTGCTGCGAAGGTTGCTCGAAAGCCAGCAGCCACTGCTTGCGCACTAGGCCACCCGCGTAGCCGGTGAGCGCGCCGCTAGCCCCGATAACGCGGTGGCAGGGCCACACAATGGCCAGCGGGTTCTGGCCGTTGGCCGCGCCCACGGCGCGCACCGACCTGGGGTTGTTCAGCCGCTTAGCCACGTCGAGGTACGAGGCCGTGCGGCCGTGGCCGATGCCCGCCAGGGCCGCCCACACCTGCCGCTGAAAATCGGTGCCCACCAGCGGCGCGCACCGCAGGGAAAACTCGCGCAGCTCGTTGTTGAAGTAAGCAGCTAGCTGGCGTACCGGCTCTTGCAGGCAGGTAGCGACATCGGCCAGGGCTGTGGGCGGCGGCACCTCGTGGTCGAGAAACTGCACGGCGTGCAGCCCGGCGTCGGAGCCGCGCAGGGCCAGCATCCCAATGGGTGAGTACAAGTGGGCGAGGGCTTCCATTGGGCAGGGCGCTAGGTGAGGGACAGCTCGCAAGATACTGAAAAGGAGCCAAAAAGGCCCGGCTGCCAATGGGCAGCCGGGCCTTTTTGGGCGGGCAATCTGGGCGCCAGGCAGCCTAGCCAACCAGCAGGCCGCCGCGCTGCCTTCTGGGCTTAGCCTTGGCCTGGGCCGCGCTGGCCTGGGCGGCCTGCACCACGGCCTGGGCTTCGCGCAGGGCCACGGCGCTGGGCTCGTGCAGAATGCGGCGGGGTGGGCTGTCGGGCCGCAGCTCGGCATCCCAGAGGCCCGAGCGGTGCCAGTTGTTGAGGTGGTCCCAGTCGGGGCGGTCGACCATGGGGTAGATGCAGGCCCCTAGCAGCGGCAGGCCCATTTGCAGGGCCTGGGCGCACTCGTGGCCTATCATGTGCCACCACAGCGGGCGGTCTGCGCCCGGGTGGCTGGTTTCCGTCACCACGAAGGGGCGCTTGTAGCGCTTGTGGGCCTGGGCCAGCAACTGGTGGAGAGGCACCCAGCGCGGGTCTTTCACGGGGTCATTCCAACCCAGGTGGCGGTGCGGGTGCAGCTGCCACTGGTTGTCGTAGTAGTAGTTGAAGCCGATGATATCGAGCAGGCTTTCGTGGCCGCCCAGCTCGGGGCACATCCGACCCGATAGGATGTCGATGGCCTGAAATTGCGCCGCGTGCATCTGCTTGGCTTCGCGCGCGTGGCTAGCCCAGGGGTTGGGCGGCGGCACAATATTGATGAGCGGCTCGGTGCTGAGAAAGCGGATGCCGGGGTCGGCCTCGCGCAGCGCCCAGCTACCTTCGATGTAGGCGCGCATCAGCCCCAGCTTCACTTCCCAGCCCTGGCCCACGCAGTAGGGCGAGGTGCCGCGCACATCACCCCCTAGCCACGACATAAAGCTAACTTCGTTGATGGGCGTGACGATGAGCGTGCCCTCAGGCCGCACTGAGCGATAAAAATCGACAAAGGCGCGGCACAGTGCGGCAAAGCGCCGAGCAAACATGGGGTGCAGCGGCGTGAGGTCGTCGGGATAGCCGAAGTGGCACAAATCCCAGATTTGCTGAATACCGTGGCGCTCGCCCGCGTCGAGCATCAGCTTCACCGTGCTCCAGTCGTACTGGTAGGGCGTTTTCTCAATCATCGCCCACCGGATGCCCTCGCGCACGGTGCGCACATCAAACTGGCCGAGGTCGGTATAGTCTTCGTCGAGCAGGGGCAGGTGGCCCGTGAGGGGCAGAAAATCAACCCGGTTCCCGAAGGCATTGAGCTGGTCGGTGCACTCGTAGCCACCCCACCAAAAAGAGGCGAAGGGGTTGTCAGTCAAGTTGTTTTGCATAATATAGGGGATGTAAGTGGCATCGGGACTGCGCAGCCGGGAGCGCGCTATACGCGGTCGGCCAGCGACTTAGCCTCGATGAAGATGCGCTTATACTCGGGGTGGCCGGCGCGGATGTTGTCCTGCATAGCCACCACTGCTTCCTCCACCTGCGTAGCCGAAAGGTGGTCGTCGAAGTCCACGTCGAGGGCCAGCATCACGTCGTCGGGGGCGAGGTACATGGTCAGCGGCGGGCGCACAGTAGTGACGCCGGGGGTGCGGCGGGCAATGGCTTGCAGCTCGGCCAGGGTGTCCGCGCTCACGCCCTCGCCCACCAGCAGCGCCTTGGTGCGCGACACCAGCAACACGGCCACGCCCATCAGCAGCAGGCCGATGATGATGGACGCGCCCCCGTCGAAGAGGGGGTTGTTCAACAAATGACCAAAATAGACCCCTAGCAGCGCAATGAGCAGGCCCGCCACGGCGGCCGCATTCTCCAGCACCGAGGCAAAAACGGCCGGGTCGCGGCTCGTGCGCAGGGTAGTCCAGAAGCTGACGCCGGGCGCCTGCTTTTCCAGCAGCGCCCGCAGCGCCAAATACAGCGCGGCGCCCTCAAAGAGGATAGATACCCCTAGCACGATGTAGTTCCACTTGGCGTCTTCCAAGGGCTCGGGGTGCTCCAGGTGCTTGATGCCTTCGTAGAATGACATACCGCCGCCGATGGCAAAAATGAGTACGGCGACAATTAAAGCCCAGAAATACAGCTCTTTGCCGTGGCCAAACGGGTGCTGGGCATCGGCCGGACGTTGGCTGCGGCTCATGCCGTAAAGCAAGAGGCCGCCATTGCCGGTATCAACCAGCGAGTGAATGCCCTCGGAGAGCATGGCCGACGAGCCGGTGATGTAGGCGGCGGCAAATTTGCTGACCGCGATGGCTACGTTGGCGGCAATGCCGCCGTAGAGCGAGAGCTTAGAGGAAGAGTTTGCAGACATAGGCAACGAGCGTGTACGGGCTAGCCCGGCCGAAGTTGGCTGGGCTAGCCCGCGCTATAATGCAAAAGCCCCGCAAGCGCCAG